>Ga0163108_10001856_pt1 | contig 15461 bp, 12 predicted proteins | sample Fk1155metaG_FD_109644 | JGI IMG/M metagenome (GOLD analysis project Ga0163108, IMG submission 109644) | Marine microbial communities from the Central Pacific Ocean - Fk160115 155m metaG | ecosystem: Environmental > Aquatic > Marine > Oceanic > Photic zone | place: The Central Pacific Ocean...
CACAGTGGGTCGAGCAACGCGTTTTCGTGACTGAATATCGAGATGGCCGATCCGTTCGACCAGAAACCAATCCGGCTGGCTCGCGGATTGATGTAGGGGTGAGAACGCATCCGTGACAGGCTGGTCGAACGTGTCCGTTGAACCTCGGCCACGTGTCGAGCCCGCTGGATTACCGCTTGCAGGCCGTCCTCGGTCCTGACGGTGATATCCAGGGACGCCGGGTAGAATTCCAGGAAGCTGACCAGCAGGCTGCGCTGGAACTGCCAGGCATCGGCGAGACGTTCGAGCCGGAACCGGGCCCCTTCGGTGTCCCGGGCGGCCAGACGCGTGGCGAGGGAGATGCAGCGGTCGAGAAAGTCGATGTCCGCTTTCGTGTATTCCTGAAACTCGTCGTTGGGTTGCACGTAGGAATCGTTGTTCCACGAGACCCATTGGTAGAACAGCCAGTCCTTGCGATGTTTCCGGTAGGGTCCCGGTCGACGACGTTCGTAGACGACCTCGAGCCGATCCCAGAACTCTCGCATCGGTTTGGCGGCAGCCCGGCCATAGGATGCAACACAGAACTCCTCCATGATGCGATCGACATCGGCATTCACGTCCCACTGCAGGGCCTGGATGTAGTGGTACTTGGGTCCGTCAAACGTCCAATCACCACCGCACTCGGCGATGTGCGACAAGGCTCCCAGTTCGTCGTGGCCCCATTTCAAGAACTGCTGGGCGGCATGGGGATAATGCCGAAAACCCAGGAACGAGCCGCCGTACATGTAAGAATAGAGATTGACCGACCGGCAGATGGCCTTCCATTGCTCTGCCTGCTTGAACTCGCTGTCCAGAACAAACGTCTTGGTCACGGCGACATTCGGTTCGAGCTTGAATCGTGGCGGGGCGGACGTGTTGGCGTAGGCCATCGCTTCGACCCACTTGCCGGGGTGCTTCTTGCCCACCTCCCGGGCGACCAGGTTCACCCAGTGGAACCATCGCTCGGTCAGCGAGTAAGCCGGTTTCGCCGAGTTGACGAACTTCGTGCAGCGGTCACATTTGCACCACCCGTTGCCATCGTTCTGGCCGACCGAGACCACCGGCGCATGTGGGTGTTTCCTGAAGAACTCGTCGATGTACTCGACGGCCCGTTCAACGGTGCCAGGATGGGTCGTGCAGATCTGCCAGCCATTCCCGTAACTCCACCACTGCCGCTTGCCGTCGAACAATGCAAACCAATCGGGTCGTTCCCGAAACTGCTTGGCGGAAAAGATGTGCTGAATGGCGTGATTGCCGTATTGACCGTCCCCGTAAGGGCCCAGCCGGAGCAACTTGTGAGCGGGCGTGAAAAAGTACATCCCGCAGTTGGACCGATTGACAAAGTCGGGTTGGACGGTCTTTGAGAGTTGGCGTCCCACCGTGATGGTGGTTCGCTTTGGCACCACCTCGCCGTGGACCGAACCGGGAAACAGCCAGCGGACGCCAAGGTGATCGGCAAGAAACCTCTCAACGGCCCACTGTGCCGCGCGACCCACTTTGCCGGCGAGTACCAGGTGCTGGATTTCACCATGTTCCAGGCACTTGATCATGAAGCCGTCGGCCCGCAGGTCGGAGATCTGGGCCACGTGTTTTTCAACGAATCCGTCGCGACCGACGTGAATGACGACCCTGGCATGTTCCACCGTGTCGGCAATCGTGATCTTTCGCCCGGTAATTCGGGAAAGATAATTGCAGAGGTCTGTAGCCGCTCCCCGCTCGAGGGGGTGCGGGCCGCTCACAACACGGGGCAACGGCGACCCGGGATCAACCACGGTGAACCGTTTGTCGGCGCCACAGACCGTGCACGCCATTACGACGACGACCGCCACTACGGCACCACCACGAAATATCTCGCCGGATCTCATACTCGTCTCCCGGTCCATGCAGATCGCTGCCGAACAATCGTGAGAGCGTTCGCATGAGAACGCCTTCACGAGTCGATCCCAGCGGCAAACCCTCCGCGCGGTACAGCATGCCCAAGTCGACGGTGTACGACAAGCGGTGGTAACGACGCTCGCGCCATCGCCAGCCATCCAGCGAGGCTTCGACGGGACTGCCCACCGTCAGGAACCAGACCGCTCGAAGACGAATTCGTTGCAACCCCGGCCCTGGCCGCAGATCTTCTGACGCACCAATCGAAAATCCCGTTGCCGGCAGAAATCGATGACGGCTTCAGGTCTGGCTACTTCGAAAGGATAACCACCAACCCAATCAACCACGTCGCGCCAGGGACTCATTCCGCGACTGGTTTTCGAGTAGTCTCTCCACGTCTGAAACGGCCTTGCTCGCAGGAAATCGCGGACCGTTGTCGGACCCCACAATCGGACAAACGCCGGCCAGAGGATCATCCAACGCAGGAAAGTCGGCAGGCGATTGTACCATCGCTTGACCGCCGTCCACCGCCGACTGGCCCTTCCCTGATCGTTATAGATTGCGACGAACAATCGACCTCGCGGAGCAACCCGCTGCATCACATTCTCCAGCGCCCTCCACATCTCTCCGGTGTGATGCAACACACCCCACGAATAGGCAACGTCGAACAGTCCGAGTCGCCCGAGGAACGCCTGGTCAAGGACCGAGCCTTGTTGAATGACCCAACCGTCGTTGTCAGCGACAAACCGCTGCTTCATTTCTCCGGTGCATCGAACCGATTGAATATCGAGATCGAAAGAGAAAACCGATGCCCCCAACTGGTGTGCTGCGAGGCTGAACAGGCCACTGCCCGATCCCGCATCGAGAAATCGTTTGCCATTCAGGTCCTCGAATTCGAGTGTTTCGCAAAGCGACCGTTTCGCCTGATCGATGACCTTCGCGTCAACGCTCTTCAGGAAGAGACGCCAGTTCTCACCGAACTCGAATCGCTCGGACTCGTTTACAGCATCGTGATTGTCTGCCGTCGCCATTCACCGCTCGCTTGCAGGATCAGCCCGCGGCCAGGTTCGTCCCGATGCAACCCGGACACAGCCTTGCCCCAAAAGTTCCAGTCTAGTTCAGTGCGGTCGCGCGATGCTATCTGCTGCCGAAAGACCTTCAGTCTCGACACGGGAACGCTCTGCTGGCCAACCGATGTTCCTCCAGGACTCTCACCGGTTGGCTGAGAACCTCACCGTGTCGCCGTTGTACGGTGGGTTGATTTCGGGGACAATGCACGTCTCGTACCAGCTCAACGAAGCGATCCTGAACGGGCCCGGGCAACAATCGCAACGGTAGAAACTGAACAAGCTGGCCCCTCACCTGCTTCCCCTGTGTGGCTGCGGGCGACTTTTTGGCTGGGAGTAACCGTTTCGCTGGCCGGCATGGCTGCGGGGCTGCTGTATTCGATCCAGCGCGACCGTTCTTTACCCCGCCTCCGGTTGGCCTACTATCCCGGCATAGAGCAGTTGGTTGATGCGGGAGAATATCGGCAGGCCCTGGATCAATTCGACGTTGCCATCGATCTGGATTTTCTTAGACGGGTGCAGATCTATCAGGAGATTGCCCGGATTGCCCTGCAGAACGATGAACTGGATGACCATCTTCGCGCGTGGGATAACTTGATCAAGCTCCGAGCGATCGATGCGCTGACCCAGGTCAACCTGTCCAGTTTCGGATTCCGACGCGGTAAACCCGGCGACTATCGACAAACCGAAGAATTGAGTCGAGAGTTGCGACGACAATTGCCGCACCAGCCGGGCGTGAACTGCAATCTCGGGTTCGTACTGCTGGCCCAGGATCGCCTGGATGAAGCTGAACAGTTCTTTATTCAAGCATTGCAAGTGAACCCCTATTTTGGACCTGCCCGGCAGGGATTGGCCGGGGTCCAGAAGGCAAGGGCACTGCATGAATGATCGCCAGGACAAACCGGCGGTTGGGCCTCTGCTGCTGGGCAAGTCATTTGTCCACCCGCTCTTTGATTACCTGCTGATTGGCGGTGGCCTGAGCTTGTTAGTGGCGGCCCTGGTTTACTGGCCCGCGGCCACAGCTTCCAGCGGGGATGCCGGAAACCTCACGTTTGATGAACGGTTTGCCTGGATTCCCGTTTTGATCCTGTTGAGCAACAGTGCCCATTTCGCATCTTCCACCGTGCGGCTCTACAGCAAGCCGGAAACTTTTCACACGATGCCATTCCTGACCATGGGTTTTCCATTGGTCTGCTTGCTGGTGACAAGTCTCTGCATCTTTTACCCGGGCAACCTTGGTGCTCAACTCAACTCACTCTACTTGACCTGGTCGCCCTACCATTATGCGGCCCAGGCTTACGGTCTGGCGGTGATGTACAGTTACCGTTCGGGCTGTGTTTTGAGCCTGGCGAACAAGCGATTGCTGCGATGGACCAGCTTGTTGCCGTTCTTCTTCATGTGTGTGGGAGGAGAGGGAGTTGGTCTGTACTGGCTATTGCCAGACTCATGGATGGCGAACCCGCGTGTGGATTTGCTGGTGATGTACCTCAAGAAGTGGGTTTTCCCGGCATTGATCTTTGGCCTGCCCACGATCCTGTTTGCCAAGGTGTGGGTGAACGAGAGACGTCCGTTGCCCCTTATCAGCCTGCTGGTATTGATCACCAATGGCCTCTGGTTCGTGACCTTCAACTACTTGCAGGCCTTTACGCTGGCGACGATCTTCCATGGGGTCCAGTACCTGGCGATCGTTCTCATTTTTCATGTACGAGATCGCAAGCAACGACCGGAAAACCGGCATGGGACCTTCTATCATGTGGCCTGGTTTTATGGCCTGAGCCTCATGCTGGGATATGGCCTGTTTCATTGTCTCCCCTGGGCTTATCGTCTGGCCGGATTCGGTGTTGTCGAGAGCATGCTGCTGGTGGCTGCGGCCATCAATCTTCACCATTTCATTGTGGATGGTTACATCTGGAGGTTGGGAAAACAGGACAGCAACCGGACAATTGTCGACAGTGATCAGACTCCAGGATCCGCCACTTCCCATCCGGGATGACACGAGATTTCGAAGCAGGTTTCGCACACACGGGAGACAACAATGCGGCGTTTCCTCACACCACTGACTTGTGTGCTTGTCCTGACCGGATTGGCGGGATGTGACTTCAAGTTTCCACTGACCCCTCCCGATCGGGCAAAAGTGGACGTTCAGTTGATTGGAAACTGGAACACCGTTTCCACATCAGATGAAGCGGGAGGAAAAGACTGGATCTTTTCAGTTGGCCGCGTAGGGGACGTCGACCCCACGACAAGGCATCAGGCCCCCAAGGGGGCCATGACGTTTGCCAGCATCAGCTATCGACATCCCTCCTTCTCGCCCAGGCAGCCTTCCGTCTTCTGGCCAACCCTCATTGGCAGTTCGCGCTACCTGAACGGCTGCGCGGACCCGGACTTGATCAAGAAGGGGGCGGTGTCGGGTAACGCCTACGTCATATTCAAGTATGAAATCAAGGGAGACACCTTGACGGTCTACAAGCAAGACAAAAAGAGCCTCGACGCAATGAAGAAGCGTCTGGGAAAAGAATACACCCCGGCGGATCTGCGGTTGGAAATGGCGAGGCCTGGCGTCACCGACTGGAAATTTCATTTCCGTGCCATTCGTATCAAGTGAGGCCGTCGGTGGAAAAGTATTTCGCCGCCGCGACCTGTCTGGTCTCCGGGTCCATTTTCTCGAAACACGGTAGCCGTCAACGGCTTCGCCATGCAGGATGGAGGTAGATCCTGTGCCTTGACCACCAAGAATTGGAAAGAAGAAGGAGCTGACCATGAGTCTCTCACGTCGCGAGTTCGTGTTCCTTTCGTCGGGAGCTGTTGCCGGGAACCTGGCAGTGCCGGGCATCGAAATTGCCGAAGGCGACACGAAGCAGGCTCGCGAGTTCGCCGACAGCGGACTTGTCACCGGAAAACCAAAGCCGCTCAAGCACAAGTCGATTCCAGGGTTTCTCAGCGCAGAGCAGATCGCTCCACACCACACCGCGCACTACGGCGGCGCACTGAGGGGATACAACGGCCTGGACGACCAACTGCAATCGAGCATCAACTCCGGAAAACCGGTCTCTCCGAATGCCTACGGGGCCATGCAGCGAGCCCGCGAAGGCAAGGGCAACAGCGTGCTCCTGCACGAGTTGTACTTTGACGGTCTTGCCCCCAAGGCGCCCTCACCAAAAGGCGACGTCCGGGCAGCGATCGCGAAGCGGTTCGGCTCCGTCGAAAAGTGGGCCGGCGATTTTCAGGCGAGCGCCAAGACGGCTGCCGGTTGGGCATTGCTCGCACGGCACCCGGTCAATGGCAAACTCTACAACGTCGTCAGCGACGCCCATGCCAACGGTGTGCTGTGGATGGCTCGTCCACTGGTCGTGATCGACGTCTACGAGCACGCATTCTACGTGGACTACAAGAATCGCAAGGCAGAGTACGTCGCCACGTTCATGGACCACATCGACTGGGATGTCGTCAACCATCGCTATCGCCGTGCCCTGGCGTAGAACGGCTATGACGACGAAAACCCCGCCTCCGGCTGACGCCCCTGGATGGCATCGGTCTCTTGCCGTGACTCTCTGGCTGCTGATCGGTGTGGTCGTCGCAATCCCGGCCTATGTCGTCTGCCAATCGACACGACGTTTTATCTTCAAGAACGCGGGCACGAACGGACCGGCCACCGTCACCTGTTTGACCGAACACTCGAGTGGCGAAATCTCCCAGGTTGAAAAGCGGTAACATTCGACAAGCCGCTGACAATCAACTCACGAGGCCTGCGGGTTCGTGAACACACGCCGACGAAGCCCAACGGCACCTACCTTGACCTGGACGCTATTTACGTGGCCGAACAAACAACGGTCAAACAGCTCATGGTGGGTAACCACGGTTATCACTGGAATGCATTCGGCCGCGCGCTGACTGCACGACGGTTGTACAACACGCTCCGCGACACCGGGATGCTCGGCAGGTAGATCAACCAGAGCAGGCTCGACGGTGTCTGTGTTGAACGAGAGGCTTTTGGATACTGACCTCGGCAGTTGCTCGAGGTCTGGCCGTTCAGGTAAAACCCATTCGTTCCTTACCATTCTCGATAGCCAGCGCATGCAGACGCCCGCCTCACGGACCGCGAACTTTTGCCTGGGGGCGATCCTCCTGTTGGCAGCCACAGCCAGTCCGACCCACGGACAACAAGCGACCGGTCCCAGCTCGTCACTGGCTGCCAGGCTACGACCGTATCTCGCGGCATTCTCCGGCGAACAACAACCCTTCGAACTTCGCGGCCGCATCCTGCTGTCAATCGACGGCAAGCCCCAGTCCATAGAACTTCGACTGGCCCGAATTGACCGCCGCTCATTCGACCTGGAACTGACTCACCCCGACTACGCCGTCAGTATCCGCAGGCGGTCGGTCGGCACAGCGTTTGCCCTGCCCAGGCACAAGGTTGTCTTTGTCAGTCGTGGCCGACTGGATGGCCCCGAACACCTCTCACCGCTGGGAATCGCGACTCGGCTACTGAGTTCCCGAACGGCCGTTGCCCCTTACGCGGCGGCGATGCTCCAGGCGAACGCCGACACTGTGACGTCCCTGCTGACAAACCTGCTGGGAATCACTTTTGATGTCGAAACGGCCAAGGGCACTGCGGGCAACAACGGCTCGTTCCAATTTGACGCCACCGGAGCACTTGCTTTCGAATCGGGAAAGACCCGCGTCCGACTTTCCCTCTCCTCGAATATCTCGAAACCCGAAACGTTTGACACCTGGCCGGGCATGCGAACCGTTGCCATCGACCGTACCGAACTCGAACGTCAACTGGTACGAGGCGTTCGCCGTGCGATCGAGATTCTCGCGCCATCCCCACTGTTGACACAGCCACCACGCCTGCCCCGCCGCGTTGCACACGGAGAACTCAGGTGGATAGACGGCCAAAGGATCGTCTTGCTTGATGGTTCGCCGCAGGAAATCGGGAGAGCTCATGGGGAACTCCTGCAGAACGAAACGCGTGCCTGCATCGACTCGGTGCTCTACACCTTCGGCACGGCCGAGACCATCCGCAGCGGTCGCTGGTTTCGGCACGACCTCGAGGCCGCCTACGCGAGACTGTCACCGCACATCCCCGAGCGTCACAAGGCCGAAACCCGCGCAATGGCCACCGCCCTGCAATTGGATCCGGGGATCGTTGAAGCGATCAACGTCTTTCCCGAACTCTTTCACTGTTCGGGATTTGCCCTGTTCGGCAGGGCCACCAAGGATGGAAAACTTTACCACGGTCGCGTACTCGATTACATGACCGCCATCGGCCTGCAGGATGCCGCGACAACCTTCATCGTCCGCGTCAAGGACCGGATTCCATTTGCCAACGTCGGTTATGCCGGGTTCATCGGCAGCGTCAGCGGCATGAACGCCCGGGCGATTTCGCTGGGTGAGATGGGCGGAAGAGGTGAGGGCCGCTGGGATGGTGTCCCGATGGCGACACTGATGCGACGTGCCTTGGAAGAATGCGACACACTCGACGAGGTCATGCAGCTCTGGCGGTCAAGTCCCCGCACCTGCGAGTATTTCTACGTCTTCGCAGACGGCAAGACCAACCGCGCGGTGGGCGTTTCGGCCACTCCCGATGCCATCGAGTTCGTCCAACCCGGCCAGGATCATCCCCGGCTCGGCAAGGGAATCCCCGACGCTGTCGTTCTTTCGGCAGGCACCCGGCTGAAAACGCTCCGCAAAAGAGTGCTCTCGCGTCACGGCCGCTTCGACACGGCACTTGGACAGTGGCTGATGAGCCGCCCCGTAGCCATGCAATCAAACCTCCACAACGTGCTATTCGTCCCCGCCGACGGCCTTCTCTATGTCGCCAACGCCAGCCACAACCAACCCGCCGCCGAACGACCCTACGTCCGCCTGGATCTGCGAGAGCTCCTGCGAACGATGAAACCCTCGTCCAAGAGTTCTTCTCCATCCAATTGACTCAAGTTGGTTTGCTGATGACGCAACACACCCGTCGATTCCTGGTCGTGCTGACGATCACTTCGGTGATCGTCCCGGCAGCCAGTGCAGACAAGCCCAACATCATCGTCATCATGGCCGACGACCTCGGTTATGGAGACGTATCGTGTTATGGAGCAACCGCCCTGAAGACGCCCAATATCGATCGGCTTGCGTCAGAGGGGTTGAGATTCACAAGCGGATACTGCTCGGCATCGACCTGCACCCCAACGCGTTTTTCCTTCCTGACCGGCACCTACGCCTTCCGAAAAAAGGGCACCGGGATCGCCTCTCCCAACAATCCGGCGATCATCCAGCCGGGCACGGTCACACTGCCGTCGTTGCTGCAGCGGGCGGGCTACAAGACGGCCGTCATTGGCAAGTGGCACCTCGGCCTGGGCGGACCCACCGGACCCAACTGGAATGGTCAACTCAGGCCCGGACCGCTCGAGATCGGGTTCGACCACAGCTTTCTGCTGCCTACGACCAACGATCGTGTCCCGCAAGTCTACGTCCAGGGCCATCGTGTACTAGGCCTTGACCCGCGCGATCCGCTCTGGGTTGGCAACAGAAAACCCAGCCCTGACCATCCCACCGGGCTGACCCATCGCGACACACTGAAGATGGACTGGTCACATGGCCACAACGGGACCATTCACAACGGCATCAGCCGCATCGGTTTCTACACCGGTGGCCACGCCGCGCGATTCCGCGACGAGGACCTCGCCGACGAATGGGTCAAGCGGTCGGTAAAATGGATCGAGCAAAACAAGGCCAACCCGTTCTTTCTGTTCTTTTCGTCACATGATCTTCACGTTCCACGGATGCCGCACGAGCGATTCCACGGCAAGACGCCACTGGGTTTTCGCGGCGATGCCATCGTTCAACTGGACTGGTGTGTCGGCGAATTGCTCGCGACGCTCGACCGCCTGAAACTGACCAGCAACACGCTCGTAATTTTCTGCTCTGACAACGGCCCGGTCCTCGATGACGGTTACAAGGATGGGGCCGTGACGAAACGCGGCGAACATCGGCCCGCCGGCCCCTACAGCGGTGGAAAGTACAGCGTACTCGAAGGGGGCACACGAACCCCGCTGATCACCCGCTGGCCGGGACGAATTCAACCGGGACTGTCCGACCAGGTCGTCTGCACGATCGACTTCGCCGCCAGCTTCGCCGCCATGACCGGGGTGCCCCTGCCGAAAGATGCTTGCCTGGACAGTTTCAATGTCCTGGCAGCGCTCCTGGGCGAGCCCCGGGCAAAAGGACGCGAACACCTGGTGCAACAGGACAACGGACGTCGCGGCAACTTCGGTCTTCGCGTCGGGTCATGGAAACTGCAGCGTCACGATTCACGGAAGAAGCGCAACGCGAAGCTGAAACTGAAGACCCGGAAGGTCTCCCGCTACGCGATCTTCGATCTGGCCAACGATCCCGCAGAAAAGACCAATGTCGCCAAGCAACATCCGGAGGTCGCACAACGCCTCATCAAGAAACTGGAGCATCTCATCCGCAACAAGCGAAGCCGACCGGCCAATCAAGGTCCTGGCCCCACCAGGTGATCCCACAAACCAATCCGCATTTCTCCAGGTGACAACTCAATGACCAACCAACGCCAGTTTTCTCGACGAGATTGGCTGAGTCTCTCTTGCGGATACGGATTCGCATCGCTCCCCCTCACGGGGAATGCTGCCTCGCGCCGGCGTCACCAATCCGGGCGATCCACCACACTGAAAGCCACGCAAGCAAGACTGTGCGTCACGGGCCATGATCACAATCGCCCGACCGCATTCCCCGGACTCGGCGATTTCATCGGTTGGGCCGAAGCCATCGAACGCATGCCCAACGGGGATCTTCTCCTGGCTCACTCGGCCGGCTACTGGCACGCCTCTTTCGCATCCCCTCGCCAATTCCTACCCGAACTCAAGAAGCGATACGCGGCCGAGGGTTGGCCGGTCGACCACATCGCCCCCACCGGGGGACGCTCGATGGTCTGCCGCTCGTCGGACAACGGAAAGACCTGGTCGCGCCCATCCACCGTGATCGATTATCGTCTCGACGACCGGCCCGACGCGCTCTTTACCTGTCGTGACCGAACCGTTCTTTGTTTCGTCAACGTCCAGGCGTCATGGTACGGCTACCCCAAGGCGCCTCCCGCCTTCCAGAACGACATCAATGGCCTCAACACCCAGCAACTGGTCGTGCGATCGTCTGACAACGGCCGAACCTGGTCCAAGCCAATCTGGATCCAGCCCCCGCCCGGGGCGACATACGAGCGAGCGCACGGCCGTCCGATTCAACTCGCCGATGGTGGTATCCTTTGGGCAACCTACTGCAACAGCCCCAACGGACTTTTCGGAGCGATCCACCGCTCAGATGATTCCGGTAAGACGTGGAAGGCAATCTCGGTGATTCGCAGAAAACTGGGGAAGCCTGTCGATGAGCCCGCGATCGCAGAACTGGGCGACGGCCGCTTGATCCTGGTGACTCGCCCTGACGGAGGCGTGCTGTATTCGAAGGACCACGGGGTCAGTTGGTCCGAACCCGGCAACACGATCGTTCCCGCACCCACCAGCCCCAAGTTCAAGGCCCCGCAGATTTTCCTGTTGAAAGACGGAACGCTGGTTACGATTGCCACCCGGGGCAACCTGCGGGTCTGGATCAGCAAAGACGGTGGGCGAAGCTGGACCAGGGACATACCGCTGGACACATCCTGCTACGGCTATCCCGGTGGGCTGTTGCTCGACGACGAGTCGATCCTGGTCTCGTATTGCCAAAGCGGCAGGGCTCCCAACCGCGTGTACGTCATCCGCTTCAGGCTGAACAAGGCTCGCAGCGGAATCGAGTTGCTACCGATTGGCAAATGATCTTCCCCGGTCACCCCCCTGGCCGCCGCGGCAAGACCATCACTCCGGATTCGCATCTTTTCAGCAGACTCGCCAGCGGCAGGGTAGCCAGGGCGACCAGGGCCACGACGGTCAACGACGATTCCACGGATGTGCGATCCGAAACCACGCCAAAAGTCGGCGGAGCCAGAGCACCTGCCGCGATCACGATCGTGTAGAAGACACCGAATGCCCGCGTTCGCCGTTGTGGACTCACGAAGTCAGCCACGCTGCCGTACAGCACTGTTGACGTGCCGTTCAACGCCGCGCCAACCAATGGCAGCAAGACCACCAGCGCACCCGGAGGAACCAGCAACAACGCGATGATCCCACCGCTGGTCATGATCTCGGTCAGCCACACCGTCGCCAACACCCCGATTCGTTGGGCGAGAAACCCACAGAGAAACTTACCGACAGCTCCGCCGGCAAACAAAAGGCCCAGTGCCATCCCGGCCGACGATGCGGTATACCCCCGCGAGATCAGCAGGAAAGGCAAGAGTGTCAGCAAGCCATACCGGGTCAATGAATCAATCATTCCGATACTCGACAGAACCGCAAATCCTCTCGGGTTGTGAACTTGCTCACCTTGCCGCTCAACGGCTGACCCCGACCGGGTCTCCAGTGTGTCGATCCGCCACTTGCCCGACGCCACCAGGAACAGGGCCGCCATCGAGACGGCCACCATCCCCAGCCCCGATGTGACCACCGTCCAACCGACACTCAGCAGGGCCAGACCGGCCACTGTTGGAAAGAATGCCTTGCCCAGATCGCCGGAGAAATTGTACGTCCCGATCGCCACCCGCCGCCCCTCGCCGGCGTAGGCCCGTGCCACCAACGCCGCTCCCAACGGGTGCTGCACCGTCGACCCCAGCCCGGTCAGAAACACAACCACCAACAGCCCCGCAAATCCTCCGACCCAACCCAACACCAGGAATCCCAGGCCCAGCGCCGTCGTTCCAACGACTAGCAACCGTCGTTCTCCCACCCGTTCAGCCAGCAACGCTGCCGGCAACTGGAACGTGGCCAACGCGCCGAAATACAACGTGACAACCAGGCCGACCTCGGCATACGACAGTGCAAACTGCTTCTGCCAGATCGGCAGAAACACATACAGCGTGTCGGCCAACCCGTCATGCAGCAGGTGGCAACCGCAGATGCCGATCAAGACACCGGTTCTACCAGCCGTCTCCTTGTTCGAGTGATCCGCCACTCTCTCACACTCCAGTTGCCTGCATCTTTCGATACTAGGATCCAGACGATTCCGCGTGAAAACAAGTGGGGAACTTGAGAGAATGCACGTGCCGGCTGGCCGGACCGATTTCCGGACGGTCCGTCGAATCCATCACACAACCGATTGCGACTCAAGGAGCCGCCATGTTTTCGATCAATCGCCGCAGTCTGCTGCTCGGCATCCTTTCGATGGGCCTTGGCGTTCTTTCCGGCAGCCTGGTTCCCGCGGATCTGGTGGCTGGCCAACTGCATCGCTCGTCGGGACGGATTGCCAAGGGAACAACCTGGGAGACCCCCTATTACGAGATCCGCGCCGATGCAACCGGCCCCACGGTGATGATCGTTGGCGGAGTCCACGGTAACGAACCCGCCGGCGCCTATGCTGCCGAACAGATCCGCCACTGGTCGATTGGCCGGGGGACACTGATCGTGCTCCCTTGCGCCAATCGTCCCGGCCGCACCGCGAACACCCGTTATCTGCCGAATCAGCCGATGAGCGATCGCGACCTGAATCGCAACTTTCCCAGCAAGAGCCGGCCTTCCCTCCGGGGCAGCATGGCCGCCGCGATCTGGGAACTCACGCTGAAAGTCAAACCCGACTGGGTACTTGATCTGCACGAGGGTTACGAATTCAACGTCAGCCACAAACCCCCGAAAGGCAAGAAGAGATCGGTTGGCACCAGCCTGATCTACCTGCGATCCGAGGCCAATCGGCCACTGGTCAATCGGCTGCTCAAGACGGTCAACCAGACGATCACCGACAAGGATCGCCGCTTCGTCCCGTTGGGAAGGGGACCGGTCGAAGGTAGCTGGGTCCGTGCCTGCCTCCGCGAGTTGAAAATCCCGGGGATGATTCTGGAAACAACGTTCAAAGACCAACCGCTGTCTCTGCGTGCTCGCCAGCACCGCCTGCTGGTCAACGAGATTCTCGACTCGCTGAAAATGCTCGAAGAATCCCAGGTCCCGACGCTCGTCGATCCGGCTGCCCGGAAATTTACCGTCGGCATCTTCGATGGGCCCGGTGCCTCCTCCGGGGGCGTCCAGCGGTTCATCAAGCTGATCGGCAAGGAGGCGGACATGCAGTGTTGTGCGCTCGGGCCCGAAGACATCACACCCGGCATTCTCGACCAATTCAATGTCGTCCTGTTTCCCGGGGGCAGTGGTTCGCGACAGGGGCGTGCGATCGGCCAGCGGGGTCGTGGTGCCGTTCGCAAATTTATCGCCAGCGGGGGAGGTTGCGTGGGGGTCTGCGCCGGAGCCTACCTGTGCTCGGCCTACTACCCGTGGTCACTGAAAGTCATCGACACGGCCGTCTTTACCGGGTCCCGCGAGATCAAAGGCGTCGGGCGCAAGCAAATGTGGTATCGCGGAAAATCCACCAGCGTCCAGATCGAATTGACCGCCGACGGCAAAAAGTTCTTCACCGGCTTGCCGGCCAGCAATGCGGTCCGTTACCACAACGGCCCCATCGTCTCGGCGATGTGGACCGGTTGGAATGACCCCCTGTTGCCCGACTACACCGTGCTGGCTCATTTTCGCACCGAAACCGGTCTCTATCCCCCACAAGAGGGGACAATGATCAACACGCCGGCGATCGTGGCCGCCCCGTTTGGCCGTGGACGCGTCGTCTCGATCAGTCCTCACCCCGAATCGACACCCGGTTTACAGGAAATGATCGGGTTCTCGATCCGCTGGACCCGCAAGCATTCCGCCCCAAAACCCCCAGGTCCCCGGACACCTCAGTCCCGATAGCTCCAGTTCCGACAACCTTCTGGACGGGTTGCTCATCCTATGCCGAGTGCCCCGCATCCCTGGTAGACGACCAGCGCTGCCACGTAGGCCATCATCGTCATGTAGAACAACTGCAGGGCGGCCCACTTCCAGGAACCAGTTTCCTTGCGGGTGATCACCTGCGTTGGCAGGCACTGCATCGCCAGCACAAAAAAGACCAACAGGCTCAATCCGGTCCGGATCGTAAACGTCGGCGTTCCATCGGCTCGCTTCTGTCGCCGCAACGTCTCGACGAGACTCTTCTGGTCCTCAGCCGAGTCGTCACCGATGCCGTACATGATCGCCAGGGTCGACACGATGACCTCGCGCGCTGCAAAAGAACTGATCACGCCAACATTAATTCGCCAATCAAATCCCAGCGGTTCAAAGACTGGTTCCACGAAACGTCCCAGGCGTCCGGCGAACGAGTAGGCCAACCTCGCCTGCGAAAGTTCTCTTTGAACATCGGCAGGCAACACCTCCGCTGCCTGCCTGGCCGTATCCAGTCGCACCGCCAACTCCCCCGGGAGTTCGTCGTCGGGGATCGAGGGGTAGGTTGCCAACCCCCACAGGATCACTGATATCAGCAGAATCACGCTCCCGGCCTGCCGCACGAACAACACGCCCCGTTCGAAAACCGTCCACAGCGCATTCCGCAGGCTCGGCA
>Ga0163108_10001857_pt1 | contig 15456 bp, 16 predicted proteins | sample Fk1155metaG_FD_109644 | JGI IMG/M metagenome (GOLD analysis project Ga0163108, IMG submission 109644) | Marine microbial communities from the Central Pacific Ocean - Fk160115 155m metaG | ecosystem: Environmental > Aquatic > Marine > Oceanic > Photic zone | place: The Central Pacific Ocean...
GATGGATTTAACTGGTGTTGCCAAATTTATAATATCTACTACTTTTAAACCTATAGAGATTTTTATTGTTGCGGGCAGTATATACTTATTTATCACTTTTTTGATTCACACTTTTATTAAAATAGTAGAAAAGAAATTAGAGTATCCAAGGTAATAATTATTCAAATTAATATTTGGAATATCCCTTAACCTCTCTCAAATTAGAACATGTTAATTCATTAATTCTAAATTTAATTTTTGCACGATTATCGTTGTTAATATAAACAGATCTGGCAAGCGAGATGAAGTTTTCATCAAATTTTTTATTTCTCTCAGCAGTTCTTAATTTATCCTCAACGTCCCATAGGATAATATTTGTTTTTTTTAAATCACCCATTAAAGCTTGAATTTCTTTATTCATTTTCACATCTTTTTTTAATGTTTCCTGTAAGGAAGAATATTCTTTGTTAATTTCAATCAAAGAGCCCTTGTCTTTAATCTTATCCATCTTAATTTCTAAAATGGTTATTTTGTCAATAAGATCACCTATGGAAGTTTCTATATAAATTTTATTCATTTTATTATTGAGTAAAAAAATATATGCAGTTAAATTGTATAATGTCAAATATATTGATAATTAAACACGGTTCTTTGGGGGATTTAATACAGGCCAACGGGGCCATGAAGGACATTAAACAAAGCTTTCCTAACGACAAAGTTCTTTTACTTACAACTTCCCCGTATGCACATTTGATGTCATACTGCCCTTATATCAATGGAGTTTTGATCGACAAAAGACTTCCAAGATGGAATGTATTTTATTTACTTAAACTCAAAAAAACGCTTGAAAGATTTTCTTTCACAAAAGTTTTCGATTTACAAAATTCATCTAGAACAAAATTTTATAGAAATTTTTTTTTTAAAAATATTGATTGCTCAAGTACAGAAACTTCGCTAGAGAAAGATCAGAAAAAATCAGATTTTGATAAAGAACCGGTTTTAAAAAGAATGAAAATTCAGTTGGAAAAAAGTGGAATTAATACAAACTTTACGGAGAATCCAGATTTAAGTTGGGCGATTAGAAATGTTCAAAGTTTAATGAATCAATATATAGAAGGAAATTATATTGCCATTTTCCCCTTCTGCTCGTCAAAGCACAAAGCTAAAGTGTGGCCTTATTTTACTCAACTAATAAAAGAAATTAAAAATATTTATGGGAAAAAGTATGAAGTCGTTATAGCTCCTGGCCCTAACGAAATTAATGAAGCAAAAAAATTAAACGCTAATGTAATTTTGAATAAAGAAAGCCCTTTGAATTTAATGGAGTTAGTGGGCCTTATAAAAGGATCGAGCTATGTAATTTCAAACGATACTGGACCAGCACATATTTCTTCCCATCTAAATAAAAAAGGTTTAGTTTTATTTGGAAGCCATACATCTGCAAAAAAAGTGAGTCTTGGCAGTGAAAACTTTAGATCTATCGAAGTAAAAAAACTGAAAGATCTTGAGGTTTCTACTGTAATTGAAAAAATTAGGACCGATTTAAATTAAATCAAGATACTTTTTAACTGTTTTGTTCCAAGTAAAATTTGCAGAAAATTTTATAGCATTTGATCCATATTTTTTATAATTGTCATTTTTAAAAAATTCTATGACGCTTTGATAAATAGAATCAATGTTTTGTCCATCACATATTAGTCCTGTTTCTTTATTTTTTATAGCATCACTTGCTCCACCATCTTTACCTCCAATTGATCCTACTCCATAACTAGCGGCTTCCATAAAAGAGATTCCAAAACCTTCAACAGATTTTTTAAATACTATTGACGGCATTAAAAATAGATTTGAATTTTTAATTAGTGCTATTTTTAATTTTTGATCTGCTTCATTAAGAAAAAGCACTTCTTTTTCAATTTTTAATTCTTTAACAAGTGATAGTAATCTACTTTTTTCTTCTCCATCACCTATACTGATATATTTAATTTTGGGAAATTTCTCTTTGAGATTTCTTATACACATTAAAATGTTTTGATGGTTTTTTCTTCTATCTAGCCTTGCAACCGTTAATATTCTTGGAAAACAATCTTTATAAAGATTATTTGCTTCAATATTAAATCTATCTTCAACATCCATTCGGTCATCACAGCCCGGATGGATAACGTGGATTTTTTTTTCAGATAAACCAATTTCAATTGCTAAATTTTTTGTAAAATTTGAATTTGCAATTACGTACTTTACTTTACTAAGCGAATCTAAAACTCTCTTATTGAGCCCAGAAGCTTTTGGATGATTTATTTCTTTTGAATGTATTAGGCAAAACGTTGGTGTATTTTTAATTATTTCAAAATTGATTTTTTCAACGCTTTTCCAATGATCAAAGAAAATAGATCTAATATTTTGGCTATTTTTTATATAATCCCCAACTCTATTTGCTTTTCTGTACTTTCTCAGAAGTTTTATTCCGCCAAATCTTTCTATTTCTGCTTTTGAAAGGCCATCGTATTTTTCAAAATTTTCCGATTTATCTGCAAAAACTTTTACTGGCCCATGATTAACAAGGGCATTCGCTAAGCCACCCATCAAATTTTGCATGCCACCAATTTCAGGAGGAAAATTTCTAGTTGATATAACAAACATTACTTAGTCCACTTAATATTACAGCCCATACTTGGGATCTGCTCTTTTGGTCCTTTTCCAGTTTTAATTACTAAACGCATTGCTTTCAATAAATCACTTTCAGAATTTCTTACAGGTTTTAAATCTTTTAATTCTCTTATTCTACCTCTGTATTGCAACTCAAGCTTATTATTATAACCAAAGAAATCTGGTGTACATACAGCGGCATATTTTTTTGCTATCTCTTGAGTTTCGTCAATTAAATAAGGAAATGCAAATCCATATTTTTTACTAAAAGAAATCATATTTTCAAAAGAATCTTCTGGATAATTATTTGTATCATTGGACATTATTGCTATGGATTTTAATCCTTCTTTGTCCAAATTTTTACAATCATCTACAATATCTTCAATAACAGCTTTTACATAAGGGCAATGATTACAAATAAACATAATGAGCAATCCATTTTTGCCAAGGTGATCTTCAAGTTTATGAATTGTACCGTCAGTTCCTTTCAATTTAAAAGGATTGGCTTTTTCTCCAAAATTACAGATAGGTGTTTTAGTTAAAACCATAATGTATTATACATAAAATAATGATTTATGACTTCGAAAAAAATGTTCCAGAAGTTCATTCCGAATCTTGGGTTGCATCTAACGCAACAATTATTGGCAAGGTAAAATTAGAAAAAAATTCGAATATTTGGTTTAATGCAGTCTTAAGGGGAGATATTGAACTTATTACAATAGGAGAGAGATCTAATGTACAAGATGGCAGTGTGCTTCATACTGATCCAGGTTATCCATTAACTGTTGGCAAAGGAGTTACAGTTGGACACATGGTGATGTTGCATGGTTGTCAAATTTCTGACGATACCCTTATAGGCATAGGAAGTGTTATCTTAAACAATGCCAAGATCGGAAAAAATTGTATTATAGGAGCAAATACTTTAATTCCTGAAAACAAAACTATCCAAGACAATTCTCTTGTAGTAGGTAGTCCCGGTAGAGTTATTCGCAAAGTAACAGACGAAGAAATTAAAGCTATCTTAGAAAACGGAAAGCATTACGTTGATATTTCCAAAAAGTACAAAAAATAATTAAGGAACTAACCAAGTAAATTTTTTTGATCCTTCAAAATTGATAAGTGCTCTACGATGTCCTTTTGCAGTCAGATAAAGCCAGTCAATGCTTTTAATTTTACATTTTATTACACTAAAGTTCTTATATCCTTCTTCACTTTCCTCTTTTGTAAAATCGAAATTATCAAACTTACCATTTAATCCTGAAGTAGGTTTTTCAGATACTGTTCCTGGTCTATTATTTACCAGATAACATTTTCTACTAACATGACCAGTTTTGTTCCAAGACTCTTTTGTGATCTTATTATTAAAATTTATTTCACACTCAGTCTTTAATCTAATTTGTATCTTTTCTTTTTTTCCATAAAATAATACTGAGCAATTTGGATTTTTTTTTATTTTTTCTATTTTAGATGATCTGATATCACTGTGAAATTGAATAAAATTATTTTTTTGATCTGCTTTTCTTAATACAACGATTCTGCCATCTAAGTCTTTGTCATTACCACAGATAAATACAGGCGTTCTAAATTCAGAGCTTCTCTCTTTTACAGCCTCCGTTAAAAGGCTCCAAAGTTTTTTTTCTATTTCGTTGAAATCTTCGTAGTAACTTACTTTTTTTTCAGACACGATTATTTTCTAAATCTTTTTATTAAACTTGAGGTATCCCATCTATTGCCATTCATTTTTTGCACTTCTCCATAATACTCATCAATTATTTTTGTAATAGGCAGAGGGGAATTATTTCTTTTTGCTTCTTCCATTGCAATTTTTAAATCTTTTCTCATCCAATCTACGGCAAAACCATAATCAAATTTATCATCTACCATAGTTTTGTATCTATTTTCCATTTGCCAAGATTGTGCTGCTCCTTTTGAAATTACTTCAATTACATCTTCCATTTTTAATTTAGCATTAAGTCCAAAATTTATTGCCTCTGAAAGTCCCTGAACTATTCCCGCAATACAAATTTGGTTTACCATTTTAGCTAACTGACCACTCCCTGCGGGGCCCAATAATTTCATTTTTTTACTGTAAGAATTTATTACTGCTGAAGCTTTTTTGTATGCCTCAGGATCACCACCGATCATAACGGTTAAAGCACCATTTTCTGCGCCTGCTTGACCGCCAGATACTGGGGCATCCAAGAAATAAAATCCTGAACTTTTTGCTTTTTTATAAAGTTCTCTTGCAATTTCTGCTGAAGCAGTAGTGTTATCAATATAAACACAATTTTTTTTTGCAGATTTAAACAAACCATTTTCTCCAAGAGTTACTTCTCTAAGATCATTATCATTTCCTACGCATGTAAATATAAAATCACAGTCTGCAGCAGCTTCCTCAGGTGTTTTTGCTAGTTTGCCCTTATACTCTTTGACCCACTTCTCTGCTTTTGATGTTGTTCTATTAAAAACAGTTACTTTGTGTCCACCTTTTGATATATGTCCTGCCATAGGATAACCCATAACACCAAGACCAATGAAAGAAACTTTGCAAGTCATAAAATGATTATAGATATTATCAGATCAAATTTCAAAATAATAATTTTTGGTTTTGTTTTTACTTTTTTCTCATGTATAGGACAAAGTTTTTTTATAGGCCTGTTTAACTCAGAAATTAGGAACGAATTAAATATAAGCCACGCTCAATTCGGAAGCATATATGGTATTGCTACTTTATGCAGCAGTTTAACATTAGTTTGGTTAGGAAAAAAAATTGATGAAATAAAACTAATTAACTATTCTATTTTAGTTATCACCCTTCTTTTTTTGGCAAGCATCTTTTTTTCTTTTGTTAATGGCATAATTTTTTTATTTATAGGAATTTTCCTTTTGAGATTGTCAGGCCAAGGCTTAATGGCACACACAGCTACGACTACAGTGTCTAGATACTTTGAAAAAACAAGAGGCAAAGCTCTTAGTTTTACTTGGCTTGGAATGTCATTGGGTGAATTCTTATTACCTATTTTAATAGTTTTTCTATTATCTTTTTTACACTGGAGAGATCTCTGGATGCAAATTGGAATAGTAGTTTTAATAATTCTTCCAATATTTTCTTATATGACGGTCAAAGATATAAATATTTCTTCTAGGGAAAGAGGAGAAGGAAATTATAAAAAAAATCTGCTTCTAATAAAAAGTTGGACAAGGACAGAAGTTCTTAAAGATTTTAAATTTTATTCACTTTTGCCACACACATTAGCCTGTCCATTTATAATAACAGGCGTGGTTATTAATCAGTCCTTTATAATAGAGTCGAAAGGGTGGGGAGAATATGCAATAGCACAAGCCTTTATGTTTTATTCTGTTTTGACAGTTATAACTTTGTTCTTTTCCGGATTTATTGTTGATAAATTTACCAGCAGAAAAATTCTACCATACCTGAATTTACCAATGCTTCTTGGATTGATCGTTTTAGTTTTTTTTGATCATCCATATTCAGCTTTTATATTTATGGGATTGCTCGGTATTTCAAACGGATTAACAAACGTACTAATGTCATCTTTCTGGGCTGAAATTTATGGAGTTAACTATCTAGGGTCTATAAGAGCTTTAACAGGTTCATTAATGGTTTTTTCCACGGCTTTAGCAACAGCTACTTTCGGTTTTATGATTGACTCAGGGTTTTCGATAGAGGGTATTTCGATTTTATGCTCCATCTATATTGTAATATCACTGATTATTATCTTAATTTTTTGGAATTCATATAAGTCTATCGTACAAAAAAAAACTTGATTTTATCTGAACTTTTCATTAATTATTGCTCATCCTTATGGCACGTATCACAGTAGAAGATTGTTTGAAAAAAGTTGATAACCAGTACGATCTAGTTTTATTAGCAAAAGAAAGAACCTCTCAGCTAAACTCTGGAGCGGAGATGCTCGTGGAACAAGACAATGATAAGAATACCGTAATTGCTCTAAGAGAGATAGGTAGTGGAAAAGTTGATGTTAAAGACTTAAAAAAAAATGCAATTTTGAGATTAAGAAAAGAACCCAATGAAGATGTAAGGGAAGAAGTAGAAGAAGAGATTTCTAATGATGAATTTGAGAAACAATACAAAGGAGAGGTTTCAAAAAGTGGGGTAGCTATACTACCTTCAAAAAGAATGAGAAAAATTCCCGTTCAAACAACAAGTTCACCAGACGAAGAGAAAAAGGCAGAAGCGAAAGTAGAAGATAAAGAATTGAAAGTAGAAGATAAAAAAGAATCAGAATCACCTCTAAAGTTAACTGAAGAAGTAAAAGAAGAAAAAAAATAATTGAGAATAAATAGAAAAATTTGTGTTGCTCCTATGATGGATTGTACGGATCGACACGAAAGATACTTTTTACGCTTGTTAAGCAAAAATGTAATGTTGTATACAGAGATGGTTGCTACAAAATCAGCAATTCATGGAGACAGAAAGAAAATCTTAGGATTCAATCAAATAGAAAAACCGCTTGCTCTTCAAGTAGGAGGCTCTGACAAAGAAGAACTGTCTACAGTTTCTAAAATAGCCGAAGACATGGGTTATGATGAAATAAACATAAATCTTGGTTGTCCTAGTAAAAAAGTTCAGAAAAATAAATTTGGAGCATGTTTAATTAAAGAACCAGACCTGGTTTCAGAGTGTATAAGTAAAATGGTTAATTCATGTAAAATTCCGGTAACCGCTAAAACTAGAATAGGATTTGACAATACAGAAAGTTACGATTATCTAAATTCTTTTGTTAATAAAATTTCAGATGCCGGGTGTAAAACTCTAATACTACATGCTCGAAAAGCTATTTTAAAAGGACTTACGCCAAAAGAAAACTTGAAAGTACCAAAATTAAATTATCCTCTAGTTTATGAAATTAAAAATAAAAATAAAAATTTAGAAATTATAATTAACGGAGGTATTACAAACATGGAACAAATTAACGAACATTTAAAAAATTGCGATGGTGTTATGATGGGAAGAGCAGTTTATCAAAATCCCTATTTTTTAGCAGAAATAGAAAATAAAATATTTAATAATCCAGACGTACCTTCAAGGTCTGAGATAGCAGAAAAATTAGTTGAATACGTTCAAGAAGAAGTAAAAAAAGGAACAAGAGTAAACCAAATTATGAGACACACTGTTGGTTTGTATCACGGTCAGAATGGAGCGAATAAATGGAAAAGATATTTGAGCGACAACATGATGGCAAGAGATTCTGACTTTCAAAAAGTAAATCACATAATGCAAATTGCTCAAAACAATGAAAAGGCTAATCAAGTTTCTTCATGATTGAAACTTTTGGAACAAATCAAATTTTATTTTTTTTATTAATAATGGCAGTGACAGCCATAGTCGCTGGTTTTTTTGCAGGTTTTTTCGGTATTGGAGGTGGAATAATTACTGTTCCTTGTCTTTTTTATATATTTGGAACTGTTGGAATAGACAAATCTTTTATTATGCACTTAGCCGTTGGAACTTCGTTTGCCATTATTGTTCCGACAGCAATCATGTCTGTTTTTACACATTACAAACATCAAGCGGTAGACTTTAGTGTTGTAAGAACCTACGGAATATTTGTTGTTATTGGTGTTATTATTGGGACGTTTTTTGCAGCATCTATGCATACAAAATCATTGGTTCTTTTTTTTAGTATAGTTATATATTTATTGGCTCTGAACTTGATATTTCTTAAAGATAAAACAAACATTAAAATTAAATTTAATTTAATACAAAGAACTGTACTGGGTCTTATAGTGGGGTTTGTATCGTCACTTATGGGTATAGGAGGTGCGGTAATGAATGTTCCAATATTAAAATTTGTGGGATATACGATCAATAAAGCAATAGGAAGTGCTGCATCTATTGGTTTTTTGATATCCATATTCGGATGTATAGGATTTTTATCTTCAGGAATACTAATAAACAGCAACCTACCTTTAAGCATTGGATTTATAAATATACCAGCTTTTTTAATTTTTATACCAATAACAACTATGATGGCCAAAGTTGGAGCCACCACTATTCATAAAATTAAGAGAGAAAATATAGCAAAATTGTTTGGATTTTTTTTAATAATAATAGCGAGCAGATTTTTGTACGATTATTTTAAACTTTAGATTTTTTGATCGTACTCTCCAATTTTTCCAGTCTTTTGAAGCAAATTGTCTATAAAGCTAAATATTTTTTTCTTTCCGCTATCTGATGAGGTACTCTCTGTAACAACAACTAAAGATGGTTTGTTAGAAGAAGCTCTTATTAGCCCCCATGACCCATCTTCTAAAACAAACCTTACACCGTTAACTGTTAAAATTTCTTTAATTAATTGATTATCTATCTTAATGCTTTTATTTTTTATTTCTTGAACTTGTTTTACTAGATCTTCGACAATCTTATATTTTTCTTCATCTTTGCAGAAAGGAGCCATGGTAGGTGATTGAAATGTTTCTGGAAGATCATCTATTATTGAACTCATTTTTTTGTTTTGAGCATTTAATAAATGGCAGATTTGTATTGCAGAGGTAATTCCGTCATCATAACCATAGCCAATTGGTTCATTAAAAAAGAAATGTCCACTTTTCTCAAATCCAGCTAAGGCTTTTTCTCTATTAACTTTCCTTTTGATATGTGAATGACCTGTTTTCCAGTATATTGTTTTACAATTATTTTTTAAAAGCACATCATCTTTTAAATACAAAGCCGTTGACTTTACATCTACGATAAATTTAGATTTTTTATACTTCCCAGAAAGATTTCTTGCAATAAGTAAACCAATTTTGTCTGAAAAAATTTCATTACCTTTATCATCAATTACACCAACACGATCTCCATCTCCGTCAAAACCAAATCCAATATCAGCATTGTTTTCTTTAACACATTTTGAAATTGCATGAAGCATTTTTAAATCTTCAGGATTAGGGTTATATTTAGGAAACTTAAAATCTAATTTACAATCTAGTTCAACTACCTCACAACCTATACCTTTCAAAATTTCCGGGGCAAATACTCCTGCCGTTCCATTGCCACAAGCTACCACCGCTTTGATTTTTTTCTTTAATTTATTTTTTTCAATTAAATTTTTAATATAAATCTTTTGAAAGTCCTTTATATTTTTTTCATTTCCTTTGCCATTTATGAATTTTTTATTTAGAGTTATTTCTTTTAATTCGTTCATTTCCTCGGGAGCATGTGTCAACCCTTTCTCAATTCCCATTTTAACCCCTGTCCAGCCATTTTCATTATGACTAGCTGTTACCATAGCAATTGCATCAGAATTTAATTTAAATTGAGCAAAATAAACCGTAGGTGTTAGCGATAAACCTATGTCTTCAACGTTACATCCCGTAGAAATTAAACCTTTTTTTAAGGCAGCTTTTACTTCTTCACTGTAAGATCTGTAGTCGTGTCCAATAATGATTCTTGGATTTGTTTTCTTTGTTTTTTTTATTACTTGTGTCCCTAGACCTTTTCCTAATTCTTCAACGCCTTCCAAATCAATGTCATTGGGGTACAACCATCTAGCGTCATATTCTCTGAAACCACTTTGTCTGATTTTCATGATTTTTATGTGTTTATTTTTAAATGATTTATCAGATTGTTGTATGACAAAACTTAGTTATTATTAATTTTAAACTTGAAAAAATATTTATGTTCATGTAATGTTCTCTTGAAATGCATGTTATTTAGTATATTAATATACCTGTAACACAACATATAGTTGTTTTACTCTAAAAGTCAGGTAAAATAAGGGAATTATGAATAAAAATGTATCTTTGGCGATAGAAAAAGCTGTCTCAAATTTAAATAAAATTGAAAGCAACGATTTAAAAGACCTTAATAGTAAAAAACCAGATCTATTTTCCCTAAACCATCAAACTGAATTATTTCAAAATGATAAAGGGATAACTGTAAAAATTGATAGGTCTAGAGATGAAAAATTAACTGACTTTGGTAGAGCAACTTTGAGTGACAGGTATTTAGGTCAGAGCGAGTCATACCAAGATTTATTTGCAAGAGTTTCTAGTACATATGCTGACAACAATCTTCATGCACAAAGAATTTATAATTACATAAGCAATCTTTGGTTTATGCCTGCTACCCCGGTCCTTTCTAATGGCGGTACAGAAAGAGGTTTGCCGATATCATGCTTTTTAAATGAAGCATGTGATAGTCTAGAAGGAATTTTAGGTCTATGGAGTGAAAATGTTTGGTTGGCCGCAAGAGGAGGCGGGATAGGAAGTTATTGGGGAAACTTAAGATCTATAGGAGAAAAAATTGGAAAAGTCGGAAAGACTTCTGGAATTATACCTTTTATAAAAGTTATGGACTCTCTTACACTTGCAATTAGTCAAGGTTCTTTAAGAAGAGGTTCGGCAGCTTGTTATCTTCCTATCGATCACCCCGAGATAGAAGAGTTCATTGAAATGAGAAGACCAACTGGCGGCGACACAAATAGAAGATCACTGAATTTACATCATGGCATTTTAGTTTCCGATGCATTTATGAGAGCTGTTGAGACAAACAGTCAATGGGCATTAAGAAGTCCAAAAGATGGATCGGTACAAGGAACTCTTTCAGCTAGAAATTTATGGATAAGACTTTTAACTGCAAGAGTTGAAACTGGAGAACCGTATATAATTTATATTGACACAGTTAATCGTCAAATTCCACAGCACCATAAATTGGCCGGACTAACTGTAAAGACTTCAAATCTTTGTAGCGAAATTACCCTTCCAACAGGCATAGACAGAGAAGGAAACGAAAGAACAGCCGTATGTTGTCTGTCTTCTTTAAATATTGAAAAGTATGATGAATGGAAAGATGATAAAAATTTTGTTGAAGATGTTATGAGATTTTTAGATAATGTTCTTACAGATTTCATTAACAAGGCACCAGATAGTTTTGCTAATGCCAAATATTCTGCAGCAAGAGAAAGAAGTGTTGGGCTTGGTGTTATGGGGTTACATTCTTATTTTCAGAAAAAAAGTATTCCATTTGGCTCTGTTATGAGCAAAGCCTGGAATAAAAAAATATTCTCTAATATACAGAAAGAAGTTGATAAGGCTTCAAAAGATCTTGCAGAAGAAAGAGGAGCATGCCCAGATGCTGAAGAGTTTGGAATTAAGGAAAGATTCTCTAACAAAACAGCAATTGCTCCAACAGCTTCTATTTCAATTATTTGTGGCGGGGCATCTCCTGGAATTGAACCAATTGCAGCCAACAGTTACACACACAAAACTCTATCAGGCTCGTATAACGTGAGAAATAAATATCTTGCTAAAATTTTAGAAAAACATAAAAAAAATAACGATGAAGTTTGGTCTGGTATTACTACTAATCAGGGATCAGTTTCGCATTTAGACTTTTTAACTAAAGAAGAAAAAGAGGTATTTAAAACAGCTTTTGAAATTGACCAAAGATGGATTGTTGAATTAGGTGCGGACAGAACACCTAATATTTCACAGGCACAATCAGTAAATATTTTCGTTCCAGCCGATGTTCACAAGAAAGAACTTCATCAAATTCATTTTCAGGCATGGAAAAAAGGATTAAAAAGCCTTTATTATTGCAGATCTAAATCAATTCAAAGAGCTGAGAATATTAATTCAGGTTCATCAACAGATGTGACAAAGAATGTTTATTCAAGCAAGGAAGATTTAAATAAAGAAGATAATTACGAAGAGTGTTTATCATGCCAGTAGTAACACTGAAGAAAGACAAAGAAGTAACAAAAGGTGGTCTACTAGTAGAGAACCCTGTTTACAAACCTTTTAGATATCCATGGTGCTATGATGCATGGCTAACACAACAAAGAATACACTGGTTACCAGAAGAAGTACCACTAGGGGACGATGTTAGAGACTGGCAAAAGAATTTATCTCCAGCAGAAAAAAACTTACTGACTCAAATTTTTAGATTTTTTACTCAAGCAGATGTTGAGGTTAACAATTGCTATTTAAGACACTACACAACTGTTTTTAAACCTACAGAAGTTTTAATGATGATGACAGCGTTTGCGGCTATGGAGACAGTTCATATTGCGGCATACTCTCATCTACTTGACACAATAGGAATGCCGGAGTCAGAATATTCAGCTTTCATGAAATATAAAGCAATGAAAGACAAATATGATTACATGCAAGGGTTTAATGTTAATTCAAAAACAGATATTGCTAAAACAGTTGCTGTATTCAGTGCATTCACAGAAGGACTTCAGCTTTTTGCAAGTTTTGCAATTCTTCTTAACTTTCCAAGACACAACAAAATGAAAGGCATGGGCCAAATTGTTACTTGGTCAGTAAGAGACGAAACGCTTCACTGTAATTCTATGATCAGACTTTTTAAAGCATTCATTAAAGAAAATCCTGAAATTTGGAATGAAAAATTAAAAAAAGAACTTTACGAAGCATGTGAAAAGATAGTTGCCCATGAAGATGCATTTATTGATCTAGCGTTTCAAATGGGACCACTAGAAGGTTTGACAGCAGACCAAGTAAAAAAATACATCAGGTGGATAGGGGATAGAAGATTACAGCAATTGGGACTAAACCCAATTTACAAAGTTAAAGAAAACCCACTTACATGGCTTGATACAATGCTTAATGCTGTTGAGCATATGAACTTTTTTGAAGGTAGAGCTACCGAATATTCTAAAGCTTCAACAAAAGGCTCTTGGGCAGAAGCCTTTTCTTAATAATTGAACTTAACTTATAAAACTTATTGGAGAAAAACTGGTTTAAAGAAAAACTGGGGAGAATTGTTTCTCAATATAGTTAATGAACACAAACCTAAATCTTTTTTAGAGGTTGGAGTGTTTTGCGGAGTAACAGCAAGGAATGTTTGTGAGCTTTTAAAAGAGATACACAAAAGTGAGTTTAAATATACAGGTGTAGATTTATTTGGAGAAAAATTTTCCCAGGATGAAATTGCACCCAATTATCTAAACGAGCAAAAATTTTCCAATCCCCTTAAAAATTTATTTTATAATTTTCTTTTAAGAGAAAATTTAAATTCTTACGAAAGTGTTAAAAAATTCTTAAAACAATTTTCAGAAAATGTTACCTTAATTAAAGGCAATTCTAATGTTATTTTACGAAATCTTGATTTGAAAGACATAGACTTTGTATTTTTAGATGGAGGACATAGTTTTGAAACAGTTTTTGAAGATTTAAATCTAATTTACAATAAAATTTCCAGTAATAGAGGTGCGGTTATATTGTGTGATGATTATGAAGATTCAAGCTATATAACAGGGGTAAAAAAGGCAGTAGACAAATTTGTAGAGACAAACAAACTGAAGTTAATTTTAGTACAAAAAAGATTTGCCAAGATAGTAATATAACTATATTAAATTTTTTAATGAAAAAAACTATATCAATAATCCTACTATGGTTAATCTCTATAGTATTTGCAGTAATATGGACATTTGATAATCTTGATATAATAGAGAAAGTTAAAAGTAATTTTAAAAAAAAAATTCAACCTAAATATAGTCTAAACATTGAAGAAGAGCAGGATTCTAAAACAATCAAAATAGAAACGAACTCTTATACTGTAAAAGTCAAAAAGATTGCGTTTTTAAAAGACAAAACTGCTTTTCTTTTAAACAGTTCAAATAATAAAAATTTTAAAAAGGAACAGATCAGCATATATACCCAGAGCGGTTATTTAATAGACAATCTAGGCACAAAAAGACTTAATTTGCCAAAAACATTTACTCTAGAAAATAACGGAGGTATTAAAACTGTTTTTTTTAACAACAAACAACAGTATGCATTAATATCTGAATCAAAAAGCGGTTGCTATTATGCTTCAATTGTAAATCTTACTGATGGAAAACGTTTATTTAGTGCCAAATGCTTACCGGAAGATGTAGAAAAAATAGATTTTAATGGTTTGGGAAGTAGTTTTATCACATTTGATAATAAAATAATTTTAAGTTTGGGAACCCCAACAACTTCTTCAATAGCAATAAGTGAGTTAGCCCAGCAAGATAACTCTTATTACGGTAAAACTCTTATTTTAGAAAAAGAGAGAATAATTAATGGAATTATAACTCCTAAAATTTTTTCTAAAGGTCACAGAGTTCCTCAGGGTTTGACGAAAGCTAAAAAAAATTTTTTTTCAGTTGAACACGGACCTAAAGGCGGTGACGAACTTAACAAATTAAAAAAAGGTAAGAATTATGGTTGGCCTACAGCTTCTTATGGAACCAGGTATTTATACGATCAAGATGGAAAATCTTATTCTATAAACCACGAAAAAAATAATTTTGAAGAACCTTTGTTTGCATTAGTGCCTTCAGTAGGTATATCTGCACTAAATAATTGTCCAAAAAAAATTTATGATTATTATAAAAAAAATTGTTTAATAGCTTTGTCTCTACACGGGAATCCTCAAAGAGAGGGCAAGTCTATTTTAATTTATCTTTTAGATGAAAAATTTGAAAAAGTTCATTCTGTCGAAAAAATTTATTTAGGTAATAATTTGGTAATGAGACATTTTATGACTGATAAAAATAATGTGTTATATGAAGATGTAGATGGAAATATTTATGTTTCTGTAGACAACAAAGGAATTTATAAAATTGGATTTTCGGATTTTAGATAAATTATCTTTGGTTAAGGAGCATTACTTTACGATGCTGTTCACCACTGTATTTAGAAAGTGGTCTAATTAATTTATTGGCCGCATGCTGTTCCATAATGTGAGCAGACCAACCTGTTATTCTAGACAAAACAAAAATGGGAGTGAAAAAGTCAGTGTCGAATCCCATTAAATGGTAAGTTGGGCCAGTAGGGTAGTCAACATTTGGATGA
>Ga0163108_10001859_pt1 | contig 15446 bp, 15 predicted proteins | sample Fk1155metaG_FD_109644 | JGI IMG/M metagenome (GOLD analysis project Ga0163108, IMG submission 109644) | Marine microbial communities from the Central Pacific Ocean - Fk160115 155m metaG | ecosystem: Environmental > Aquatic > Marine > Oceanic > Photic zone | place: The Central Pacific Ocean...
ATGGAATATGCCAAACCGTTTAAACTTTTTATATACAGTTCCTATGTTTCATTGTAACGGATGGTGCTATCCATGGACTCTTGCCATGCTCCATGCTCGAGTGATTTGTATTAGAAACATTAGGGCTAAAGAAATTTTTGATTTAATAGAAAAATACAAAGTAACTCATTTTGGTGGTGCACCAATTATTTTAAATATGTTGGCTAGTGCACCTAAAGAGGAACAAAAAGAATTAAAGCACAAAGTCTATGTTTTAACAGCAGCTGCACCACCACCTAGTATTATTTTTAAAAAAATGAAAAAATTAGGTTTTGAAGTTATGCATGTTTACGGTTTAACAGAAACCTACGGACATATTTTACAGTGTGCATGGAACAATGAATGGAAAAATTTAAATGAAGATGAAAAGGCTGATATTAGTGCACGTCAGGGAGTACGTTATCCGAACACTGAAGATGTTGATGTTATGGATCCTGAAACTATGAAAACAATACCTAGAGACGGAAAAACCATAGGGGAAATAATGATACGTGGAAACGTTGTGATGAAAGGATATTTCAAAGATAAGGAAGCAACAGAAAAATCTATGAATGGCGGCTGGTTTCACTCTGGAGATTTGGCAGTAATACATCCCGATGGTTACATTCAAATAAAGGATAGATCAAAAGACATAATTATTTCTGGTGGAGAAAACATTTCATCAATAGAAATTGAAAACACGATAGCCAAACATCCTTCCGTTTCTCTTGCAGCAGTTGTTGCAAAACCAGATGAAAAATGGGGGGAAACACCTTGCGCATTTGTTGAATTGACTCCACAAAAAAAAAGTACGGAAGAAGAAATAATAAAATTTTGCAGGGAAACCTTGGCTGGATTTAAAATTCCAAAAAAAATAGTATTTGGTGAATTACCAAAAACTTCCACAGGAAAAATAAAAAAATTTGAGCTCAGAAAAAAGGCTAAGGAAACAAATTGATCTTTGAAGTAGAAAACAAAAAGGTCTTCTCTTCGGACGTTGGCCAATCATTTGATAAAAACAAACATACAGTAATACTTCTTCACGGAAGTGGGCAATCTCATGTTGTTTGGTCTCTAACAGATCAATATTTGTCAGATCAAGGATATAATGTTTTTGCTTTAGACTTACCCGGACATGGTAATTCGGAAGGAGAAAGTTTAAATTCAATTGAAGAAATTGCTGAATGGTTAGAAAAAGTTGTTATAAAAATTGGTATTCAAAATTTAACTATATTGGGACATTCGCAAGGTTGTTTAGTTGCTTTAGAGTATGCAAACAAATTTCCCAAAAAAATAAAAAAATTAATATTTGTTGCAGGATCTTATGAGATTCCTGTCAACAAAAGCTTAATTGACCTAGCACATTCAGGCGACATGGAATCTTTAAACTTAATGATGAAATGGGGTTATGGTTATTCAAAACAATTTATTGGAGGAAACCCACTTCAAAAAATACTAAACTCCTCAAGAGAAGTAAGAGAAGTTTTGGCAGTAGATTTGAGAGCCTGTAATAATTATAAAAATGGAATCAATACTGTTAAAAACATTAAATGCCCTACATTTTTTATATTTGGTGAATTAGATAAAATGATAAAACTTGATAAAGGAAAGGAATTTTCAGGGTTAATACCTGGTTCAAAAACACATATCATAAAGAATTGCGGTCACATGATAATACTTGAGAATGCTTTTGAAATGAGAGAAAAGGTTGCTGAATTTTTAAAAAAATGAAAAATTTTTACATTAGCACTCCTATTTATTATCCGTCGGGAAAACCTCATATGGGTCATGCATACTCCAGTATAGTAGCCGATATATTTGCAAGATTTAAAAGAATAGATGGATTTAATGTCATGTTTTTAACCGGAACTGATGAACACGGGTTAAAAATGCAAAGAGAGGCGGAAAAGAAATCAAAAGATGTAAAATTATTTTGTGACGAACTGTCTTTAAAATTTAAAGATTTAACGAAAACATTAAATTTATCAAATGATGACTTTATTAGAACAACTGAAAAAAGACATCATAAATCTGTTTTAGATATATGGTCTAGATTAGAAAAATCAAAAGATATTTACTTATCAAAATACAAAGGCTGGTATTCGGTTTCTGATGAAGCTTATTATGATGAAGATGAGATTGAGACAAAAAATAATATTAAATATGCAAAATCTTCTGGTTCAAAGGTGGAGTGGGTAGAAGAGGAGTCATATTTTTTTAAATTATCTTCCTGGCAAGATAAATTACTTAAATTATATGAAAAAGATAATCCAAAATTTATTTTGCCTTCCTCAAGAAAAAATGAAGTTATTCAATTTGTAAAAAAGGGGTTAAAAGACCTATCAGTTAGTCGTACATCTTTTTCATGGGGGATTCCTGTGCCGAAAAATTCCAAACACGTAATCTATGTATGGCTTGATGCTTTAACCAACTATTTGAGCGCCTTAAACTTTCCAAATACTACCGACAAAAAATATAAAACATTTTGGCCTGCAGACGTTCATATTATTGGGAAGGACATTCTAAGATTCCATGCCATTTATTGGCCAGCATTTTTAATGGCTGCAAAAATCCCTTTACCAAAAAGAGTTTATGGTCACGGTTGGATACTTTCAGATGAAAAAAAAATGTCAAAATCATTAGGAAATATTCTAGATCCAATAGAAATAATTAAAAATTTTGGTATTGATCAATTAAGATATTATCTGACCAAAGAAGTTTCTTTAGGAAACGATGGAAACATATCATTAGATAGCTTGACTGATTGTATAAATAATGATTTGGCCAACAACTATGGAAATTTATGTCAAAGAGTGTTTTCTTTTGTTAGCAAAAATTGTGATTCAAAGATTCCTCAGTTTAATAAATTTGAATCTGAAGATCAAAAATTATCAAACGAAATAATAGATGAGCTGCCTAAATTAAAAGAATTAATGGATAATCAAGATCTTAATTTGTATATAAAACAAGTAATACAGTTTTCGTTCAATGCTAATAAATATTTCAATGACCAAGAACCGTGGAACCTCAAGAAAAGTAATCCCGAAAGAATGAATACTATCTTGTACAATATATTAAATCAAATTAGAGCTATCACTATACTGCTTTATCCCGTGATCCCTGGATCTGCAAATAAGGTGTTGGATATATTAGGTGTAGAAAAAAAAGAAAGAAATCTTAAATCGATAGAAAATTCAAAATTCTTAAAATCTGGAAGCATTATTAAAAAATCAGATATTTTATTTAAAAAAATTGAAAATGATAATTGATTCTCACTGCCATCTTGACTTCGATTCTTTAAATAACAATCTTGATGAAGTTGTAAAAAATGCTAATCAAGCTGGTGTAAAATATCTTTTAACAATATGTACCGACAATAAAAGCTTTAAAAAAATAATAAACATTTTAGAAAAATATAAAAATATTTTTGGCACTTACGGAATCCACCCTCATGAAAGTAAAAATTATTCCACTTTATCTTCGAATGAAATTAAAAAAAATCTTTCAAAAAATAAAAAAATTATAGGGGTAGGAGAGAGCGGATTGGATTTTTACTACAAACATTCTGATTCGGAAATTCAAAAGAAGTGTTTTTTACAACATATACAAGCCAGTCAAGAAACCTCAAAAACTTTAATAGTTCATTCTAGAGATGCTGAAAATGATACCTTTGATATTTTGTCTTCGGAAATCAAGAATAAAAATTTTAAAATATTAATGCATTGCTTTACAGGAAGTAAAAAATTTGCCCATAAACTTTTAGATATTGGCTGTTATTTTTCGGCAAGCGGGGTAATAACATTTAAAAAAAATAATGATTTAACTGAAACATTCAAATCTATTCCAAATGATAGGATTTTAGTAGAAACAGATTCTCCATACCTTTCTCCTGAGCCACTTAGAGGAAAAACTAACGAACCAAGCAATATAGTTCACACGGTCAAATGCTTATCTAAAATCAAGGGTGAGACCGAAGAATCTGTTGCCTCACTTACTACTAATAATTTTTTTAAATTATTTGATATTAATAATTAATTATGAAAATAGTTATTTTAGGATGTGGTAGCTCGCTTGGTTCTCCGTGGATAACTAATTATTGGGGAAAATGTAATAAAAAAAACCCAAAAAATATCAGAACACGCTGCTCAATTTTTATTCAAAATAAAAATCTCTCTGTTATGATCGATACCTCACCTGATATAAAAAAACAAATTCTTGATAATAAAATTAAGGATATAGATTATGTTTTATATACCCACGAACATGCTGACCAAACTAATGGTATATTTGAACTAAGACCTTTTTTTTGGAAAAGAAAAAAAAGAATTAATATTTATGCTGACAAAAGAACATTAAAAATATTAATGGATAGACATGATTATTGTTTTTTCGGTGGGCAGGGATACATACCAATTTTGAAAGGTAATCTAATAAAAAAAAATTTTACTTTATCAAAAAAGAAAAACAAAATTAACTTTACATCATTTTCTGTAAGTCATGGATGGATTAAATCCACTGCATATGTTTTTAATAATATAGCATATATTAGTGACTGTAACGGTATTGAAACCAAAGATTTTAAAAAATTAATGAACTTAAAATGTTTAATCATTGATTGTTTAAAAATCAACAATCATCCATCACACTTTAATCTTAATCAGGCAATTTATTTGAGCAAAATAATAAAAGCAAAAAAAACAATTTTAACAAATTTACACACCGATCTTGATTATGAATTTTTAAAAAAAAATTTACCTAAAAATATTATCCCAGCATACGATGGCATGAAATTGAATTTTTAATTTATTTTTTTAATGCAATTTCTATTGAATCTATAAATTTTTTTGATGTTGGATTGGTCATTGAAGAAAATGTTTTAAAAACTTTTCCATCTTTGCCAATTATAATTTTATGAAAATTCCATTTTGGAATCGCAGCTTTCCCATGGTTTTCTTTTGCCCAAACATAAAAGGGATGGGCATTATCTCCTTTTACCTCAACTATCTGCATCATTGGAAAGCTAATACCAAATTTTGCTTCACAAAAATTTTTAACTTCTTTATTTGAATCCAATTCCTGGTTAAATGAATTTGAAGGCACTCCTATTACAACTAAACCTTTTTTCTGGTATTGTTTCCACAAAGTCTGCAGATCTTCGTACTGTGATGTAAAACCACATTTGCTAGCAACATTTGTTACCAATAACACACTATTCTTGAATTCTGAAAGTTTTATTGGAGATCCATCCAAGTCTTTAAAAGAAAACTCATAAGCTAATTTTTTATATGAAGAGTTAGAATTTGTTGAAAATAAAGAAAACATAATTAAAAAAAATATTATTTTTTTCATTTTTTTGAATTTGTTAATATTAATATATAACCAAAAATTGTAGACAACAATGAGCCAAGTAACACACCTATTTTAACACCATCAAGATGATTTGCGGCCTCAACAAAAGCCAAGTTTCCAACAAATAAACTCATAGTAAAACCTATTCCGGTTAATATACCAACTCCATAAAATGTTATCCAATTTGTATTATTTGGCATTTCTGCAAAATTAAGTTTTATAGAAAAATATGAAAATAAGAAAACACCTATTTGTTTTCCAAAAAATAAACCACATAAAATACCAAGAGGAACAGGGTCCAAGAGTGTAGCAAAACCAATCCCTTCCAACGAAACTCCCGCATTAGCAAAAGCAAAAATTGGCATGATTCCAAATGCAACATATGGGGAGATAGTATGTTCTAATTTTATTAGCAATGAGTGACTATGGCTTCTTTCATTATCTTTATGAGGTATTGTCAGAGCTAATAATACCCCAGAAATAGTTGCATGTATTCCAGAAGCATGTGTAAATTCCCAAAGGAATAGCCCGACTATTAAATAAGGAATAAAATTTCTAATGTTTAATTTGTTAAACAGGAGAAGAATAATCATACAGATCAACATTAATAACAAATATACAAACTGAATTTGCCCCGAATAAAACAAAGCAATTATTATTATCGCTCCCAGATCATCAATTATAGCAAGAGCTGTAAGAAAAACTTTTAGAGATAAGGGAACTCTTTTGCCCAATAAAGACAAAACACCCAAAGAAAAGGCGATATCTGTTGCTGATGGTATAGCCCAACCATTGAGAGTTACTGGGTCTTTATAATTTATAGCAACATATATTAAAGCGGGAACAAGCATGCCACCAACAGCTCCAATTATAGGGAGCATAGCCTGTTTAGGGTTTGATAATTCTCCTTGAATAAATTCCCTTTTAATTTCCAAAGAAACTAAAAAAAAGAAAATCGCCATCAACACATCGTTTATCCAGTGTAAAATGCTTAGATTGATTCCAAATTTTCCAAAACCCAAACGAAAGTCAGTGTCTAAAATGTCTTTGTAATAAATATTTAAATCAGTATTGCTGACTATTAGTGCAATAATTGCTGCAATTAAGAGAACAAGGCCAGATGCTGCCTCTAATTTAAAAAACCACTTAAATGGCTTAGAAATATATTGTATCATCTAATAATCTTTTATGAAATTGAACGTTTCCCTATATATACCTGTATACAATGGGGAATCTACAATTGAAAGTGTTTTAAAAAGCGTCATTAAATTAAGTCCCGGTCCTGATGAAATTATTGTAGTAAATGATGGATCCTCAGATAAGACCAAAAATATTCTAGAAAAATATATTAATCAAATAAAAATTGTTAACAATTCATCAAATATGGGGCTTGCCTATTCTAGGAATAGGGGAGTGTCCGAATCTAAAAATGAAAATATCGCATCTTTGGATGCTGACGTTGAAGTAGATTCGAATTGGTTAAAAGACTTGTTTGAAATTAAAGAAAAATTTGGAAGTGCAATATCTGGGGGGAAATTAAGAGAAAAATACAAAGATAGAAGTATATATGATCATTGGAGACATATTCATGCTACACAAAATTCTTTTGGTGAAAAAGATATAGAAAATCTTGGAAGGCCTCTTGCGGGATCTAATACATTATTATCTAAATCTGCGTGGAAAAAAGTAGGAGGGTACGACAATGAATATAAAACAAATGGAGAAGACGCTACTTTTTGTCAAAAACTTTTGAGTTCAAATTACAAAATATCTTATAGCGCAAAAGCAATCTCTTACCATCTTAGAATCGACAATTTAAAATCTCTCGCTGACTCATCAAGAAGAGGGTATATATATGGTGCGGGATTAAAAAAACCTACTACAATGAGATTTGTGCAAAGATCAATAAGGCATTTAAAAGGTTTTTTAATTAATTCAATGAATGATTTAATAAAATTGAGATTTGCGTTAATTTACGTAGGTTTTATGATTTTTGTAAATCATGTCTACAAGGAATTTTTGGGATTAATTAAAAAAAAAGCAGATTATGTATAATCCTTATATAGGTTAAAAATTTGTACTACGTGTATTTAATTGTTTCAAAGAATAAAGCTCCAATAAAAAGTTATGTAGGCTATACAAATAATATTAAAAAAAGAATTTATGAACACAATAGAGGTAAGGGGGCCAAAAGCACAAGGGGCAGAAGTTGGGTTCTTGCATTTAAAAGAAAATTTAGAAGCAAAACTTTAGCAATGAAGTATGAATACTTTTTAAAAAAGAACAAAAAATTAAGAAAAAAAATAAAAAATAATTATGTCATCTAAAATAATAATTTTTAAGAATGATAGAGTTGGTGACTTAATTTCTAGCGTATCAGCAATAAATTTGGTTATAAAAAATAATAAAGATAAAAAAATAATAATTTATTTATCTGAGATTAATTACAAAATGAAATTTTTGTTTAACGAAAGCAATGTTGAGATAGATTTAATTAATTATAAATTACCCCTAAAACATAGACTATATATTTTGTATTCTTTTCTTAAAACAAATATTTCTGAAGTATATATTTTAAGACCTAAAAATTTTTTCTTTTTATTACCATTAATATTTTATTTTAAAAGTATTAAATTTTATGGTCTTTGTATAAATGCTAAAAAAAATTATAAAAGACCAAATAATTTTTTAAGAAAATTCTTAAAAAAATTAGTTATTAATGATAGAGAAACGTTTAAAAAAAGAGCTTCTAGAGAAGAGCTTCAATTAGATCTAGTAAATGAAAAATCAAGAACAAATAATGAAAAAAAAGATTATAATTTTAAACTATCAAATCTATTGAAAAAAGTTTTACCTAATAGCTTTTGTTTAATTCACTATAAAAAACAAATATTTGAAGAACTAGGATGGGGTACCGATGGTTTAAATAAAATTATAGATGAATTGTTAAAGCATTATCCGAATGTAGTTTTAATAAATGATATAGAGCCAAGCAATGACAACATAGTTTTCAAAAAAAAATACAATTGGTTTAATTTAAAAGAAGGGAAGGGTGAAAACAATAATTCAAGAATTTTATACCTAGAAAATATTGATGGTCTTGATATGTTTAATACTATTAGATTGTCAAAAAAAACTATAGCATGTCATGGCACTATTACCCTTTTGGGGAATTTAATTAAAGTTCCAATTTTAGATCTATTTCATTGCAAAATAAAAAACAAAGATGATTATCATAGATATAAAAATTCTTTTCATGAGCATGTACCAAATGACAAAAGTTATAGCTTCATCGTTCCAAGGAAGGACATTAATAAGACAATTCAAAAAATAAAATTTGCTTTAAAAAATGAAAAATAAATTAACAATAAGACTGTCCAATGAAGTAGGAAATCAAATGTTTATGTATGCTTCGGCATATTCGATTTCAAAGGAACTAAACAGAAGTCTCTACATTGATAATGAAACTGCCTTTTTGTCAAAAAAAAACGTCAGTAAATTTGGGCTAAACTCTTTTGAAATAACTTCGGAAATGGCTCCTGATAATCTTAAGTTTAAAAATTTATCAGGTTATATAAAAAGAAAATTTTTGATCAACACGGAGACTTTTAGAAAAAAAAAGATGTTTTATATTGAAAAAAAAAATAAAGATAAAATTACAGAATTTTCTAACGACTACAAAAATACAAATTTTAATAGTAATCTATTTTTAGAAGGGCACTTTGAAAGTGAAAAATATTTTCAAAATTATAAAGATGAAATAGTAAATGAATTTAAATTTAAGAACACGGATGCTCTTAAAAAAAGCTCTTATTTTAATGAGATTAAAAAAGAAAATACTGTATCATTTTGTATAAGGCAGAATAGATTTATAGAAGGAAGGGGTCAAAATACACTGCAAAACAAGGAGAAATCATGGAAATTCACTTTAGAGCAAATAAATTACATAAATAAAGCCGCAAACTATATTAAGTCTAAAATTTCAAATCCCAGTTTTTTTTTATGGTCAAACGATTTTGCCAATATCACTAATGATAAGTTCAATTTCCCTTACAAAGAAGTTAGGCAAAATGATAAGGAAAGCGTTATAGATAAAAGAATTCAAGCTCTTTATTTGCTTACTCATTGCAGCCATTTTATTGTTACAACATCAACGTTTAATTGGTGGGGAGCATGGCTCTCTAGAGGTAAAAACAAAATAATTCTTAGACCTTCTGATAAATTTTTTAGCAATTTTTATCTTAATAATTGTGATTTTTGGCCATCTAACTGGAGTACAATTGATGAATAAATTTAAGAATTTCTTACTTTTATTTTTTATAATTATATTTTTTATTGAATTTATTAGCTTTTCCATTGTAAAATTTAATTTGCTTGAAATTTCACATGTTCCAAAAATATACTTATCTAACAAAATTGTACCTAATAATGAATGGTGGACTGAAGAAAAAAAGTGGGGGGCTTGGCACAAAATTAATTCTTCTACATTGCAAAAAAGAAGCTGTTTTGATGTAAAATATTCATCTAACGAAGTAGGTGCTAGAGATAGCAGTTTTAAATCAAATTCTGATAATGATATAATTTTATTAGGGGATTCATTTGCTGAGGGATATGGTGTTAATTATGAAGATACCTCTCAAAAACACATAGAAAACCTTAATAATACTAATGTTTTAAATTTTGGTGTTTCCCAAAACTTTGGCCCAGTTCAATATTGGCTCATTTATGATGGACTTGCAAAATATTTCAAAAAGAGTTCTGTGATAATTTACTTTTTACCTGATAATGATTTTGGTGAAAATGACCATTCAAACTGGAAAGGGTCAAAAAGATATAGGCCTTATTATAAAAAAGTAGGTGATAATAACTATGATATTTTTATACCAGATCATTCGGTTAAAAATTATTCCTCTTTTACTAAAAAAATAAAAAAGATTTTTAAAGATTATCTTTGGAGCTCTAATATATTTGTTAATCTTAATTATAAATATAGACTTTACAGAGCAAGCAAAAAAACATCAGATTCTGATTTTTCAGCTTATTTTGATGCTCCTTTAGAACAGCAAAAGGCTGCTATTTTCTTTTTGGATAAAATTATTGATTCTTCCTCTGCTAATGTGATTTTAGTCAGTATACCAAGACCTCAAGATTTTAATAAACTTTCAAGTGGTTCTGATCTCAATAAAATTTATTGGAACAAATATTTTTCTAATAAGGATAAATTAAATAATAATTTTAAATTTCTTGATTTAATTAAATATCCGCCCAAAAACATTAATGACACTTATTTAAAGTGTGATGGTCATTGGTCGCCGAAAGGTAATTTGTGGGCTGCCGAAATTATATCAAATCATTTATTTTAAATCTTGATTTTATTTAATGCATTATTTTTAAATAAATTTGCTTCTTTGATGTATCTTCTAACCATTTGAGTGGTTTTGTGACCTGTCATCGCCATAATGCTTCTTTCTTCAGCCCCTAGTTCGGCAGTTGATGTAGCAAATCCTGATCTCAAACTATGACCTGAATATTTATTTTGATCCAAACCTGCTATTGCGGCATATTTTTTTATTGTTAGAGCAACATTTTTATCTGACATGTCAAAAATTTTTCCTGACTTGATTTTACCTTCTTGAATCCAATTTTTTAAAGATATCACTGGACAGTAATCAGGGCTGGAAAAGTAGGGGATACCCTTGGTCATACCTTCCCCTGATTGGTCTGTTTTTGATCTTTTAACAAAAATTTTTACCCCCTCTGATACAAACTCCACATCATCTAAAAGAATTGCTACCAACTCTGATCTTCTAAAGCCTCCTGCAAATCCAATTAATAATAAGGCTTTGTTTTTTGATCTGCTTATTTGATTTTTATCTTTATTAATTGCATTAATAATTAATTTTAAATCATTGATTAATATAGGTTTTTTTGCTTTTTGATATGTACCTTTTACTCTTTTTATCCCTAAAAGATTTTCAGTAATTACCGGATGTTTTGTATCTAAATAATGCCCATTTAACCTATGAACTACACTTATTGAGGCTAATCTACGCTTTAAAGTGCTGTATTTTGAAGATTTCGATAAGTGAGTCAGGTAAAGCGTAACGATTTTAGGCTCTGAAGGCATAGAGTTAAGACCATTCTGCTGGCAGAACAAAGCAAAGTCTCTAAAATCAGCCCTATAGGCTCTTAAAGTGTTGTTAGCCTTAGAACTTTTTAGGTTCTTTAAAGTTTCTAATTCTAGGCTTTTAACATCAGTTACTAAATCATTCATATATTTTTCCGATAACCATTAATTATCGGAAGTATATAAATTATCATTTTTGAAATGTCAAGCATTGAATTATTATTCAAAGAATGTTTTTTAAAAATCGTAAGCGAGTAATTTTAGATCGTGGCCCGAGCTGGCCTGATTATGATAAGGCTGAGCCGTTTGTGGTTCGTTATTATTTGTTATTTCGTAAAAGACCTAAATGGTTCCCTTTCAATATCCTTGTTCATCAGCTCTTAAAGAGCGATTTGGGCGATCTACACGATCATTATTGGTCCTATATCACTATAATCCTTAAGAGCGGATATTGGGAAACTACGGAAAAAGGGACTTTTTGGAGAGGTCCTGGCTATATAGGCTTTAGGAAAGGGTCCGATATACATAGTTTGAGAATTCCAGAGGGCAAATCAACATGGACCTTGCTCTTTGTGGGTCCTAATAGAGGTTCTAAGCAATACGCTAAATACAAAAAAAATAACTAAAATAGACGCCTTTTTAGCTCAAAAAACCCTTATTTTTCAACGCTTTTTGCAATCTGAGAGTGCATTTTAACCAAAAACTAGGTTTTGCGGGCTCCATTACTGCTTGTAGAGACAAATGTTAAAAATAGACCCATATATGGCTCGTTAATCGCTATATTCTGATATTGCAAGGCTCATAAATTTTAAGCAAAAAAAACCTTATTTCACCACTGTTTCATAGTATTTATAGAGCTTATTTCAGTGTTTTTACACTATTCACTACCCTATTCCGCTCTCAATACATCTTAGAATATCTTAGACTGAAAAAAACCTTGTAAATCAACACTTATTAAATATTTATATTTAAATGTAAAAATTATTTAATAAAAACAATGATATAAAGATATTACTTAAAGTAATACTTTAATATATAAGACAGTATTACTTACCTAGTTAAAGAACCTCAAGGATAGATAAACAACAATAGGTATCGTTATAAAAGACATTAGAGTTGAAGCCACAATGACGCTAGCAATGTTGTCTACTGCCCTCTTCTCAGAATACATAGATCCCACCAAATACGTTAATACGGCGCTCGGCATTGCAGATTGGATTAGCAGTACTCCCGCCATAAAACCAGTTAAGTTTAATAGATTAATAAGAGCAAACCCAATTATAGGTCCCAATATAACTCTTACCACGCCAAGAATGGCTGCATGTGTCCATGAAACCACTTTAAGCCGTGTTAGAGCAACACCTAAGGCCATTAAAACTAAAAATATTGTTGTGTAAGTTAATAGAAAAGTCGTGTTTTCTAAATACCCAGGAACATCCCAGTCAAAATAGAGAAAGGAAACAGCTGCTATAATTCCGTAAATAGGTCCATTCTTAATTAAAACAGTAAAAGAAAATTTTTTACTAGCTAGTAAAATTCCTATAGTAAAGTGAAACAAAATTATAACAGAGGCGATAGCTGAAGCCACTCCTAATCCTGCTGTTCCGTATGCAAACAAACAAATTGGAACACCCATATTTCCAGTATTCGGTAAAATTAAAGGTGGAAGTTCAGTAATAGGATCTTTTTTTAAAATTAATAAAAAAATAACCCCAATAATTGCAAATACACCTATGATGACAGTTGCGTAAATAAAGTATTCAATAAAAATTTGTAAAGTAACTCCGGTAGTCGTAATTGTATAAAAAATCATTGCTGGTGTACCGATTGTTCCAGCTAAATTAGTTATAAACTGAGTATTAAAATTAGGATCTTTTTTTCCCAAATAATAACCAATTCCTATTATAAAAAAAACAGGAAATAGTACGTCTATGAGTTTTAGGTAGAGCTCCATTAAGCTCTTACATCAGATTTTCCAGCTTTTCTCAAGGGTTTATTGAATTTGATTGATCTTTCAAATTCATTCAAACGTTTATAAATAGATCTTAATTCTGTAATTCTGGTCCAGTTTTGTAAAAATAAAGAAAAACTACTTTGTACTTCTCTAAATGCACTAGAGGTTTGTATTAAAATTCCTAGGGTCATTGCGCCAGTAAATAAACCTGGGCCCATTAAAACATATGGCACAATTATCATTGATTGATTATACATTATTAGCCACAGGTCAAAATAACCATAGTGTAAAAAAAGCCTATGATAGTTAAATTTAATTCCGGTGAATAATTCAAGAATCGTTGGTGGTTTAACATAATTTTTTCTGTCGTCTTCTCCATAAACAAGTTCTTTTCGAAAAGCAGCCTCGACCTTTTGATTGTTATATTCTAATCCAGGTAACTTAATTCCAACCAACCAACTAATTATTAATCCTCCTAAACTGGCTGTCAAAGAAACCCAAACCAAAGATCCTGATATATCTTTGAAGAATGGAATAACAACATTTGATGATAAACCCCACAAAATAGGTATAAATGCTATTAATAACATTATCGCTCTAACAACCTGCAAACCCAAACTTTCGACAATTTTAGCAAAATTCATACAATCCTCTTGAATTCTTTGCGATGCTCCTTCAACCTTTGCATCAATTTTTCTCCAATAAGGCATATAAGAGAAAGTCATTGCCTCTCTCCATCTAAACGCCCAAAGTCTAGTAAAATAGTTAGTTATTGTATAAATAATTACATAAGGAATGGCCAATTTCATAAACAAAAGAAGTCCATCATAAAATTCTGATATGTCTCTTTCAGTAGCTTTTTGAAGAAGATCGTAAAAACCCTTGTACCATTCATTAATTTTTACATCTATCCAGGTTTGTGAAAGTAAAGATAGAAAGATGAAAAGTGCTCCGCCCCAGGACCACAAAAACCATTTTCTTTCAGTAAAAAAACTTCTCCACATATTAATCTTTTAAAAAATTATCGGCGTATGATTTGATAATAAAATCTGACTGTTTAGGCTCCACCAATTCGTAATGAATATTGTTGTTTTTTGCATATTCTACTGCTTTATCTTTAGTGGAAAATTCCAAAACAACTTCACTCATGGTATCGTCGTTGGATTCCCAACCCATCAATGGGTTTATTTTTCCATGTCTGCTCTCGAATCTCAATACCCATTTTTTTGTTTTGCCCCTGCCCGATTGCATGGCTGTTTTAGTCGGAATATAAATTTTTGCTTTTTTCATAAATTACGTAATAGGTAAATTGCAGATTTCACCTTTAACTAACTTGTTATTTAATTTAATTTGAAATTCCTGTGAAATTTTACAAAATTCTTTTTTAATCATGGCTATTCCGACGATTTTACCAAATTTCGGTGAAAAAGCCCCTGATCTTAATTCTCCAATCTTTGTGTTTTCGGAATTTAAAGGAATGGCTTCGGTCATATTAATAGACTGAGTATCAATCTTTACCCCCATAAGTTTTTTTTTAATTCCTTCCTCTTTGATTTTTTTTAACTTTTCTTTACCTAGAAAGACTATATCCGATTCTAAGTTAACGTATTTATCAAATCCACATTCTAGTGGATTATCTCTATTATCTATATCGTTGCCATATGACAATAAACCTCCCTCTATTCTCTCTATTAAATTTGGTGCTCCTGCTTTTAAGTTGAAATCTTTACCAATTTTAAAAAAATGATCATAGAGCTCTAACCCAGAAGTAGTGTTTTCGATATGTATTTCATACCCTCCTTCTTTTGAATATCCTGTTTTTGAGATTAGATGTTTAACCCCTTTAAAATTGTAATATTTATAATTAAAAAATTTTAATTCTTTAATTTCATGGCCAAAAACTTTTTGCATTAAATTTTCAGATTTAGGTCCTTGAACTGCAATTGTGTCTACATTTGCCTCACAAATATCGACATTAAAATTTTTTCCAGAAGCTAA
>Ga0163108_10001861_pt1 | contig 15436 bp, 8 predicted proteins | sample Fk1155metaG_FD_109644 | JGI IMG/M metagenome (GOLD analysis project Ga0163108, IMG submission 109644) | Marine microbial communities from the Central Pacific Ocean - Fk160115 155m metaG | ecosystem: Environmental > Aquatic > Marine > Oceanic > Photic zone | place: The Central Pacific Ocean...
CCGCAGGATTGAGCCCCCGGAATTTCCCAGAGCCTCCGCCTTTTTTTTTAAAGGCCTGGCTTCCAGAGCCGCCGCCTTTTTTTTAAAGGCCTGGCTTCCAGAGCCGCCGCCTTTTTTTTAAAGGCCTGGCTTCCAGAGCCGCCGCCTTTTTTTTAAAGGCCTGGCTTCCAGAGATAGTACAGCCCCGCAGAGCTGTTAAACCCATCCAACCGCAGGGTGATGCTGTTCTCCCTCGCCGTCTTCGCTCCTCCCTGGGTGTAGATATTGGCTCCCTTGCCCGCGCTCCGGGTATAGCGGATGAGCGTCGGCTTGCGCTGAGCGCCGTCGAGTCGGGAGGTGAGCTCGCTGACGGCGTCCTCGATGTAGCCCGTCTTATCCACCAGGCCCACCCTGGCGGCCTCGACACCTGAGAAGACGCGGCCATCGGCAAGAGCCAGCACCTTCTCCCGGTCGAGCTTTTCACGACCGGAGTCGACGACATCGACAAAGCGCTGGAACATATCGTCGACCAGCTTCTGGAGCACCTGGCGTTCATCTTTCGTGATCGACCGCCAGGGGGAGTTGAGGTCCTTCATCTTTCCGGACTTGATCGGGTCCATCTCGACTCCGAAGGCCGCGATCGCCCGGCTCAGGTCCATGCTCTGCATGATGACCCCGATACTTCCCACGATGGCCGTCGGATGGCTCATGACAGCGTCAGCGCCCATCGCCGCGTAGAGGCCGCCCGAGGCGCCGATGTTCTCGATGTAGGCGACGATCGGCTTGCCGGTCTCTGCCCTGAACTTTTTTATCTCGTGGTAGAGGTTGTCGCAGGCTGTCACCTCGCCGCCCGGGCTCGAGATCTTGAGCAGGACCCCCAGCACGCCGCTGTCCTCCGCGGCCAGGTCCAGCTGGGCCCTGAGGCCCGAGACGCTGTTGTCGGTGCTGGTGAATAAGAAGCCCCCGGCCTCGGAGGAGAGCACGCCGCTGAGCTCGATGACGGCCAGCTTGCCTGCGAAGAGGCCATCTCCCTTTTCGATAACCTGCTCGCTGTAGTCCGTCTCACCCACCAGGCCGGCGAGCGGAATGACGATGCAGCCGGAGCAAAGGAGGGGAAGGGCCGCGGCCAGGAGCAGGGTGAAGAGCGCTTTCGCGGCGGTTCTCTCCACCGGCAAGCTGCCTGGGCAGGTCGTATAGCGGGGCTGAGAGGTTTTCATGCTGTATTTTCCTTTAAACGGTAAATGCTTAAATCCTGATTCTTTCTCCACCAAATCCGGACAGGTCGATATACTCTCAACCTCCGTTGGAAGACAAGGTCTTAATAGCCTATCAGCCAGTATGTCAGTCTTCAAAGCAGTACCCGAACGTTATGACTTTCCCGCCGAGGAGGCGAACATCGTCTCCTTCTGGAAAGAGCGGGAGATTTTCGCCAGGAGCCTCGAGCGGCGCGCCGGCTCGCCGACCTTCGTTTTTTACGAGGGGCCGCCTACGGCCAACGGCATGCCGCACAACGGGCACGTCCTGACCCGGGTTATCAAGGACGTCTTTCCGCGTTACAAGACCATGCGCGGCTTCCTTGTGCCGCGCAAGGCGGGCTGGGACACCCACGGGCTGCCGGTCGAGATCGAGGTCGAGAAGGCGCTCGAGATCTCCGGCAAGGAGGGCATCCTCGAGTACGGGGTTGAGAAGTTCATCCGCAAGTGCGTCGACTCGGTCTTCGTCTACACGAAGGAATGGGAAGAGCTGACCGAGCGCATCGGCTTCTGGGTCGATCTCTCCGAGGCCTACGTGACCTTCCACAAGAGCTACGTCGAGAGCGTCTGGTGGTCTCTCAAGGAGCTCTTTGACAAGGGGCTGCTCTACGAGGACCGCAAGGTCGTGTGGTGGTGGCCCCAGGGCGGCACCGCGCTGTCGGCCGCCGAGGTCGGCGAGGGCTACCGCGATGTGGAGGACCCGAGCGTCTTCGTTCGCTTTCGCGACGCCGAAGACCCGGACCTCAGCTACCTGGCCTGGACCACGACCCCCTGGACCCTGCCCTCGAACGTTGTCCTGGCGGTGGCCGAGGCCGGGCAGTATGTCGAGGTGACCACGGCACGTGAAGACGGGTCGAGCGAGCGGCTGGTTGTCGCCGCTGACCTCGCGCCGAAGCTCTTCGCGCCGCCGGCGAAGAAGAAGGGCGAGGAGGAGGAAGCCCCGGCTCCCGAACCGGTATTTTCCGATCCCTTCCCCGGCTCGGAGCTCGTCGGACGGCGCTACCGGCAGCTGTTTGATTTCAAGGAGCCCGAGGACGGCAAGGCCTTCGAGATCGTCGCGGCTGATTTCGTCGTCATCGACGCGGCCCAGGAGCACGGCTCGGGAACCGGGATCGTGCATATCGCCCCGGCCTTCGGCGAGGATGACTACCGCATCGCCAGGGAGCAGGAGCTCGGCTACCTGCAGCTGGTCGATGAGCAGGGACGCATGACGCCGGAAACAGGAGAGCTCGCCGGCAAGTTCTGCAAGGATGCCGATCGCGAGATCATCGCCCTCCTGAAGGAAAACGGAGCCCTCTTCCGCCGCGAGTCCTATCGCCACGAATATCCCTACTGTCCCCGGGCCAAGGATGATCCGCTCATCCAGCTGGCCCGGCCGGCCTGGTTCATCGGCACGAGCCGGTTCAAGGATCAGCTGGTTCAGAATAACTCCGGGGTGAGCTGGTATCCGGAGCATATCCGCGACGGGCGCTTCGGGAAGTTCCTCGAGGGCAATGTCGACTGGGCTCTCTCGCGTGAGCGTTTCTGGGGAACGCCGCTGCCGGTCTGGCGCTGCGACAAGACGGGGCACACCGAGGCGGTCGGCTCCTACGCCGAACTGCGCGAGAAGCCCGGGCTCGAGGGAACCGAGGCCTGGGAGAAGGCCCAGGCGGAAGACCCCGGTCTCTCAGAGCATCTGCAGGTACACAAACCCTACATCGATGAGATCACCTACGAGTCGCCCGAGGATCCCGCCGGCCGCATGCGCCGGGTCACCGAGGTCATCGACTGCTGGTACGATTCCGGCGCCATGCCCTTCGCCCAATGGGGCTACCCGCACGTCGAGGGCTCCGAGGAGAATTTTTCTGCCGCCTTCCCGGCCGATTTCATCTCAGAAGCCATCGACCAGACCCGCGGCTGGTTCTATTCGCTGCTGGCGGAGAGCACCATGCTCCACGGCGACCGGGAGGGTCCGCATCCCTACCGCAATTGCGTTGTCCTGGGCCACGTCTGCGACAAGGACGGGGTGAAGGAGTCCAAGCGCCTGGGGAACTACACCTCTCCGAACGAGGCCTTCGACACCCACGGCGCCGACGCGATCCGCTGGTACTTCCTGAGCCAGGGGCACCCGTGGACGAACGCCCGCTACGGGCTCGACCGGGTGGCGGAGGCGAAGAAGGACTTCCTCATTCGCCTGCAGAACGTCTACAGCTTTTTCAACATCTACGCCAACATCGACAACTTCGATCCGACCCGGGGCAACGCCGAGGCGGCGAACGCGGATGGCGCCACGCTCTCGCGCGGCGAGGGCTACACCGATGTCGGCTCACGCAGCCTCATGGACCGCTGGATCCTGTCGGAATTGCAGCTCACCACCCGCCGCGTGACCGATGCCATGGACAGCTACGACCTGCTCAGCTCGAGCCGGGCGCTCTTCGCCTTTGTCGACAACCTGTCGAACTGGTACGTGCGCCGCAGCCGGGCGCGTTTCTGGGGCTCCGGGATGACCGAGGATAAGCTCGACGCTTTCTGGACGCTGTATGAGTGCCTGGTGACCGTCGCACGGCTGAACGCTCCCTTTACGCCCTTCTTCAGCGAGGTGCTCTACCAGAACCTGGTCGTCGGACCTTTTGGCGACTCGCAGCCCGAGAGCGTTCACCTGACGGATTATCCCGAGGTGAACGAGGACCTGGTCGACGAGGAACTGTCGAAGCAGATGGCCGTGGCCACCGAGCTGGTGGCGCTGGGCCGCGCCGCGCGCGTTGAGGCGAAGCTCAGGGTGCGCCAGCCGCTGCGCGAGGCGGTCGTCGTCCTCGCGGACATGTCGCGCGCCGAGCCGCTGGCGGAGCTGCTGCCGCTGGTGGAGGAGGAGCTCAACGTCAAGGAGATCCGTTTTACCGAGGAGGCTGAGACCTACGTCGAGTATGTGCTCAAGCCCAACTTCAAGGTCATCGGGCCGCGCATCGGGGCACTGGTTCAGAAGCTGAAGACCGCCCTGCTCGAGGCGGACGCCGCCGCCTTGCGAGCCTCGCTCGAGGAGCGCGGCTCCTGCGAGCTCGAGGTCGACGGCGAGACGCTCGAGCTGAGCCCCGAGGAGATCGAGGTCGACCTCGCCCCCCGCGAGGGCTACGTGGCGCGCTCGGGAGAGGGCATGGTGCTGGTGCTCGAGACCGCGGTCGACGAGGAGCTGGTGGGGGAGTGGTGGGCGCGCGAGGTCGTCGCCTGCGTCAACTCGCTGCGCGGCGAGCGCGGGCTGGCCTACGAGGCCCGCATCGACCTGAGCATCGCCTGCGGCGAAGAGCTGCGCGCCGCGCTCGAGGCCCGCGAGGACTACCTCAAGGGCGAGACCCTGGCGCTCTCGGTGAGCTACCCCGGCGAGGAGGGCGCGCCCGACGGCAAAGAGGGCAAGGCCGGAGACATCACGTTCTCGGTCGATTTCGCCATCTCCGAATAGGGCCCCAGGTCCAGCTAAGCCAGTGTTTTTTGTTTTGTCGGCGGGCCCGGTTTGAATACCCTGAACGGCCTTCAATTTTTTCACAACACGTGTTTACCCATGCGGAGATGTTAAAGACATGAGGTCGATGAGACTTTTTTCATTCCTGGCGGTAGTTCTTGTTTCACTGTTCAGCGTTTCGGCTCGGGCGGCCGAGGTCAGCCTCTTCGATGGCAAGACTCTCGATGGCTGGAAGGGCAAGGCCGACCTCTGGTCGGTGAAGGACGGAGCCATTGTCGGCTCGACCGCCCCCAAGGGCATTCGCGGCAACACCTTCCTCGTCAGCGAGAAGTCCTATACGAACTATATCCTGAAGCTGAAGTTCCGCTTCAACGGCAAGGGTAACAGCGGCATCCAGTTCCGCAGCAAGCAGGTCGGCAAGCCCGAGGATTACGTTATCTCAGGCTACCAGGCCGACATCGGCAAGGGCTACCACGGCAGCCTCTACGATGAGAAGCGCCGCGGCATGCTGCACGCGGCGAAGAACGACTGGGCGAAGCTCTTCAAGCGCTTCCTGAACCTCGACGGCAAGCGCTGGAACAGCTACGAGATCCGGGCGATCGGCAACGACATCACCCTGAGCCTCAACGGCCTCGTGACCACGCGCTACACCGAGAAGGACGCCAAGATCGACCGCTCCGGGCTGATCGCCCTGCAGCTTCACGGCGGCGGCGCCATGGAGATCTCCTTCAAGGACATTCGTATCGAGGAGATCCAGCCGAAGAAGATTCTCTTCGTCACGCACTCCGCCGGTTTTCGTCATGGTTCGATCCCCACCGCTCACAAGGTGCTGACCCAGGTCGGCCTGGACTCGGGCTACTTCGAGGTCACCGCTACCAACGACACCGACCAGATCAACCCCGAGGGGCTGAAGAAGTACGACGGCGTCGCCTTCTACACCACCGGCGACAAGAAGCAGTTCCGCCTCAGCGAGGCCAACCGCGACTATTTCATCAAGTGGGTCAAGGAAGGCCACGCCTTCGCCGGCTTCCACAGCGCCACCGACACCTACAAGGACTGGGAACCGTACTGGGACATGATCGGCGGCAGCTTCGACGGTCATCCCTGGCACGAGGACGTCACCCTCGACGTCGAGGACCCGAGCCACCCCTCGGCGCTGCACCTCGACACCCAGTGGACGATCAAGGACGAGATCTACCAGATGAAGAACTACAACCGCGACCGCATCCACGTCATCCTGAGCATGAACCCCAAGTCCGTGAAGGGTAAGGGCAAGCGCAAGGATGGCGATTACGCCGTCGCCTGGTGCCGCGCCTTCGGTAAGGGCAAGGTCTTCTACACCTCGCTCGGCCACCGTGACGACGTCTGGAACAACCCGGTCTACCAGCAGCACATCGAGGGCGGCGTGCTCTACGCCCTGGGCATCCCCGGCTACGAGGCCGATGAGCGGCCCGGGCTGAAGAAGGGCCCGGTAGAGTTCACCTCGCTGCTCGATGGCAAGACCCTCAGCGGGTGGAAGGCCGTTCACGATGCCAATTGGGAGGTGAAGGAGGGAGTTCTCACCGGCCGCGGCAAGCAGGGCCACCTCTTCAGCCCCAAGCGCTACAAAAATTTCCACTACAAGGCTGAAATCAAGGTCGGCACCAATTCCAACAGCGGCATGTATTTCCGCGCCCAGCTCGCCAAGGACCCCAAGCGGCAGCCGCGCTGGCCCGATGGCATGGAGGCGCAGGTTAACAGCAACCACGGCGACCCGGTTCGAACCGGCAGCCTCTATATGTACAAGAAGGTCTTCGAGCAGCTGATTCCCACCGGCGAGTGGGGTACCCAGGAGGTCATCGCGGTCGACAACTACATCGTGATCAAGGTCAACGGCCGGGTCACGGTGCGCGGCCGCTTCGGCTACGACAAGAAGCACTTCGAGGAGGGCCACTTCGCCTTCCAGCAGCATCACCCCGGCAGCGAGGTCGATATTCGCAATGTCATGGTGCGCGAGCTGCCCTGAGGGCTCCGGTCGAGAATTTCAGCGGCGGTGGTTTCCAGCCAGGGAGCCGCCGCCGTTATTTTTTCTTCACCCGCAGATCCATGCAGATCAGCTTCTTCGTGTCGCGCAGGTAGAGGAGCCCGCCGCTGAGGGTGGGGACGGTCCACGCGGGCGAGGAGAGGACTCTCGGTACGCGGGTAAGTTCCTTGTGTCCCTCGGGTGAGAGCTGCAGGAGCGCCAGGTCGCCGAACTCTCCCATGGCGATGAAGTGCCCATCGGAGTAGATCATCGAGCCGCGGTAGAAGTAGCTGCGCCACTCCCACTTGACCTTGCCGGTGGCGAGCTCGACGCATTTGAACATCGCATCGGGCGGGTTGCGGCCGCTGAAGGCGTAGAGATGGCCGTCGAGATAGTTCGGCGGCGTCCAGTGGATGTCGAGAATCCTGCCGCGCTTGGAGATGTCGTCCTTCCACAGCGTCTTGTAGGAGTCTTTCTTGACCTGCAGGCAGACGCTGCCGATGCCGTAGGTGGCCGAGAAGAAGACCTTGTCGCCGACCACCAGCGGCGTGGCGCCGTTGACCGAGTCGCGGAAACGGGCGTGCCAGGGAAACTTCCAGCGCTCCTTGCCGGTGGCGGGGTCGTAGCAGGAGAGGCCGCCGCGGTGGAAGATGAACAGCTGGCGCGCGCCGTCAATCTCGGCGAGGCTGGGCGAGGCGTAGGAGCCGCCGTCGCTGATGGTCTTCCAGAACTCCTTGCCTGTCTTCGCGTCAAAGGCGAAGGCCATGCCATCGGGTTTCCTGTCCCCCGTGAGGAACTGGATGCCGCCGAGGTTACAGAAGATCTTGCCGCCGGTGATCAGCGGCGTGGCGCCGGTGCCGAAGAAGTTGGGTGCGATTTTGTAGCGCGCCCGTATGTCGATGGACCATTTTTTCTTGCCGGTCTCGAACGCGAGACAGTGCAGGACGCCCTTGGGGCCGAGCGTATAGACCCCTCCATCGTAGACCGCGGGGGCGCAGCGCGGCCCCGAGTCGTAGCCATAGAGATCCTCGTAGTCGGTGGGATAGCTGAAGCGCCACTGACGTTTTCCGGTGGCGGCATCGAGGGCGTCGATGTGGAGGGTGTCCTCGATCCGGTGAAAGAGGATCAGCCGCCCCCCGGAGATGATGATCGAGCTGTAGCCGCCGCCGATGTTCTGCTCCCAGAGCCGCGGCGGACCGGCCGCCGGCCATTTTTTAAGCCAGCCCTTCTCCGCGGAGGCGCCGTCGCGTTTTGGTCCGAGCCAGTGGGGCCAGTCATCGGCCCTGGGCCCTTCGGGCGGAGAGAGGCTGGCGAGCAGGGCTCCGAGGAAGATGGCCGGGAAGAGACCGGGCTTGCTGTTGAGGGATGTCACGATCTTTCTCGCTTCCTGCTCAGTCTTCGGTGTTCAGAACCCTGTAATCGCCTTTTCGAACGGTGAAGCCTTCACGGTCGAGCTGCTCGAGCAGGGGAATGCTGTATTTCCGCGTTGAGCCGATCAGGTCCTTCGCGCCCCCGGCGGTAATCTGCTCGTTTTCTTCGAGGTACTTTCTCATGATCCTCCGGATGTCTTCAATCGCATCACGATGAAAATAGATGCCGTCGGCGATCTTCTGCAGGACGCCTTCTTCATCGAGGAGATCAAAGAGATCGGTGGTCCTGGCGGGGTCCCAGCCGAGTTCGGAGGCCAGGGCGCCCGGTGAAGGCGGGGTCGGGCCTCCCTTGAGGCAGGCGGCGGTGATCTCCGCGAGGTCCTTCTCCTCCTCGGCGCTGAGGCTGGGGCCGAGGTCGCGCCATTTCAGGTGCCCGGTCTTCGCGTTTTCCACCTCGCCGGCATCCTGCATCAGGGAGATCAGCTCCTGCAGGAAGACATCGCTACAGCCGATTTTCTGGCGCAGGACGGCCTTCTCCATCAGGCGCCGGCGCGGATTCTGTTCGAAGTAGGCGGCGGCGGCCTTCGTCGCCGTTTCCCGGCCCTCGCTCAGCTGCGAACCGCTGATGAGCTGGCCGCCGCGGCTGGTCCTGCGGGCGAGGCCTTCCTCGATGAGGGACTTGATCAGCTCGAGCGCATCTTCCTTTTTCAGTCCCGCCTGGCGGGCGAGATCCGCCTCGTTGACCGCGTTGAGGCCGGCCTTGTCGAGCTGGTGCAGGAGGAAGCCGCGTGAATCGGCGAGGGCATCGTTTTTGCTGCGCAGGGTGTCGATGACAAAGTCCTTGCCGGTCTTCAGGCGGTACTTTGAGCTGTCGATGATCTCGCCGCCGCCGATCGTCTCCATGGGGGAGTGGAGGCGCAGCACGTAGCGGTCTCCCGGCGCGGCGACCACGGGCTCCTCGAAGCGGAACTGGACATAGCTCTCCTGGCCGGGATCGAGCCTCTTGGAGTCAAGGAGGTAGATCTTGCCGAGCTGTTCGGCCGTTCCCACGTGCAGGCGGATGGTGGTCTGGTGCTTGAGGATCCGGTGATTGTCGGGCAGGTAGTGGAAGCGCGCCTCGAACATGGTCGAGCCGGTGAAATAGCCGGGCTGGGTGAGGACCATGCCCCGGTGTACCTGGCGGTAATCGATGTCGGAGAGATTGATCGCGGCGGAATGCCCGGCGCGGGCCGTCTCGGCTTGCTCCTTGTAGGCCTGGATTCCCCGGATCCGGCCTTTTTCTCCAAGCGGGACGATCTCGAGGGTGTCTCCAAGCTGGGTGGTTCCGCTCACCGGGATGCCCGTGACGACCGTGCCGAAGCCCTTGGGAGAGAAGACCCGCTGTACGGGCATGCGGAAGATCCCTCCGGCCTCCCTGGGGCGGACCTTTTCCACCAGGGTGTTCAGACTCTTCTCGAGATTTTCGAAACCTTCTCCCGTGATCGAGGAAACCTTGACGAGCTCCGAGTTCTCAAGGAAGGTGCCTTGGAGGGTCTCTCGCACGTCCTCCTCAACCAGCTCGAGGAACTCCTCCTCAACGGCATCGATCTTGGTGATGACGACCATGCCGTGGCTGAGCCCGAGGATCTGCATGATGGTCAGGTGCTCGCGAGTCTGCGGCATGACGCCATCGTCGGCGGCGATCACGAGGAGTACCAGGTCGATTCCCGTGGCGCCAGCGACCATGTTCTTGATCAGCCGTTCGTGTCCGGGGACATCGACGATGCCCACCCTCAGGCCGTTTTTCAGCGTCAGGGGCGCGAAACCCAGGTCAATCGTCAGTCCCCGGCTCTTTTCTTCAGGAAGCCGGTCGGGATCGATGCCGGTCAGACGCTGGACCATGCTGCTTTTTCCATGGTCTATATGCCCGGCCGTACCGATGACGATGTTAAAAATCTTGTCGTCGTTGGTAGTCATAGAATGTTGAAGGCTATTATCTTAGCGTCTTTACGGGGAGAGGTCATCAGGGTTGAGGGGGAGAGGTTAGGGTAAGGTTCAGATTCAGTGCCCGGGTTGACAGTTATTACCCTAAGCCCTATGATGGCATACTCTTCGGTGTTTTAATCTAACGAGTGAAACAGCCTGCAGCTTCCAGAGGGTTGCACGGTATACAAACAGGCTTCTTTCGGTCTGTTGTATAGGACCGCTTTGAGCCGGCAGCGGCGGCGGATTTTCCCCTGATGTTGAGCAGGCATGACTTTGCCGCGGATCCCGGAGGTTCGTAAGTTCCTTTTATCCGTGGCTGAATACAGGTAACGAAGCTATGAGTCAAAAACAGGATCTTCTCTTCTGCAAGATTGCTATCGCCAACGGCAGAGTTTCCGAAGATCAGGCCAAGAAGTGTCTTGCGATCGCCAATAAGCGAGAGCAGGAGACTGGACGCCGACCCTCGATCGGTTCGGTCTTTTCGAAGTACAACCTCATGGGTAAGCAGGAGGTCAAGTTCGTCTACGAGGCCGTTCAAAAGAGAACCGGGATGCCGGTTCCGATGGCCGGAGCTCCCGCCGCGGGAGGCGGCAGGGCTGCAAAATCCCGCAAGCCATCCTTTGCGGATGAGGCCCGTCAGCGCCGGGTTGATCCCAACGTTCTCTGGCTTGGTGTGGCCTTCGGGGTCATCTTTCTCGGAATCGTGGTCGCCCTGGTCATCATGTTTGCTACTCACTCCGGTCCGGATAAACCGGGAGAAGATGGAGCCCCCGCGGTTGCGGCGCCCGCGGGAGCCGCTGGCACGCCAGCCGGAACCGCTGCCGGGGGAGCCGGAACGCCCGCTGCCGGAGCGCCGGCCGCTGGAACTGCCGGTGGAACTCCAGGAAGCGCGCCCGCGGCGCCCACAGGGATGCGCGAGGACCACCGCCGTCTCATTCGCCAGCGGCTGACCGATGCTCGACACGCATCGCTAACCGATGCTGTGAAGGCCCTGGGCATGCTCAATACCCTCAAGAGCACCATCGACGACAAGAAGATCGTTGTCGATTCCGGTCTCATGAACGAGCTCAACTCCGAGATCAAGCATCTGAAGGACGGAGATTCCGGATCCGACGATGAGGGGGCGGACGATGCCGGCCTTGATAGCGGCCTCGATGATTTTTGATCAGTGAGGGCTGGTCCGGCATCCGCTTGCCGGGTTACTTGAAGCTCGAGTGCTTTTTGAGGATGTCGTCGTAGTCGATTCCAAGGCCGCGCAGCTCATCGAGGCTCGCATCTCTCCAGCCGCAGGGCTCCAGGCCCTTGAGCTTGATATTGCCGACCCTGGTTCTTGCCAGCCTGAGGACCTTGTACCCGACCGCCTCGAACATCCGGCGGACCTGGCGTTTCTTGCCCTCGTGGATGACCAGGACGACCTGGGTGTTGTTTCCATCCGGGACGGTCTGGAGAACCTTCGCCGGCACCGTCTTGTGATTTTCGATTTGTACCCCGGCGGCGAGCTTGTCGAGCGCGTTTTTTGCGGGCTTGCCGTTGACGAGGGCGACATACTCTTTCTCGATCTCGTAGCTGGGATGAGTGACTCGGTGGTTTAATTCACCGATGTTGGTCATCAGCAGGAGTCCCTCGGTCTCCCGGTCGAGGCGGCCGATCGGCAGGATCCCGACCTTGAGCAGGGCGGGCGGCAGGTAGTCCATCACGGTGAGGCGTTCGTGAGTATCGTGGGTGCTGGTGATGATCCCGGGCGGCTTGTTGAAAAGAATGGTTTTCGGTTCGGGAATACTGAGCACCTCGTCGTTGACCGTGACCACATCGCCCTGCTTGACCGTGGTTCCGAGGCTCATGAGGGACTTCCCGTTGACCAGAACCCTGCCAGCCTGGATAAGAAGCTCAGCTCTTCTCCGGGAAGTATAGCCGCAGGCCGCGATGTATTTATGGAGGCGCATGATGCTGGATTATATCGAATTATCCCGCTGTCTTCCCGACCGCTTTCATGGGAGGCGAAAAAGTACGTTTACGGGCGCCGCTGTCCGCATACGGACGTCCTGGAGGCCTTGTGGCGACCCGACGCCGTTGTCTAAAGCCGTTTGCCGGGAGCGAATAGGGGAAAAATGCCGGTGAGGAGGGTTTTGGCCAGGGGATTGCATTTGAAACGGCAGGATCCCGGGCTCTTTGCCCGGGACGTTATGCAACCTCCGGAGAGTCCCGCCTCATTTCATTCCAACACACAATCTTCGCGCAAGCCTGAACCGAACCCAACAGGCATGGTCCAACTGGTCCTGTCCACAACTGGTCCCACCTCTACTATCGGCCCACCCGCAGACGCTCTCCGGAGGAGCTTCAATACAGGCGGCGCAATCTCGAGGCCGGGATATCAGCCTGCTCACGGTACTTGGTTACCGTTCGGCGGGCGATGCGGAGTCCCTCCTCCTGGAGGAGCCGCGTGAGCGCGGTGTCGCTGTGGGGCTTCTTCTTGTTTTCTCCTTCGACCAGCTCGCCGATTCTGCGGCAGACGTTGCGTCTCGATTCGATCTCGCCGTCGGCGTTATCGACGCCGCCGGTGAAGAAGTAGCGCAGCTCGTAGATCCCCGAGGGGGTCTCGATGTATTTGCCCTTGATCGCGCGGCTGATGGTGGAGAGATGGACGCCCACGGTGTCAGCGATCGTCTGCATCTTCAGGGCTTTGAGGTTCTCGGGGCCCTTGAGCATGAAGTCCTTCTGGAACTCGACGATGGCAACGGCGATATCCTTGATGGTTCTCTGTCGCTGTTCGAGCGCCTGGATGAGCCACTTGGCCGACTCGATCTTCTTGCGCAGGAAGGAGCTGGCCCGCCTGTCGCCTTCGGCGTTTCTGAGCGCGGTGCGGCAGGAGCGGCTGATCTCGAGCTGGGGGAGGGAATAATCGAGCACGCTGATCTCCAGGTCGCCGTCGACCTCTTCCACCAGCACGTCAGGCCGGATATACACGGTCTCTTCCGCCTGCATGCGCCGTCCCGGCATCGGATCGAGTGAGCTGATGATCCGGGCGGCCTCCTTGACGTCTTCCACCGGGCAGCCCAGTTTTCGCGCCAGCCGAGGCAGCTTGTTCTGGCAGAGGTCCTGGAGATGGTTGCGGATGATGGCCTCTTCGATATGGTAGTCCTGTCCATCGCGGCCGAGCTGGAGCAGCAGGCAGTCCTGCAGGTCGGTGGCGGCGATGCCGGCGGGCTCGAGCCCGCGAACAGCTTCAAAGGCCTGCCGGATCTCTTCGGCGGCCGGCATCCCCTCGATCCAGTCGCCAAGCTCGTCTGGTTCGCAGCCCAGGTAGCCCCGGCTGTCGAGGCTGCTGATGATGTCCTCGCCGATCTCCCGGATGCGAGCGGAAATGTTCTTGAGCCGCAGCTGCTCGGTGAGAGACTCCTTCAGGCCGGCGGGCTTGTCTGGCGTGTTCTGCAGCGCGGCGTGCTTTGCATCGCTCGAAAAGCTGGAGGTTTTGCGGGGCCGGCTATCGTCAATGGACCAGCTGCCCGACTCGCGGAGCCTCTCGTGCAGAGGACGCTCCAGCCCGGCATTCTCTCCCTCGGCGCTGGCGGCCGGCTGTTCAGGCTGCGTCTGCTCAACCAGCTCGAGGGCCGGGTTCTCGCTGAACTCCTTCTGGATTCGCTGCTCGAGGTCCAGCGTGGGCAGCAGCAGGATGTCCATCGAGAGGATCATCTGCGGCGCCAGAACTTGCTGTTGCTGAAGCTTCTGCGAGAATTCTAATCGCATGGTACTACTCGGCTTTCCCCCCGAACCCAGCCGCGTTCCCCGAGTCTCAGTCTTCTATTTCAGTCCCGACAGGTCGTCCCAAACGACCCATCAAAGTTTAGGATGGAGGCAAGATACCGTCAAATGAGCCCCTGGGAGTCTTATCAGACCACCTGCCGCCCGGCGAAAAGCCTTCTATCAGCAGGATTTCAGCACCATCAGGGTGATATCGTCCGATTGCTCCGCGCTTTTCTGGTGAGCCTGGAGATCCTGCAGGATGGTGTTGAGGATTTCCTGGGCGCTGAGCTCCCTGGTCTCGGCGATGAGCTGGTGGAGACGGTCATCTCCGAAATCGTTTCCGCTCGGGTCTTTTCCCTCGACGATTCCGTCGGTGTAGAGGACAAGGATGTCGCCGGGCTGGAGGGTGAATTTCTGGGTTTCCAGCTGGGAGGAGAAGAGCGGCCCCTCGCGATCGAGGCCGATGGCGATGCCCTTGGGGTGGAGGTCGATCACCTGGCCGTGCCTGGCGCTGTAGAGCAGCGGGGCGTTGTGCCCGGCGCGAACCAGTCGAATCTCCCGCGTCCTGGTGTCGAGCACCAGGTAGGCCATGGTGACGAACATGCCCGGGTTCATATCGGGAGCGAGGCAGTTGTTGACCTCGATGATGGTTTGCTGCGGCGACTGGTTGTCCCTTGCGGCCATGTGGAGCATGCTGCGGGTCATGGTCATGACCAGCGAGCCGGGAATGCCTTTGCCCGAGACGTCCGCCACCACCATCCCGATCGTATGGTCGTCAACCTGGAGGAAGTCGTAGTAATCTCCTCCCACCTCCTTGGCCGAGAGATAGAAGGCGGCCAGGTCGAGCCCGGGAATCTCCGGCAGCTCGGAGGGGAGCAGGCCGCCCTGGATGCTGGTGGCGAGAGAGAGCTCGTGTTCAAGCGCCTTTTGTGAAAGCTTGGCGGCCTGGGCCGTGTGCAGGCTCCTTGTCATCTGGTTGAAGGTCCTCGCCAGGTTGCCGAGCTCATCGCCGGAGGTGACGCGGGACTGGTGCCGGAGATCTCCCAGGCTTACCTGGCGCAGGTCCCGCATGAGAGTCCGGATGGGCCTGGTGAGGAAGGTCGCCAGCAGGAAGGCGGCGAAGGCTCCGCCGATCGAGGCGATGATCGATACCCGCGTGAGTGATTTCGAGAGATCCTCGTGAGACTCGCGGATCGACTTGACGGAGACGAGCACCTCAACCTTCCCGGCGACGCCTATGCCGGCGGAGAAGCTGCGAACGGGAATACGACCGTCTTCGAATTCGCTGATTTCTACCCCCGCCTGTTCGGCCTTGGGATAGGCCACCTTCTTCTCTTCCACAGATCGCCGGTTTGAGCCCCTGACGGAGGCGACGATCTGCTCACCACGATTCATGATGACGATGTCCAGGAGCCTGGCGTTGCGGCTGTAGGCGCCGAGGAGCTGGTTGAGTTTTTTCTGCTCCTCGATGTTCACGTTGGTGATGGAGTCCGGAGAGATGAGGCCCGCGACAGCCACGGCCTGCGCTATACCATTGTCGTTGATCTCGGCTTCGAGGTGCTCAACGCCCTTTTCGATGGCGATCTTCGCCTGCCAGGCCATCGCCGCTATGACCAGCACGGCGATCAGCGCCGTAAATTTCAGCGCGATGGGGATGCTGAGACCCGAGCGGGGCGGGGGCTGCCGCGCCCCG
>Ga0163108_10001862_pt1 | contig 15434 bp, 11 predicted proteins | sample Fk1155metaG_FD_109644 | JGI IMG/M metagenome (GOLD analysis project Ga0163108, IMG submission 109644) | Marine microbial communities from the Central Pacific Ocean - Fk160115 155m metaG | ecosystem: Environmental > Aquatic > Marine > Oceanic > Photic zone | place: The Central Pacific Ocean...
ACTAGGTTCTCTTGATCCAATTTTTTGAATAGCTCAAGACTGACCCAGGCGTCCGTAGCAGCATAGGAGATTTGCGTGTTTGATAGCTTTCTGCGGCTCCAGTCCGAGGTTCGTGAGCTTTTGGAAATTCTGAAATTAAAAAATAGAGCCGCCAGGCCGCGAAGCCCATGATGGGGAATAAGCCTGTCCTTGGCCGTCTCTCCGAGATCAACAAACGAACACGGGTCAAAGGGAGACAGGTACATCAGCTCTATCAGATCTCTGTCAACAGAGACGCCACACTTTGTAATTTTTTTATGTGACAAAATTTGTGATAGTTTTTCAAACATTCTGTCACTGTCTAGCTGATAAACATAGACAACATTTTCGCCGGCGAGCTGCATTATTGATGGAGCATTAACAGGTCCTTTCGTAAATATTGGCCGCGTCTCTGTGTCAAATCCAATTACCTTTTGTGTCAACAGATAGTCGATGGACTCTTGTATATTATCTTTCGATGAGAGCACATGAATATCACCCTCATACTTCACAAGAGGCATCTCATTGATCTCATCCTTGCTCAGTTTTTTATAGCTTCTCATTTTTTTCTTTTTCTAGTTCATCGTTAATACTGTATCCAAGCAGCACAACAAAGAGTAATAAAAACACCCACTTCATCTACCACCCATACCCTTTCATCTTGTAGGACTCAGCAGCCTGGTCAATTCGTTCTGGTTCTTCCTCAAGCGGATTCCAATCAGATAATATACTCTTAATATCTTGGTCTCGTTCTTTTTCTGTTTGATCCCAGGTGTTTGTCCTATCGTCAATATTAATAAAACATTCCCAGCTTCCTGTACTATTATTTTGAACTATCGGATCAATATCACGTGTACCAAAATAGGTATTAATGATAGCGATAAGTCTTTGTATTTTTTTTTCAATGGACGCTCTTTGCGAGCTGTGCCCCTCAAATATAAAACTGCTGTGCCTGCCAAACAGTTTGAGCATCATAAACGCCGGGGACTGTTTTCTATGGTCAGATCTATGTACCAGACCAAGACCAGATGGATGAAGCATATCACTAGACTCGTGGCCAATAATAATCTTAATAAGCGGCAGGCTATGGTCATGCTTGTTGGTTATGAGCTGTAGGGTAATGTCTGTCCACTCGCAGTCAGGAGCGTAGCCAGTTGCGCTAACACTCACCGAATCCTCTTTTTCCTTTTCCAGTCCATCAAGGGTCTCCCAGAGTAGGCTGGAAAATGACATCGCGGATAAAATTTCTTGAGTAATGAAAGTATTAAAAATGTTTCTTTTGTCTCTGGAAATGATCATAATGTTGTGACTAAACTGAGAAAAAATAGTCAGAAATGCCATCAGATTGATCACCGGAGAAAAATCAAACTTAAACGAGATGATCAGCCAGAGTAGCGCCTGGATGATGATCCACTTCCACTGCCTTGTGAACAGGGACACCTGCGACCGTGATCCATCGATAATGATCTTGTCTTTCTCCGAAGGGTCTCGGTTGACTGATTTTCTCCAATCGTGGAAACGGTCTGCTAGCTGCTTTCTAGTATACTTTGGGCCATAAAACAGACTGATAATCTGTTTCATGTCGTCTGTCTTTTTATTAATAAATGCTAACAATAAATGCTCCTCCAAGAGCGAGGGATACTGCCGCCCATTTTTTCGTTGTCATCACCTCTTTGAGAAAAATAGCCGCGAGTATAATAATAAAGATGGTCGAGAGCTGATTGTAGATCGCCGCGCGACCTGCCAGGGTATACTTGTAGCCCGAAAGCCAAAATATCACAGACAAGAAAGTTCCAAGAAAAGAGCCGGCCAAAAGATAGACATGACCAAAGCCTTTGGTCATCGTCTCTCTAAGCTCACTGTACCCGTTTAAATAGATAATCGCTGCCGCACTAAAAATAATGCCAGTAGTGAAACGGACCAGGGCAATCGGAACCACCGGATGAGATTCCATTACCGGACGCAATAGTAAAACAGAATAGGCAGTAAAAAAGTGCGCCAAGAATCCATAGAAGACTCCTATGTATATATCTCTTGGGGTCCTGTTCTCCGGGCTTTCCATGGTCCCGACAATGACACCAGAGATAACCATCACTCCCCCAAAATAGGCAAAGACGGATATAACCTCCTGGTACATGATATAGGCTAAGATAAATATCGAGACCGAATAGCTGGTGCTGATAATCGCACTCAGACTAGAGCCGATTCTCCTTAGGGAAGCAAGAAAAAGAAGATCCCCCAGAGCGACTCCGATAAGGCCGCTAACAACAAGAACAAAATAATCGTGCTGGGCAAAGAGCGGAAAAGGGTCACCCTGCAATAAAAGGAACCCGATAAAGCCTAAGACACCAACAATATTTTTTAATAAACTTATCTGTAGACTATTAAGAACCCGCCCTGCAATATCAAAACATATTACATCACAGGACCAGCATATCGCAGTAAGGATAGCATAGATATCACCAATATTTAGACTGTATTGCATAATTAATAGACTATAGAACCGTTGATACTAACAAAAAATTGAGTACATAAAAATTAATCTGTGGTAATAAATATGTTTCAAAAATCGTAAATTAATCGTCAAAACTATGGGATCTAAGAAGTATACTACCATTATTAGTATCTTATTTATCATACTGCTGATGTCGACCAATAAACAGAAAAATGAGATCTTCCCCGGGCTGGTCCCTGCTCCTGCCTATATTGAGTTTGTAGATAGTAGGCTACAGATTGAAGAGACAATCAGGCTGGACTACAACCCCAAGGATAAAAATCTAAAAAATATGATCCGGCTGGCTAAGTCAGAGCTCTCTGACATTGGCTATAAACCATCAGACTCAAACAGCAAACAAGAGCAAACCAGATTATTCCATACGTGTTGATCAAAACATCTCAGAAGCGCCTGAATCCTACAGGCTCAAGATAGATCCACAGGGCATTGAAATAACCGGCTCAGACCATGCCGGAACATTTTACGGGATCCAGACGCTGCTCCAGATCCTGGAGACAAGTAAGATTGAAAATGCTCCGACAGTTAAGGGCATCATAATCGAAGACAGTCCGCGGTTTAAGTGGCGCGGGATGCTGCTTGATGTGGCCAGGCACATGTTCCCGGCTGATTTTATCAAACGCTATATTGACATTATCGCGGCCCACAAGATGAACGTGTTCCACTGGCACCTTACTGAGGACCAGGGCTGGAGGATGCCAATAGAAAAATATCCAAAGCTGGAGAAAATCGCAGCATGGCGAAAAGAGACGCTCATTGGCCACTACACGGATAAGCCGCGCAAGTTTGATGGCAAGCCCTATGGCGGATTCTACACCAGAGAAGAGATCGTTGACATTATAGGCTACGCAGAAGAAAGATCGGTCACCATCGTGCCAGAGATTGAACTTCCCGGACACGCGACCGCGGCCCTGTCTGCCTATCCCGAGCTGTCGTGTACCGGTGGCCCGCATGAGGCCGAGACCCTCTGGGGCGTTCACAAAGAGGTCTACTGTGCGGGCAACGAAGAAACATTTGTTTTTCTGGAGAATGTGCTAAAAGAAGTCTCTGAAATTTTCCCAGGCCCCTACATTCACATCGGTGGCGATGAGTGCCCAAAAACAAGGTGGAAAGAGTGTCAAAAATGCCAAAAAAGGATAGCCGATGAGGGCCTAAAGGATGAGCACGAGCTGCAAAGCTATTTCATTAAACGCATAGAAAAAATACTGGAAAAATTTGGCAAGAGGCTTGTCGGCTGGGACGAGATCCTGGAAGGCGGCCTGGCACCGAATGCGGTTGTCCACAGCTGGAGAGGAATGGACGGGGGGATCGAGGCCGCCAACGCGGGCCATGAGGTGGTAATGTCCCCAACCACCCATGTCTACTTTGACTATTACCAGTCAGAGGACAGAGACAATGAGCCTTTGGCTATAGGCGGGCACCTGCCACTAGAAAAAGTATACGATTTCGAGCCCGTGCCAGATAAGATTGATCGTGACAAGAGGCACCTTATTCTTGGCGGGCAGGCCAACCTTTGGACAGAGTATATCCCGACAACAGAAAAGGCAGAGTACATGCTTCTGCCAAGAATGTGTGCGCTCTCAGAGGCTGTGTGGTCACCAAGAAGTAAAAAAGATTATAACGGGTTTATCAAGAGACTGGGTGACCATCTCAAAAGGCTAGACAGAAAAAATCTAAACTACAGAAAGCTAGATAAGTAAAGTCCCAACTAGCTTCTATATATAACAGGGCAGATAGACTCATCCGTGATCATATCCAGGTAGTCCGAGTTTTCTCCGGAGACCTGGACTCTCTGTGCCCTGTCTGTGCAAAAGTGGACCACCATTCCCACCCGTGGCCTGCCGCTAATATTTTCAGCGGACGAGTGATACACCTTTGACGTGTGGACCGATACAGCGCCCTCATCTATCTCAGCCTGGACCACGCTATAGTCTTTGTAAGTATCTTTTAGGATAGCCTCCTGTTTTGAGATGCCCTTATCAAAAAAATCAAGGCCCTCTACCGGATCCCACTGGTTTGATCCAGTAATATAGCAAACGGGGCCTGAGTCTTCAGACACATCTGTCAGCGCTATCCATGCGGTGAGAACGCCCTCGTGCTTCCAAAAGGGCCAGTACTGGATGTCTCTGTGCCAGCCGGCGTTGCCCGCCTCACCACCGCCAGAGGGCTTCCACACGGCCTGAGAGTGCCACGCCTGGATCATGCCTGCGCCGGTCACTCGTGCCAGCTCTTTTCCAAACTCTTTATCTGTGATCAGGTCAAACAGTGCGGCGCTGCACAGGTGCGGCTTATCAATCTTGATGATGCTCTTGGGGTTGTCACCGGGATTCCAGAATCTATTCTCAGGCTCTACCCCTGTCTCATAGTTACACTGAACCACCTCCCAGAGTGCCTCTCTCGCTGCCGCTGTCTGCTCGTTTGAGAATAATTTCTCTGTAAAACAGAATCCGTTACGATTAAGATTATTTTTATCGTTATCATTCATAGACTGGTATGCTATCTGTAGACTCCCTGGCCGCTGAAAGGCATATGCTCACTCGGATCAAACACAGGCTTTTTGGTATAATTATTTTTTATCCAGCTAGTGGGTTTCCCTCTTAAAAGGATGCAGTCCCAGCCTTCTCTGTTGACATAGGTGGACGTGGGAATATACCTGAGCGTCAGCCCGATTCTCCACTTATCAGAAACGTTTGAGTTTGAGCCGTGGACTATGGACGGGTTGTGGATCGAGATGTCTCCCGCTTTGAGCTCTATGTCCACAGCGTCCGCATCATCAATATCACCCGGACGGATAGCAAGGTCTAAGACATACTCCTCCGTGTCCAGGTTTATCATCTCGGATGGTTTGAGCATCTTTTTATTCTGGGTTCCCGGGATCACTCTCATGCAGGCATTCTCAGTCGTCGAGTCTGTTCCTGCCAGCCAGACAGAGACAACCTCCATCGGCTCTAGTGGCCAGTAGGACCCATCCTGGTGCCACCCAACCGGCTTTCCATCGTATGGTTTTTTTGCAATATAGTGGGCACCAAAGAGCGCAATATCAGGACCGATGATGGCCTCGATAATGTCCAATAAATTTTTATTATCTAACAGGTGATGGATAAACGGATCGTGGACCAGTAAACTATGGTGGAATGCTTCCGGGCGAGTATCCGGATATTTTTTACTCAGCCAGTGAACGTGATCCTCAACCTCAGAGACAAGCTCAGGATCAATCACATCCCGGATAATGGCATAGCCATTTTTGTCATATTTTTTTTTTAATGCATTAGACATTATTAAAAACTTGTGTCTACACTGCTTCTTGTAGCAAAATGATTTCTTCCTCTTAAAACCAGCTGAACATTCGTGTGCCTGTTGCCATCAACAATCCTATCCGACCCCGAATATAGTTGGACCAGGACTGTTTTTCTTGGCTTTTCAGATACATTCTGCATGGAGCCGTGTAATGAGCAGCAGTGGAAAAAAGCAACATCCCCTGGCTCTGCAATGATCGGATCTGCATCTTCAAGCTGATACCTATCGTGCACGCCCTTGACAAACGAGTGGCCATCTGTTTTATCTAACTTCCCCAGCTTGTGCGATCCTGGTATAATCTTGATACATCCCATCTGTTCATCTGACTCTGAGAGATGAACAACGGCTGCGATCATAGAATTTTTTTCCGTAGGAAAATAGGACCAGTCCTGATGCAGAGGAAACGCAGAACCTTTTCCCGGAGGCTTTAAAAATAATTTTGAATGGTGGAAAATAATATCCGAGCCGATCAGCTTTTCTGCAGCGTCCAACAAATTATTGTCCATGATCATATTCATCATCTTGGCTGAAAAGCTTTGAACGTTGTGCGTGTGAATCACCTGAGTGTCAGGCTGTTCTATCTCTTTTGTGAGTTCACTGCCCCATCTGGCATTGATATTCTCGCCACTTTTTTTAAGCTGGGAAACGATCCGATCAAACTCTGAAGATAGTGCCTGCACCGTGTCCGGAGTGAATACATTTTTTTCAAGACAGAAACCTTTTTCTTTGAATTCGGATACCATGTTAAAATTTAAATAGTGCGACCTTGGTTTTCATGGTTATCCTTATTTTCTATGAAAAAGTAAATTATCAGGTATGGATCGTTTTTTAATTTTTACACTTTCAAAATAAATATTCAACTGGTTTCCACCATTTTTTTCAAAATAGGTGACCCGTATTGGGTGGTGGCCAGCCGCAAGGGCCACAGAGCCAGAGACCTCTGTCATTGAGTGCAGTCCATCATTATCCACGACCAGATCATTCCCAATGAAAAGCTGACTGCCATCGTCAGAGTCTGTGTAAAAGGTATAGACGCCCTTTTCCTGAATTAGGATAAGGCCCTCAAAAACAAATCCAAAATGATTATCCTTAGACCGTTTAGAGATATCAATATTGGAGATGACCCCGGTCTTTGCCTTTGTTAGTTTGTCAAAGTCAGGCAGGCTGTCCCAGGACCCTTCATAATATGCATAGCGCAGACCTCTCTTGGCCTTTTTTACTTTTACACCCGGATGCGGGGCCACCTTAGTAAACAGTGCCTGAGTGGTGCCACTGACAGGTCTTCCATCTCTAAAATTTTGTGCGGTAACCAGGCCTGTCTCCGTGAGCGTAACTCCACCGGATACCGATCGTGATCTTTTATCTGGGTCTGTCCCATCTAGCGTATAATAGATCTCTACATTTTCTCTTTCCGTGGTAATTAAAACATCCACCTGGTCGATAAATATCTTCTGCCTGTCATCGATAACAGGAGGGTCATTCACATCGGGCTTTCCGATCAGGTCCAGAGCGATAACAGTGTTAAACGGATCCGGCTGAGAAGCGGGAACCCTGATTACAATATTATCTTTCTCATTAAGCGCCTCTATGTCTTTCCTTTTATCCGCCAGTAAAAAAGCCCGGTCTACCTTATTATATATACCTGGTATAACCAGCCTGCCGCTTTCTGGCCAAGAAAAAACATGTAAAAATAATCGCGAGCCTCCACTAGTTACTTTCTGCGTGCAGCGCCCCCAACTTAGAGATTTGAACGGACTGGCTGATGTGCCGTAGATAGACTCACCATTGACCTTCATCCAATCTCCAATTTGCTCTAACCTGTCTACACTTTCCTGAGGAAATAGCCCCTCTGAGGTTGGCCCCACATTTAAAAGAAAGTTGCCGCCCTTGGAACATATATCTGCAAGCTTCTGGATCAGGTCCTTGCTCGACTTCCAGTCGCCATCATTCTTGTTGTGTCCCCAGTGGGTGTTCATTGTCATACAGGTCTCCCAGTCCACTCCAGGGAATCCGGTGCCAGGAATCTCCTGCTCTGGGGTACCAAAGTCGCCTACATAGCCGCCTGACCTGGTCAATCCTGCCATCCCGCTTCGGCCGATATCAACCCGGTTGTTCACAATAATACTCGGCTGCAGAGTGCGCACATAATCGTACAGGTCTTTACCATAGTCGTGGTTCCAGGTTCCTTCCCACTCGCCGTCAAACCAGAGCACGCCTATGTCTCCATAGTTATCGATAAGCTCCTTCAGCTGGTTCTTCATGTAGGCCACATAGCGGTCATATGTTGCCCCATCTTCAGACCGGCTCTCCCAGTTTCTGCGGGGCAAATAGTCCGGATGGTGCCAGTCCATGATCGAATAGTACCAGCACATTTTTAGCCCATATTTTCTGCAGGCGGTCGCGAGCTCGTCCATGATATCCCTTTTAAAGGGCGTGCTCATAACGTCAAATTCCGTGTGCTCAGAATCAAAAAGGGAAAACCCGTCATGGTGCTTGCTGGTGATAACAATGTACCTCATTCCCGCATGCTTGGCCATCTGGACCCACTTGTCCGCATCAAACTTTTTCGGGTTAAACTGGCCGATAAATTTATCATACTGGTCAATAGGGATCTGGGCCGTGGTGCGGATCCACTCCCCATGGGTGGTCTCGCTGTCCCACTCTCCCGCGGGGATCGCGTACAGGCCCCAGTGTATAAAAAGACCAAACCGGGCCTCTCGCCACCATGACATTCTCGACTCATGATCGAGATCATCTCCGCCAGTCTCAGCGGCAAAGGCCTGACAGGTGAATAGAAAGATGAATAGTATGAATAGTTTGTTCATGAGATATAAAATTCTGGTGACACTATCTAGCATCCTATCTTTATGAAATATAAATATCTAATCCAATATCTTCAGGTCAACAATCTCTTCTTTTTCTATACTGATTTTTTGCTGATCGTCATCCGTCTTTATGGTAAAGTCTTTGCCCCTTGGCAGCATCAGGGTAAGGTGATCATTCAGGTCGCAGGCCTCGCTCTTGCTTGTGCCCTCAAAAGAGAAGTCGTCCTCACCGGTGACCACAACCGTTACCGGCTTCCTCTTGCCGCTCGAGTCGAGTGCCCGGATACGGATCGGCACCAGGCTGTCATCAATATTTTGAATATAACTCTGCGTAACATCTACCGCATTGTAGTCTCTCACCTCCGGCATCCAGTCCATCGGAAAGTGGAGCCCTGACTTTGCCCATGTGGCAGCATATATCCCATACTTTGGGTGTCCCTCAACCGCCCTGCTGGCGAGCCCAGAGAACCAGACATTGTTCAGCTCATCAGCGGTTGGCTCAGCCGCACCGGTATAGTGCCAGCCATCGTCCCAGACCTCGACCCAGGAGTGGTTCCCGGCGTTGTTGTACCACATCGGGGTGCCGACAAAGCGTGCGGGAATGCCGATACTGCGGCAGGCATCAATCAGCAAAATACTGAGGCCCGTGCAGGACGCCAGTCCGGCCTCCATACTCTCGTACGGGGCCTGGTCTGCTTTTGGCCTTTTGGTAGAATATTTTACGCCCACCATTTCAAACATTTTGTTGTTTAAAATTGCCGCGGCCTCATAGGCCGATGCCGCGCTCTTGGTCACGCTAGAGAACCTGTAGTAGAAATCTTTGCGCCAGTTTTCACGTCTCTCATTGAGACTGGCAAAGGGCAAAACATATTCAAAGAATATTGAGTCCGGGACACTAGCTCCCCAGGTATATTTTTTCCGCGTTTTGTAGGCAAGGTCACAGTTGTCAAGCAGAAACCTGGAGCTGACCGTTTTCAGATCTTCGTGCGGCATGTGTTTGATCAGCCACTCCATTCCCGCGCGCTGGGCTTTCGGAACCCTGCGGATGGCGCTCTGAATCTCCTTCTTATTCTTCCCAGCTATTTTTAGCTCACGGTCTATGTCTCCGCTAAAAAGAAACCCGAAACAGAAAAAAATTATAAGCCTATTTATTTTCATTCTTCTTCTCCAGTGTTATCGACCCAGCCGTCGTCCCCATGGTCACGGTTCTCAGACTGGAGAGATTTTATCATATCCCTAAGGTCGCTGAACCCGCCTACGGTGAACCATACGATAATTACTGCAGACACAGCAATATTAATATAAATATAATATTTCCAGTATACCATCCACGAGCTATTGCTCACCGGGTTTGAAAGGTTATACGCTGTCCCAATAATAAACACCAGGGTCCACATCCCGGTCCAAACATAATTAATAATATATATGAGCTTGTCTGTTTTGGTAAACTCCTTGCCCATGCCAAATATTTTCCATCCCAGATCTGGTTCCTGGTTCACTACTTTCATCTCCCCTTTTATGCTGTATTTTCCACGATTTAATAGCCTGTCCATGTTTACCCTGGTGCCGTTGCCCGCGAGCGAGACAGACACATAAGAGAGTGACGATGCTGCCATGCCAATGCCCCAGTACTCTTGGCCATTAATATCCTGGAGGAAAAGGATAATAGACTTTATGGTTGCAAACGAGGACGGATCCGCGAGCCACTCGCCAGAGACCTGCTTTACCAGGGTCCCCCCTACGCCAATAATAGCGCCGACAATCATCGCTGTCCAGGCCGCGGCCGTGGTCCCACGGTCCCAGTAGAGGCCGCCAATGATAACCGCACCGCAACCGCCCGAAAAGATAGCAGCGGTGACCGCAAAATAGAGCGCAATTTTTTGGCTCTGGCTGAACAGCAGGCTAAACAAAAATATAAAAATAGCCACCCCAAATATCGAATACCTCAATACCTTTAGGTGGGTCTCTTTGTCAAACGGTTTTTCCCGGAAAGGCATAACAACATCCTGGATAAATATAGAGCCCCAGGAGTGCAGATAGGTGTCGTGGGTACTGATAAAGGCCGCAAGCATCAACGCCGCGAAGGCGCCCAAGAGGCCAACCGGTAAGATCTCGGAGAGTACAAAGGGTGCACGCATCTGACTGCGCAGGGTGTCTGTAGAAAGCTTGTCCAACGAGCTGGTCACCGAGTCGGCCACAGACTGATAGTCAGGGTGGGTCATCAACACATAGATCAAGACAGGAACGATAAACATAAAAAGTCCCTGCGGAAGACCTCTGAAGCCTGCAAGCACAGAGCCCATTTTTGCCTCATGCGCGCTCTTCGCCGAGGAGTTATAGCCCTGCGAACCCTGCCAGCCGAGGGTCCCGTACATGACGCCAATGATACCGATCAGGAAATACCAGAAATTAAAGTCCTCGACGTGGCTGGTCTTAAAAGGATTGATCCTGGATGAGTTTTCATAATTCTCATTGATCTCAAAAATCTTTTTATTCTGCTCAGCATCAGAGAGTCCTTGGAAAGAGTCATCGGCCCTTAGGTCTGCGATCTGTTCCCGGGCGAGTGTGATCGGTGTCTGCTCCAAAGACTCTGACACCTGGTCCCATCCTATGGTAAAAAATAAATACAGCGCTATCCCAAATAGAACAAACGTGACAAACACTCCCTGAAAAAAATCAGCAATGATCACGGCTATCTGTCCGCCTGTGTAGACGAAATATAGAGCAACCCCTAGAAGTAAAATCATCACCAGCGGGTAGACCGGTATGCCCATGAACGAATCAGGAAGTCCGCAATAGTTAATAAAAAACTGGGCCCCTACCGCGGGAAATATCCCGAAGTTAATGATCCCGGCAAAGAACGCAACAATGCCCGCGAAGATCCGAAAGTTTCTGCTGTACCGTTTCTCAAAAAATTGTGCCAGCGTGAGGCACCTTGTGGACCTGAATCGGTATATCACCCAGCCGGACATGGTGATCGCGAGAATGATGATCCCCTGGCTCAGGCCCCACCAGGACAGAGAAAACCCTGCCACATAGCCCATTTCTAAAAACATTACGATCGATATCGCGCCCAGTCCGGCGACCCCGCTTGAGACCGATATTACGTATCTCCCGGCCGTACGCCCTGCCGATAGAAAGTCGGTAACACTTTTCATCAGGCCCTTGGTCATGTTAACAGAGTAGATCATTCCACCAAGCGCGGCTAGAACAATAAGCCAGTCAATAAACGATAGATTCACTCGGTCCAGACCTTTCCATCTTTTCGGATAATCACCTTCTGATCGTTCCAATTAAGAGCGGCCTCCCAGCCGGATGGGGTTACCACAATTTTCGGTGGCCAGGGGATGCTCTTGACCGGTGCCTTTCTCAGGTTTAGTGCCTGGATCGAGGCCGTATACTTTTCGTTCTTGAAGAAGTGATTTCTCTGCCGGTAGTAGACCTGCCGGAGTGCCCACTTTATCTGATCGATCTTGCTTTTTCTAAACATAACCCTGTTATTTTCCGGAGGAAGCTCGGTGAACTGGACAAGGCCCCACAGGTCCGGCATGTGCATGTAGATCAGGCCCTGGGGAGACCAGACCCAGTTAAACTCTGGGGTGTTTGTTTTCACATACTTACTGTCAACGATATCTGTCTCCCAGTGTACCCTGCTGAAGTTTACTTTCCACTGTTCGCCCTCTTCTGGAGGGCTATTTGATCGGTAGTTTGAGACGAAAGCCTTCCACGAAACCGCAATCTCTAGGCTCCAGCTTTTGTCCTTGTCAGACGGATCATTCAGAGTTCCGTCAACATGTACCTGGGTAATTAGGCCAGGGATGTCCCAGGAATCAATCACTACCTTGTCATCATCATGGTAGGGTTTTAAAAGAATCAGGTCCCACTCTGTCTCCAGGGCGTTAACCTCGATCTCATAATAGTTGTGGGTGTCGCCATCGGGATCTAAAAATATTTCAAAGTCGTTGTCCTTGAAAATAACCTCGTCCCTCTCGGTAATCGTGGCCCACACATGGGGTTCCTCTAAAAGAGCCGCAAAGTAAAAATAATTTTCATCCCAGAGCATTTTAACTCTGGTATCGAGATAGGGGTTGGGCTTTAGGTCGCCCTCGATATCAACAAAGGAGTCTGTCCAGGGAACACTCTCCCAGGCCTTTTCAGTAATTTTTCCATCAAGGATTACAGCATTTGTTGTTCTATAGCAGACATACGTTTTCGGCTCGTACTTGATCTTTCCCTCTGGAAACTCATTGCCCCAGAAGCCCTGCGCAAAAGAGAACGAGGTCACGACTAGTGCGATAAATAGTTTCTGAATCAGCTGCAGTATAATAAGGCTCCTCTCATCTAAACGGTACCCGGGATAACATTTTTGATTGCCTTTTCCATCACCTCATAGCCCTCTTTTATTGGGTGCACACCGTCATTACCATACTCTGATTTTAGTCCCTTTTTTCCATCAACCATAGATGAATAATAGTCGACATAGATGAGACTATTCTTTTTACAATATTCTTCTAAGGCAGAGTTGATAAACGAAATAATCTTTGGCGGGTCTGCTACCTCATCGTTCCCCGGATATTTATACACCGGAAGTATTGTCGTAAGTGCGACATCAATATTATTCTTGATCGCTATCTCGGCCATAGAACAGAGGTTATCGATAATCATCTCAGGGGTTGACGGCCCAGTGTTTCCGGCGATGTCATTCGTGCCCCCATTAATAACAATCATTTTGGGATCAAGGTGCACAGCGTCCGGCTTGAGCCGGATCAGCATCTGGGGCGTTGTCTGTCCACTGATTCCACGGTTAACAAAATTATTTTGTTGAAAAAATTCTGGACTAAAGTCCGACCAGCCTTCGGTGATAGAGTCTCCAATAAACACGATTCTGTCTTTACCCGAGTTCGATTTTTTTAGCTCCTGATTGGCCCCTTTATATTTCTCTAGATTGGCCCAGTCCAAATCATTCTCGATCGTCATTATTTCTCCTTAGTCTAGGGTATAACTAACACTGATTACTTAGTCCATACAGACTGTTACACTCAAACTCAAGCGGCTGTGTGCTATGTTTTTCCATATATTCATCGGATGGTTGATACTCTATTTTAGCCATATCTCCGGGAACCATTTCAAAAAAGTTTCTACTAAAAGTGCCGGAATCATTTTTACAGCTTATGTACATCTTATACAAAAAGGAAAGTGCCTCTATATATATAATGTGTTTACCCCGCTGGTTTTCATATGTATACTTAAAATTTTGTTCAGGGAGTTTTAAATCTTTCGGCCGAACAAAAATATAATCGCCTGCGCATACCGTTTTATTATCGATCAAGACTGAGCTTCGAAGGATAACCTCGCTCGGGCTCACAGAGGCTAAAAAGGAAGCTCTTTTTAGCTCGCATACCATGGAAGACGAGTTTGATGGAAAATGAAACTCCGTTCTTTTACTGGTTACGATTTTGCCTTCAAGGTTCACCAGATCCACTACCAGCTCCGCCTGCTTCAGCCTGTCATCGTCATAGACAATGAAGAACAATATATTTTCCTCTTTTTCTGTTACTGAGATCAGTATCGGATGAAAAAAATCTTTTGCAGCATAGTGCAGCGCTTTCCAGTTACCATCATAATCCAGTGATGACCAGGAGGCGACAGGCCAGCAATCGTTTAGCTGCCAATAGAGTGAGCCCATGCAATACGGCATATTCCGCCTGTGGGCCTCGACCGCACTTTTGATGGCATGGGCAGCCATAATCTGTGTTGTCATCACAAAAGAGTCAAAATCCTTTGGCTTTGGGAAATACATTTCTACATATTTTTCCACGTTCCCGTTTCCCAGGGACGCTTTCTGGTGAGATTTTATCACATCAGAGGCTAGGTCTTTATCTTTATTGTCACAGAACGAGTCCACTGTTTTTAGATCTGGAAAAGACTGCATCCCAAACTCGGACATAAACCTGCCGATATTATCATCGAAAGCCTGGAAATCTTTTCCCCCGTGCCAGACATCCCAAAAATGGTTGTCGCCGCTGCCATAATTTTGACCAGTCACCGGCAGGCTGTCACCGTCTCCTGGGGACGATGGCCAATAGAGCCTGGAAGGGTCCAGCTCCCCACAAACACTTGGCAAGAGATCGTGGAACAGTCTGTTGTAGTCCTGGCTGTAGACAGTTTCAGGATATTTTTCTTTCCAGCCCCAGTTGTGCCAGGCCCATGCGATCTCATTGTTCCCGCACCAGAGAATAATACTGGGATGATCTTTTAAACGATCTACCTGGTACCTTGCCTCCTTTTCAACACTTTCTAAGAATTCCTTGTTTCCAGGGTATAGTGAGCAGGCAAACATAAAATCCTGCCAAATGAGGATGCCCATCTCATCGCACAAATCATAAAATTCATCAGGCTCATAGATTCCGCCACCCCAAACGCGTAGCGTATTCATGTTTGCTTTTACGGCACTGCCCAGCAATCGGCGGTAGTCTTCTTTCTTTAGCCGGGTGGTGAAAGAGTCTGCCGGGATCCAGTTCGCGCCTTTTGAAAATATCGGTTTCCCGTTTACAATAAAGGAAAAACTTGTTCCGTAATCGTCTTTCTTTTGCTGAACCTTAAAATCTCTTAGGCCGACCCGCTTTGTAAGCTTATGCTGCCAGCCTTCTGATCGTAAGCCTATTTGAAACTCGTAAAGATTTTGTTCCCCGTGACCGGCCGGCCACCATAGATCAGGACTGTTAACAATAATACTTTGAGCCAATCTATTTTGCCCCTCTTTTAGCGGTATCGTTTTAACA
>Ga0163108_10001863_pt1 | contig 15430 bp, 23 predicted proteins | sample Fk1155metaG_FD_109644 | JGI IMG/M metagenome (GOLD analysis project Ga0163108, IMG submission 109644) | Marine microbial communities from the Central Pacific Ocean - Fk160115 155m metaG | ecosystem: Environmental > Aquatic > Marine > Oceanic > Photic zone | place: The Central Pacific Ocean...
GCTATAGCAAAAGAGCGAGGCCTCAAGGGCTACTCTACGATGAATAAGGCCGGCCTCGTTGAACTCCTTAGTGAGTAATGGAATATAAGGCCGGCGATATTGTCCTAGTGCGCTCCACTGCTGGTCCCGCAATTCCTGATGTGCATGTACGGCTCTTGGAAAAAGAGAAAAATGTATTCAATACGGATTTAGAGCCATGGCGCTCGGAATTAGTTTATGAAGAAGAGGTGCGTATGTTGAAACGAGAGTGGTCAATCCCTTACAAGTACCCCGATCAGGTAGAAACCTATGTATATGAAGAAGACATTATAAAGAAGGTGTCTTGATCTTTTCTACTCAATATGATATGATTGTAATATGAAGAATATAATAGCAACACTTTTGTTGGCGGCAATTGCATGCACGTCTAACGAGGCTTCCTCGACCCCATCGGTCATAGGTCAAGCCCCCAACTTCACGGCCAGAGATATAAACAACAATCTGTTTACCTTGTCTGATTATCATGGCCAAGTCCTCGTCATTAATTTCTGGGCCACTTGGTGCGGCCCGTGTATTGCAGAACTGCCCCATTTGGATATCTTGCAACTTGGATATCAGGCACTTAACAAGCCTGTCCGAGTTATAGCTATTAGTATTGACGAGGCAAGACTCGGCTCATCTGTTAAGTCGCTGGTAAAATCCAGAAAGTATTCTTTTACTACGATACATGACATTGATACAAGCATTGTTACACAGTATGCTCCTTCGAAGTCTATTCCATATACAGTCATTGTAAACAAAGAGGGAAACATTGTCCACACTCAGCTTGGATACTCCCCGGGCGTTGAAGATAAATATTACGAAGTCATCGAAGGTCTGTTAAATGAATAATCCAGAATTCATTATTTTCACTGGGCCAATGTTTAGTTCAAAGACAACAAAACTCTTGGCATGTCTAGAGCGATACAAATATCAGAAGCGAACTATTCACGCCTTCAAGCCAATGATAGATGATAGATACAGCGATCACGAAATCGCTACTCACTCTGGATGGAAACAAGAAGCGCAGAATATCCGCACTGGTGGCGATTTGCTTATCTGGGCCAAGAGAATGATGGAGCGCGGCGAGGAGTGTGATATCATTGCAGTAGATGAAGCGTTTATGATTCCAGAGATTGGTCCTGCTCTCATCAGTTTATATATGAGCGGCCTGACGATTGTGGTATCATCTTTGGAGATATCATCGAGTTGTAATCCTTTCAAAGAGATTGCGGCACTGTTCCCGTTCGCCACAAAAATAGAGAAGTGCTCTGCGATTTGTACTATCTGCAGCGCCGATGCACATTACACTCATCGCAAGACCAATCACAAAGCCGAGATTGCAGTTGGGGGCGAAGAAATGTATGAGCCTCGCTGTTGGAAGCATCATGAGATTGGAAAGCGCGGAGGTAGGTGGAACAATGAATGACCATCCACATCCAGAAGACAAATTGATTGTACAAGGAGTAGCCAACGTTGTTGGCAAGTCAATAGTTTTTATCTGCTTGACTATTACTGCTAGCATGCTGTTCTCAACATGCACTATTGACGCTGAAACGATTCAAGAATGTGAAGCGGCCTGCCAGTCTCGCGGAATTAAGGAAGTCACTTCCACTAGTTGCGAATGTTTACCACCAGAATCGTTTACATCATCGCCGTTCGTGCTTCCGTAGGGGCAGAATAAAAATGCTTGGTTTTAAGGGGCTTTAACTATCCCCTTATCTAATTATATGTATGGATGACAAACTACTATTTGATTCTCATCTCGACAAAGCGCTGAAGAGTCTCAGTCTCGTTGGCCTATGTGAGTATGAAGAAGCAATCGAACTATGGATCACTTATGGAGGAGATTAAATGAAACTCCTATTTGAAAATTGGCGAGAGTATTTGAATGAGAATACCATCAGAGGTACAGTGCCATATACACAAGAAGACCTTAATACTATTGTCGGTCGGTTTGCTGAAAATGGAGCTGCAAATCTAACGGATCATACGGCTGGACACGTATCTTCGAGTTCATTTAAAAAGTTTGATCCTTCCAAAACCGGCGCAAACACTGCCGAAGGAGAACACGGTGGAGGTAAATATAATTTGGATTCTTATTTTGGGCCTATGTTCGGATTGGATAAGGAAAATCTTTCAGATCCAGACCATATAAAATCTTTAGGCGGCAAATATATGTTGACAGTTAAACTTAATGGAAAATATTTAAAAATGAATATTGATCACTTAGTACATTATTTTCCACAATCAGTTCGAGACCCCAATAATCCTTCTCAAAAAATTAACACTTCAATCCCGATGACTCAGAGCATTCAAGAATTTAAAAAAATGTTAGAAAAAGCCGGTTTTGATGGAATCTGGTGGTCAAACCCTGGAAGAATGACTAAAGCTGGAAAACTAGCTTTAACTTCAAATGCTATTTCTGTTTTTGATCCAGCAAAAAAAGTAGAAATTACAGCAATAAGAAATCTATCAACTGGGCAGGAAGAGTGGAGAAAACAAAAATGAAACTCTTAATGGAAAATTGGCGCAAGTTCCTCAGTGAAAAGAACTGGGCCGACTATGAACATGAAAAGGGTTCATGGCAGGACATGACTCCATCGGAGATCGAGGGAGCAAAGACTAAAGAAGATAAAGACTTGGCAGATGAATTGTTTTCACTGATTGATACTGCCTATAAACAGATCGGAGGCCACTTTGATTATGCCTCTGTCAATGATGTGCCCGGCACAAAGAATGATATTTGGACAGCTACAGATATAGACGATGATCCAGAACCTGACGCCCTTCGTATTTCAAAGAACAAATCGGGAGGAGTTAAATTATCAGCTTCTGGCCATGACGGGTCAAGAGCCGGAAAGGATGCATACATTGCAAAGACAGCAGATATGCTTAATACTCCCGGCCACTATGCCGAAATGTCAAAAGGTATCGCACATATAATGTTGACGCGTCATGGGATTGAACATGTAAATGATCCAGAAAAGGTGCAGAGACTCTTGGGTCCAGAAAAACCCATCAAATGGCTCGGACCCCATCCAGAGGGAAAATACTCCGGCATCGATGGCTGGTACACCCGTGCCCTAGGCGGAAATGAGGCCGAATTGAAAATAATGCTTGGCAAACCAAACTAAACATACTATTTATTGCAAAGGATTGTAAAATGAAAATTAAGAAATCAAGATTAGAACAAATTGTCAATGAAGAAATTCAGAGATTTAAGCTGATTAACAAGACAATGAAAGAATCACTAAACGAAACTGATTGGCGCGATACCGGCTCCGGCGGCTATCACAAGCCTCAAGCAGATGCGGGTCCATATGCCCCGGAAAAGGGAGTAGAAGACCCTACTTCTGGTCTTCCTATGGGAATGGATCAAGAAGCTACTGGTGGCAATCCCGAAGTCGCTGCAGAAACGGCCATGGCCGCAGCAGTTGACGCCGGAGATCAAGCAGCGTTTTATAAAGCAGTAGATGATTTGCTAGCTTTAGATTATACAATGGAAGAGATCGAGAACATCGTATCGTCATTAGGAGACCAGCCATGAGCATGAAAGATTATATTGAAAGTATTATTAAAGAAGAAGTGAGAGTACTGAAAGAGAGCGACTACGAAAGAATTCAACGAGTGCGCGATAGCGGCGACTTTCGCAGTCCTCTTCAGAATGCTGTCGCTGCCGCCGAAGCTGCTGAAGAAGATGAAGAGGAAGGTGATGCTACCGCTGGCATGAGCGACGAAGACATTGCCCGTCTGGCAGCACAGTACGCCTCAGAAGCTGAATTTGATGAGATATATCAAGAATCCAAGGGTCGCAACAGCCATCAGATCTCTGCTCCCGGCCACGACACCGCGCAATATGCTGGAGCGCAGGCCGCCCACCAAGCCGTCGTAGACGCCGGCGCATATGAGCGCCCTCCTGACGCCATGGCACGCGTTATGAGGACCATAGCGCAGGCTGCACGCGGTCTGAACTTAAGTCCTACCGAGACTCTAAAGTTGGCACAGAGTATGCTCGACGCAGATATGCTTACAACAGCAGAAACAGATCCCACAGGAAGCCTTGAAGAAGGCGACAAAGCATATAAAAGGGATGAATCCCCATCTGATCCACCCACAGAACGAACACCCTTGCAAGGTCAAGAGTTACTGGATGCATTGGCCTCCGATATCTCTGATATGTTCAAAGATATTAATGGCATACGCCCACGCCACATAAACTTCGACAAAATGTCATTAGAAGATCTTGAGGCGATGCACGATAGAACCACGCAAGCACATAAAGACTGGTGGTATGAAGAACGCCACAGGATCGATCAGGATGACTGGCCTCAGAGTCACCGCAACGCCGAACAACACCAGATCGATATAGAAAGCGACCGCCTTGCTGCCATCGATGCAGAAGTCGAGAAAATGAAGGAACCAGAATCTGGTGAAGAGCATGCGAAGCAGAGCGGAATGGGACGACGTTATACTCCGGGTAAACTAAGAGAGGCCAAGCCATGGTCCTCATTCAGTGATACAAAGAATTTGTTTGAGGGCTGGAGGAAGTTCACGAAAGAATGAAGGCATTATTGTTGGTGTGTGTTGGGCTAAATATAGCTATAACATGTGTTGGCGTTATGTTAAACTCTTTAGAGTTAACCGGTCTGGGCTTCGCATCTGGAACATTGTGCTACATAGGATACAAATCTAGAAAGAAAAATGAGCGACAAGAAACTATCTGAAATATTTGATCAGTGGAGAGAATTTGTTAGAACAACACCCGATATACCCAAAGATTGGAAGCGCGGGGTGTACACTTTCTTTGCTAAAGATCTCGCACACAACTGAGCCTTCTCAGCCACTCAGCAGGTTGTTGAGTTAGTTAGAGATGGAATGGAGTTAGAAGCTGCAATAAAACAAGTTGACGAAAATCTATAAATAAAACAAAATATATTTGACATGGACACAAAACAGTGTTATTATAGTCATATAAACGTTTGGAGTCTGTTGGATAAACCGATTAATGTTACATGGTTTGGCAGGAATTGACCCCCCCCACCTAGAAATATCACCTACGCTATATTCCTCCTCCTACAGAATCCTTTTAGCCGTCTTAGTAGGTCACTACTAAGACGGTTATTTATTAATAGGCTATTTATTGTAATGGACTGGACTCAGGAAAGCGTCGAAGAACAAATGGCATATTTCTTTATTGCCATGGAAGACCCCGACAAGGTTGGAGAATACATATTTCAATGCATGGAGAAAGCCTCAAAAGGAAGTACAAGAGATATCAGCGCTGCGCAGGCCTTTTTTCTTAAAGTTACAAAAGTAATGAGCGAGATCGTCCCTGAATATTCATTGGAGTGTTCCGCAGTATACATGAGATATGTGACAGAAAATTTTGGAATACCAGAGAACGATATTAAATTCAAATAAGGAGTTATTTATGAGTGAAGAAGAAAAAACTGTTATGGTCAGTGGAGGATTCGACCCCGTTCACATCGGCCATATTCGCATGATTCGCGCAGCCGCAGAGCACGGTGGAGTTATTGTTGTTGCCAATAGTGATGACTGGCTTTTCCGTAAGAAAGGCTTTGTGTTTATGGAGTGGGAAAAGCGCAGCGAGCTTTTAGAGGCAATCAAGGGCGTGATAAGGGTAGAATGGGTCGAAGACTCCGACGAGACAGTGTGCGAGGCCCTACGGCGAATTAAGCCTACCTATTTTGCTAATGGCGGTGACAGGAAGTCTGATAATGTTCCAGAAGTCGCTGTCTGTGATGAACTGGGAATCGAAATGATTTGGAACGTCGGCGGCGGAAAAATTGACAGCAGCAGCCAACTTGTTGACAGGGCAAGACAAAAATCAGAAGAAGTCCCGCCGGCTCCGTCCCACCCATCCGGCACAGTGAGGCACTCAGATAAATAAATACTTGACATCGTTTTCAATACATGTTATATTAATAGAATATTTGGGCAACTGGTGAAATTCAAATGAAACTATTAACTACATTCGTTCTTGTTGGAACAGTCGATTCTATAGACGAGTATTTCGCCACGGTTGAGATAAATACAAACCCACCAGTGAGGGAACACTCGCTAGCCGTAATGCCTATTACCGCATTTCCTTGTGTGATCAAGGAAGGAAAGAAATTTTATATTGTTAAACTAACACCCGAGGCAATACCCCTCATAATGTGTGCTGCAGAAGTGCAGCAATAACATTTGTTGGGGTGTATCCCAGCCGTCTTATAAGCGGTGCATAAAACTTGGGTAACTGGTGCATGCGGGTTCAAGTCCCGTCGCCCCTACCACTTTAAACCAAATCAACCTAAGCATAAGAGTTGTAAAACTGCTTTTTATAATAAGGAGAAAACACAATGGAACGATTAAAAGATTTGTGGGGCCGCTTTAAGGTCCAAATCAGTTTCACAGCAGGCTGCTTGGTAGTCGCTACAGCTTATGGGTCATGTTCTTTCGATCCTAGTCAGACATCTACAGATGCAGGGGAGGAAGCAACCGAGGATGCCCCGGCAGAATCGGCTCTTAGCACCGAACCGACCACTGAGACGACGGCTCCAAGCAATGGCTCTACTACTCTGGAGGGAGAAGCGCCAGTGAATGAAGAGAATGAAGAAACAGAGGCAGAATAGCTACCTCCAAGTAACCTGAGTATGTTCAAAAACTGCTCCTCTTCTGCCGAGATAGCTCAGTTGGTAGAGCATCTGATTTGTAATCAGACGGTCGCAGGTTCAACTCCTGTTCTCGGCTCCACAATTGGGTTGCTAGCTCAGTTGGTAGAGCACCGGCCTTTTAAGCCGAGAGTCACAGGTTCAATCCCTGTGCAACCCACCATTATAGAGAAAGAAAAACACACCGGGCCCTTAGCTCAGTTGGTTAGAGCACCGCGCTCATAACGCGAGGGTCGTAGGTTCAAGTCCTACAGGGCCCACCATTGGAGGAAAAAAATGAATACCAGAGATATGTGGGAGAACCAAGTAGAACTCTTGACACGTCACTGCCGTGTACTGTCAGATCAGATTGATCAGATGGATCAGAGAATGGAATATTTTGAAAATGTTATCGTTACTCTGCTCACGGCTCTTAAAGCCGGCGGCATCATTCAAGATACGTCCGACGAAACAAATACTTACGAATTTGATTAGCATACACATATTTACTATGTGAGTGATAAACGCCAAAGATTTCCCATAGGGGCATTAGTAAAATGCGCTTATGATTTTGAGATGATATTCCCAATAAATTTTGGTTATGATAATATTGAAAAAGAATATCATTATGGAATTATAATAGCTTATGAACCAGAACAATACGATGGGTTTTCCAATTGGTATGATTTTTATGTTGTTTTGTGCTTTGATGGCGTAAAGCGCTATTTTGCAGACTTTGAAATAAGAATATTTAAGCACCCGTAGCTCAGTTGGATAGAGCATCGGCCTTCTAAGCCGAGGGCCGTTGGTTCGAATCCAACCGGGTGTACCATATTGGGGTGAGGCGTCACTGGCAGACGTACTCGGTTGTTACCCGAGATGTTGTTGGTTCAAGTCCAGCCGCCCCAGCCATATGCGGGTGTAACTCAGTGGTAGAGTTCCACGTTGCCAACGTGGTTGTCGCTGGTTCGAATCCAGTCACCCGCTCCATCATGCGCTATTCTGCTCGCATCATAAGCAGGACGTGGTTGCCGATCGTCACGCAGGCAGGGGTTGTCGATAACCCGGTTCTAGACAGAAGATCGACTATAAGCAGTCAGCCGAAAGGTTGGCTGTTTTACTTTGTGGCTTCTATTTATAGGGCGAGGTAACTTAATATGGGAAGAACAATACTCAATGCGAATCAGCTAAATGAAAATACTTTACAGGATGCCGATAACGATACTAAAGTACAAGTGGAAGAGTCGTCCGACGAAGATAAAATTCGTTTTGATACGGCCGGCACAGAAAGAATGATTATTGATGCAGACGGAAAGGTTGGTATTGGCACGTCAAGTCCTTCAACAGTTTTGCATGCGTATGCCGATGCGTCAAACGCTTATGTTGCAACTATTGACAATGATGCAGGATCATCTGCTCATGGTCTTAAGGTAACTACAGACGGAACAGGCACAGGCACCATCATTCTTGATCTGGAAGCTGCCTCAACCACAGTATTTAAGGTCAGAGGTGATGGGCGAGTTGGTATTGGTGTCGCGACTCCCGGCTCGACACTATCTGTAGATGACGAAATAGCCGTTGGCGAAAAACTCCTCCACAGAGGAGATCCTGACACATACCTCCAGTTTCCGGGGCAAAATCAATTGAGCTTGGTTGCTAATGGACACTCTTTCTTGAAGTACGACGGAGACATTTTAATAAACAACGCAAATCGAGATCGTGATACAAAGATCATGGCTGATAATGGTTCGGTTGTGTTGCATGTAGACGCTGGCAATAATAATGTTGGGATTGGCACTACTTCTCCCACACAAATTTTAACGCTAAATGGCACTGAGCCTACCGTTCTCTTTCAAGAGGGCGGGACAGACATGGCAACAATCGGAGTAAACTCATCCGACAACATCTTGATTGAAAACAAGACAACGAATAAGCACATTGTTTTCAAAGTCAACGATCAAGGAACTGTCAGAGAAGGGTTACGATTAGATGGTACTGTCCCAGAGGTGGTAGTTAATCAACAATCTGACTCGCTGGTAGACTTCCGTGTTGAATCCGACAATAATACGCACATGTTGTTTGTCGATGGTTCGGCTGATGCTGTTGGTATTAATACCAGTTCACCCGGCTCTGGGCTTCATGTGGCTCATTCGATATCCTTGCCGGTTGGAGCCTTGCGAACAAGCGCTTACACAATAACCGCAACTGACTTTTGTATTGTCGCAGATTGCAACTCTTCAGCCTTCACTGTCACGTTGCCATCTGCGACAGACGCTATGGCCGGCCGAATATATACGATTAAGAGAATGGATTCTGGCAACAGCGGCGGCAGCAACATGCTGACGATTTCTCGTAACGGTAAGAATATAGATAATATTGCCGGCGACTTGGTTTTGGCAAACCTCGACGCGATAACGCTTCAGTGTATCGGCGCCCTAGGCGGCTGGATTCGCACAGCGGAGTTCAAGGCTCCATTGCCGTGAAGATAAAATACAACAAGGTCAAACCTTTTTAATCAGACTAGTTATTACCAGAGGCTACAGGACCAAAGGGGGTGATTATGTATGAAGTTTATAGGAAGACTGGAGAAAGTCGCGAAGAGTAAAAATAAAAAAATTCAAAAAATGCATTATCATCGTGTTATGATAATAAGCACGACTGGAAAAATCGAGACAATAGCTTTAATGCCGCTAGAACTGCGCAAAGCGCGAAGAAGAGCAAGAGAGGGAACATTATTAGAAATCAAACCAAAGTGGTACCACAGGTTATATGCTTTTATAACGAGAATGCTCGGATAGGTTTAAATACAAAAGGCCACTACTTATTGGGAGGCATACAAGTCTGTGAGTGATACAACATACGTTATTGATACTAGCGTCTTTTTAACAGATGCAGGAAGCATATACAGTTACGGAGATAGTGATATAGTCATTCCTCTGAAAGTACTTGAAGAAATAGACAAGCACAAGAAGCGCCAAGATACGGTTGGCTCAAACGCAAGAAAAATAATTCGTATTCTAGATGAATTGAGGAGCAAGGGCAGTCTTTTCGATGGCGTACAACTCTCAGATGAGCACGGCTGTTTGTCTGTCAAGGGTTATGATGTTGTCAACAGTAAGGCTGTTATGCCCTTAGAACTAGATCCCAGACTGCCAGACCACATTATTATGGCTACAGCTATTGTGTTGCAAAACAACCTTAAAAAAGGTGACTTGAAACTAGTAACAAATGATATTAACATGAGGTGCATCGGAGACGTTGTTGGCTTACAGTGTATTGATTATGCACCAGATTCAGCATATGATAGAGGAACCTCCCTATACTCAGGCGCAACTGAGTTGGAGGTATCTAAGAGTATTATAGATGATATTTATGACGGAGAAGAGGTATATTTAGAACACGAAGAGTTGCAACCAAATCAGTATGTACTGCTTAGATCAAAAAGAAACAAGAAGCATTCTGTGTTGGTAAGACATAAGAACAGTACGTTTCCAGTAAAGAAAGTAAATACAGAATTAACACCATGGAACCTAAAACCAAGAAACAAAGAACAAGTTTACGCTTTTGATTCCCTAATGAACCCAGAAATACCCATCATAACCTTAGTAGGCAAAGCAGGAACCGGAAAAACTTTATGTGCCATTGCTGCTGGCATCCAACAGACGCTAACAACAAACCGTAAATATAAGAATAACCCTCGCGGACAATCTCTGTCCAAGAGATCCGGGGATGACGAGAAGAGACAATACTCAAGACTCATTATTTCGCGCCCCGTACAACCGCTAGGTAAGGACATCGGCTTCCTGCCGGGAACGATGGAAGAAAAAATGCACCCATGGCTCATGCCGATTCAGGACAACCTACAGTACCTTCTTGGTGACGATAAGGCAACATTAGAGATGTATATGGAAGAGGGTATAATCGAAGTAGAAGCGCTGACCTATATACGAGGTAGATCAATATCAAATGCTTACATAATTATTGACGAAGCACAGAACCTTTCAATTCATGAATTGAAAACTATTATTACTAGAGTTGGCGAAAACTCAAAGATCATTTTAACCGGCGATGTAGAACAAATCGATAATGTATATGTAGATGAGATTTCGAACGGGCTAGCATATGCCGTAGAAAAGTTCAAAGTCCACGAAATTGCTGCACACGTAACGCTCACAAAGGGCGAAAGATCGAAAGTTGCAACAATTGCTTCAGAAATACTATAAAACCACTTGACAACTCATGCAAAATGGGTTATATTAATAGACAAGGAGAAATATTATGGCTAATATAGAATTCACAAACAATCCCGAACTTGAAATGGGTAAGGCTCCGCTCGCTGAAACGGTCGCTGCCTCTGGAGAACTTAGGGAATGGTTGGTAGATTATGTTGGGGGAAAACACGAACCAACAGACGGACAGGTTACTGTCGATATGGTTATTCAAACACTGGGAGAGGAATTCCCTGAATTCCTTATAGCAGTTGCAGAGGAAAACTGGGTTAGAGGATATCAGCAGGCTATCAACGATGTTGAGGCCGGCGAAAAACTCATCAATGAAGAGTATCGCAAGCGTGAAGAAGAAGAGGCTGAAGAATCAGAAGAAACAAATGAGCAGACAGAAGGTAACTGAATATATAAAAGAATCTTCGCAGAAGAAGTCTTTAGAAGAACACAAGGTACAGAAGTTCCGTGTGTTTAATCATATAGAACTCTTCATTAAAGATCCGTTCCCTGATGAGATCGATCTTAAGAATATTCTTGAGAAACTTCATAAGGAAATACCGGAACACTTTTTGAGTGAGTTGGATATGATTCTCATAGGAGATTTCCCGGCCCTCAAAGAGAAAGAGGTGGACGCGATGTACGCCGAGGGAGCAATCTATCTATCTAACACACCAGATAGCGAAGAAGATCTTTATGATGATTTGGTTCATGAAATCGCTCACTCTTTAGAAGGCGCTTATTCTATGGAGATATACGCAGATGGCCAGCTTGAATATGAGTTCGTTGCCAAGAGAAAAATGCTGTACCATCTTTTGATACAGCACGGCTACCAAAGATCGATGCTGGATTTTGTTAATTCAGATTATAACGAAGAATTTGATATTTTCCTTTACAAAAAGGTAGGATATGATACAATAAGAAATATAGCTCCGAATTTGTTCTTATCACCTTACGCGGCAACCTCGCTACGTGAGTATTTTGCGAATGGATTTGAGGCTCTATATCTGGGTCAAGAGAGGGATTACATTAAAAAGGTGAGCCCTAAACTATATGAAAAACTAGAACAACTATATTATATGGGCCGTTTCGACCCTGAAACAGAAATGGCATATAATATGGATGATGAAAAAGGATGGAGTAATAAACATGGCTACTGATTACAGTTATGACTTGGAAGTATCCAAGGACACAAAGACGGCTACACTGACCGTCAATCTTCCCGGGCGGACGTTCGCGAGAGATCCAATTTTGGAATTCAGTGACAAGTCTGCATTGAATTTGTTGGAGGAGAAGGGACTAAGCCATTTGGTCATCACCAACGCCCCCAAGAATCGTCTTTCCAATTGGCACGACGATCGTAGGAATGGTGTTTGGACGTTTGGAGTGGAAAAAACCACGACGGACACTAAGACCACAACCGCTAAAGTTACAGCTACCAATGCTACAACTACTGCTACCGAGACAACAGTATCGGCCACAGAAGTTAAGGCAGCTACAACCCGCCGCACTCGCAAGAAGACAACAAACAAGTAACAGGGAGGGATAGTGTCTAAACACATTTCCTACTCAGAGTTGAAGAACTGGCACACCTGTCCGTTCCAACACAAGTTGATGCACATTGATAAGATTGACGGTTTCAAGGGCAATGAATACACTGCCTTTGGTACCGCAATTCATACTGTGTGCGAAAAGAAACTACTCAATGAAGAAATGGATGAAGATTTCTTTATCGGAGAATTACGCAAGAACATTATAGACTTGGATGATGACATCGAAATCAACAAGAAGCTAGTTGTTGACATGGTAAGTCAAGGGAAGGGAATTATTCCTGAGATTGATGAAGCCCTTGTGGATAACTTTAGCTATGATTTTGAAGTCGTATCAACTGAAGAAGCATTGTATGAGCCTATCGAGGACCACCATAAGATGTTCAAAGGTTTCATCGATGCGGTGATCAAAACCTCTGATGGTAAATACCACATTATCGATTGGAAGACTTGTTCTTGGGGGTGGAACGCCAAAAGACGTTCAGAGGCCATCACTACTTACCAGTTGACGTTGTATAAACACTTTTGGTGCAAGAAGCACAATGTTGACCCGTCAATGGCTGAGACACACTTCGCATTGCTTAAGCGTACAGCCAAGCATGACAAAGTAGAATTCTTTAGGCCCACTAGCGGGCCCCGCAAGACTGAAAATGCATTAGAGCTTTTGCACAAGGCTCTTAAAAATATTGATGCTGGCGTGTGTGTCAAAAACAGAATGGCATGCACCGCCGGCTTCGGGTGCAAATTTTATAAGACAGATCACTGTCAATAAGGAATAAAATAGTGACAAACAAAATTAAGGTATTAACGATATCTGATCACCCGCTGTCTCCATCGGGTGTCGGAACTCAAACAAAATACATTATCGAAGCCCTGCTAAAAACAGGCAAGTTTGAAGTTGTAAGTTTGGGTGGCGCCATTAAGCATCCCAGCTATCAGCCTCAAAAGACAGAACAATATGGAGACGATTGGAGGATCTTTCCGGTCGATGGATACGGAAACGAGGAGATTATCCGTTCAGTGCTCCGAACAGAGCGACCAGATATGTTGTGGTTTATGACTGACCCTCGTTTTTATGGCTGGCTGTGGAACATGGCTCAGGAGATTCGCCCTATCGTTCCAATGGTGTATTACCACGTCTGGGACAACTGGCCGGCCCCTGTATTCAATAAGAAATTTTATGATTCGAATGACGAGATCGTGGCTATTTCTAAAGTGACTAGAGATATCGTTGCTGCGGTTTCACCAGATGTTGAACTTACCTACTTGCCACATGCTTGTGACTCAGAGGTGTTTAAGCCCCTTTCAGATGAAGACACTACTAAGTTCAGATCAGAGTTTCTACAACAGCCCGAACGTGAGAATAGTACGATCTTCTTCTGGAACAACCGGAACGCCCGCCGTAAGCAATCTGGCACAGTACTACAGTGGTTTAAGGAGTGGTTAGATGAAGTTGGTCACGATCAAGCGACGTTGATTATGCATACTGATCCCAAGGACCAACATGGTCAAGACCTAGTGTACATGATGGATTCTCTGAATCTTACTGAAGGCCAAGTGAGGCTTTCTGTGCAGAAATATCCGCCAGATGTGCTAGCTAGAATGTACAATATAGCTGATTGCACTATTAATATTGCTGACGCTGAAGGTTTCGGCCTAGCTACTCTTGAATCACTTTCGTGTGCTACACCGATCATTGTTACAATGACAGGAGGCCTTCAAGAGCAGGTAACAGACGGAGAGAATTGGTTTGGCATTGGTATTGAGCCATCTTCTAAAGCATGCATCGGCTCTCAGCAGGTGCCATTCATTTACGAAGATAGAATTTCACAAGAAGATTTTACTGCTGCTCTGAACAAGATCCATAACATGTCAAAAGAAGACCGTACCAAACTTGGTACCGCTGGAAGGCAGCATGTTTTGGATAACTATGGATATGAAAAGTATACTAACTCTTGGGTGGAGTTCATGGAGGCGGCTCACGAAAAGCACGGCTCATGGGACACACGCAAAAATTACAAAGGATGGGAGTTGATCACACTATGAGTGAATTAAAGAAAATACTATTGTCTGCACCACTGCTGACACTATCGGGATATGGAGAACAAGGAAGATTCGCTCTGCGCTCTCTCTTGTCACGTCCAGACCTATATGATGTTTATATAAACGCCCTTAACTGGGGTCAGTGTGGCTGGCTACATGAAGACTCAGAAGAGCGCCGCACCATCGACGAGTTGCTACACAAGACTATCGTACACCAATCTAACGGCGGCACATACGATATTTCCGTACAATGCACCATTCCCAATGAGTGGCAAAAGCTTGCTCCGGTCAATATCGGATATACAGCCGGTATTGAAACAACCCGGATCGCACACCAATGGATCGAAAAGGCCCGCGAGATGGATCGCATCATCGTGGTTTCAAATCATTCTAAGGAAGTCTTCAACGGCACCATGTATGAGATGAGAGATCCACAGACAAATGCTATTCAGGGAACACTACAGAATACGACTCCTATTGACGTTGTGAACTACCCAGTTAAAACCTTCGACCCAGTAGAAGAAATTACGGACTTGAATTTTAGTACGAAGTTTAATCTATTGTGTGTAGGGCAGGTTGGCCCCCGCAAGAATGTAGATAATACAGTTCGGTGGTTTGTAGAAGAGTTTCATGACGATAAAGATGCTGGTCTGGTTTTGAAATTGTTTACTAGAAACACTTCATTACTCGACAGAGATGAGACCACTGTTATTTTAGAACGGTTGCTCAAACATTACCCCGATAAGAAGTGTAAGATTCACTTGCTTCACGGTGCTCTTAGCGATGCCGAAATGAACTCTCTGTACAACAACAAGAGTATCAAGGGCCTGCTGACTTTGACCCATGGCGAAGGCTACGGTCTGCCAATCTTTGAGGCTGCTTATAACGGCCTCCCGGTTATTGCGCCAGCTTTCTCTGGTCATCTAGATTTCATGATGGCCCC
>Ga0163108_10001866_pt1 | contig 15429 bp, 11 predicted proteins | sample Fk1155metaG_FD_109644 | JGI IMG/M metagenome (GOLD analysis project Ga0163108, IMG submission 109644) | Marine microbial communities from the Central Pacific Ocean - Fk160115 155m metaG | ecosystem: Environmental > Aquatic > Marine > Oceanic > Photic zone | place: The Central Pacific Ocean...
GGGCCGGTTCGGCGGAATAAATACGTTGAAAAGGGAAATATGAAGCGGCTTGATCGCCCGACGGATTTCCAGGAAGTCCCTGAAATTCTGCGTTGTCAGCATTCCGGTTTTGGCACCGTTACCAGTCAGCAAAACATTGGTCGCCAACGTTGTACCGTGTATGAGTACGCTTATTGAGCCTAGAAACTCTTCAATCGATTCACCGAATTCTTTTGCGGCTTTGGCCATTCCGTCTAGAAAACCGTCGGAAGGATCGCTTGGTGTCGTCGGCGATTTGACCAATGAAAACTGACCAGTCACCTCATCAAGGACGAGGCAATCGGTAAACGTGCCCCCAATATCAACACATAAGCGTTTAGAATTTGCTGTCATTGGAATATACCTCTCATTTAAATCTGAGAAACTAATATACTAAAAAATAACTATTGTATACAAAAAATTTGATAAAAAATACTAAATAAAATATTTACGGTTTCGCCGATGAGCTCAGCAAGGACCAAGACCCACGTTGAATTTTTAAATTTTGCTTAGATTATTGGGGGACGGATATAGCATGATATAGATAATCGCGCAGAAAAGATTAGCTTCTTTCTGATTGAATCTTGCCGGATTTTGCAGCCACAATATCCATCTCAATGAGGATGTCCGGTTTTGCGAGTTCCTTCACCACGACCCAAGTTGAAGCAGGAATATGGTTGCCGTTGAGATATTTTACGCGATTCTCGGCATGAATGGGAAGCGCTTCGGCTACCGTCGAATAAACATTAATCTTGACGATATCTTCCACACCGAAATTTGCGTCATCCAGTATAAAAATTACATTGCGCCACATCTGATCATCTTGGGTTTCCAGGTCATCCGGCATGCTTCCGTCCGGTTTGATTCCGACCTGGCCAGCAAGGTATAACCACCGTGCGTTCGGTGGCACCTCCACCGTATGACTATAGAGACCACCGGGCGGTGCTATGGATTCCGGATTTCTGGTTTTTAGAAACGGTTCTTTTTCCATCAGATAAACCCCACTTATATCGAAATCTCGACAACGACACTGTTCTCGATTTTGACCTTTTTATTTAATGGCGGCTGACCGTCTTGCTGAATTTGCAACAGATAATCGCCACTGAACTTGTCCAATCCATCAAACAAAAAATCGCCGAAATCGTCGGTTCCAGTGGTCGCAACGGTTTCACCCGCATGGCTTAAAACCACGGAGACGCCAGCTGCGCATTCTTCTCGGTCATCAACCGCCCGCGTGACGCTGCCGGCAACGAAGGCCTTCGAGTAGCGAAACAGATTTTTGTAATACACGCGCGGCTTAACTGATAGTTCCGGTAGCAACACTTCCAGGTTTTCGGCTTCAGCCTTTTTTGCCATCTGCACATCGGAAATTTTTAGGGACTCCAGGGCTCCAGTTGGGCACACGTTGACGCACCTGGGTTCCTTCCAGCCGCAATCCAGAAGATGCGCGTCAAAATTCCAGTGTTGAGGGACTTGTTCATCCTCGTTCCACCAGATGGCGCCAAATGGGCAGGCATCAACAAGTTGTCTTTGACCCTTTGCTTTATCCGGATGAATCAGGACGATGCCGTCCACCCGCTTTTCTATGGCACCGTTTTCAGCTGCAGCGAAACAAGAAGCATCGTCGCAGTGGTTACACATGACGGGGATGAACGAAACGTCAATAATGGGGTGCCGCCCGCGTTCTGTGCGCTTGATGTCTATCCAACGATGCCCATGCTTTGGCATGGGTGCAGCGTATCCGGGATGGGCGCATTCCGCGTATTCGTCCTGGACTGCTAAAGTGCAGTTCTGGCAATTAATGCATTCATCGATATCGATGACGAGGTTCCATTTTTCAGCCAACGGTAATTTCCTTTTCCATTTGCGTATTCTCTGGTCGCTCGGAGTATTCGTTAGACCGCTCTTTAGCGTCTCCGGATAAAGCGGCGTTACTCCAGAGCTCAACTTCCACAATTGTTGTGCTGCTTGCCATCGAATGGGATTTTTTGATTTGCGGCCTTTTTGGCGTGAGCAGGTTCAAACAACCACCCCGATCGATTGCGGGTTGGTTAGATTGTGCCGTTTCCTGGAGTGGCTCGTAGACAGCGCAGGATTCGTAGCCATGAACAACTCCTTTTTGAAGTCGGTCTGTCGGATCGGCGGCGCATAGAACGGCACCGCGTTGATTGAATACTTTGACGATATCGTGGCGACTGATGCCGCGATCATCTGCATCTTTAGAATTCATTCTTATAACCCAGTAGAAGTGACCATTGATCTCGACACGATGATCGGGAATATCATTGATGAAGCTGTCTTTGCCATCGGCTTGAGTATGGAAGCTATAACGCGGATGCGGCGTCAATAGGCTCAACGGATATGAAACTGAGCCTTGCTCGTCATCGTATTCCCAGTGTCGCCGGTATTTGGCAATGGGTGGCCGTTCCTCATCATCCGGGTCGTAACGCTTGAGGCTTGATGCCTCGAACTCAAACTTGCCGGTTTGAGTTTGCAGGCCGGATAGAAACTTCTCGGTATAGTCTCCCGGCAGGGGTTGGGCTTCGGGAACATCTTTCTTACCACCGTCTCGGAACCAACGGAATGAGACGGGCGGTCTTAGTTTTCTGTCCTCGGCCGGTACGACAAAATACCCCTTTTTAAGAAATTCCTTCCATGTAATATGGTCGGGCAAGTCAGAAGCGTCGAACATCCGTTTGACCCAATCCAAATCACTCATCCCTTCCGAAAAATATGCACTCATGCCCAAACGCTTCATGATCTCGACGAAAATGTCGTAGTCGGCCTTCGATTCGCCTAGGGGTTCGATGCATTTGTGCTGTAGAACAATAACCCGATGGTTGAGTTGCGATTGGGAATCTTGGGTATAGCCGTGAGTACCCGCCCATTCACTGATATCCCACCGCTCCATGCTGGTGCAGGCCGGTAGAATGATATCGGCGAATTTGGTTTCGCCTTCCATCCAGATTGCCTGATTGACCACAAACGAGAGTTTGTCCGATCGGTACATATCAATGTAGCGATTGGTGTCATTGGCTGTTCCAATTATGGAACCACCGTACTTGTAGATCATTTGTACCGGTGCATGACCCGGGGCAGGATATTTGAACCGGACGAATTGCCCTTGAACAGTTTTGGCGTTCCAGGGGTGTCCTTCAGTGGTGCCTTCCAAAATCGCTTCCGGCAGGGATAGTTTGGGAATTTTCTGGGTGACGGTATTTACCGCCGGTAATTGCGGCATCCGTTGATACAGATTTACAGCCATTGCCGTATGTTCTAGATCGCCGGCGATACCGCCCTCGGCGTAGCCGGGAAAATAGAATCGTAAATTGACCGGCGCACCCCATTGCATAAACCCGTAATTGACCCCGGGTCGACCGATTCCCTGCATTGCCATAAGGCAGACTAAGACGCGTGCCCACTGAGTCCCGGTACCATTTCTGCAAGCTCCACCATGACCGTTGCCGCCGCCAGCTGCTAAGTAGGTTTTTTTAGCGGCCCATTTTCGGGCCAGGACGAAAATGTCCTTGGCTGGCACGCCGGTCTCTTTCGCCGCCCAATCGGGTGATTTGGGGACACCATCTTTAGAGCCGAGGACGTAGCTTTTCCACTGGTCGAATCCAACGGTGCGAGTTTCTACGTATTTCGTGTCGTAACTGCTTTCGGTGATCCAGACATAAGCAATAGCCAGACCAAGCGCCGGTGACGTCGTTGGTTTAGGCGCCAGCCACTTGCCACGTAGATAGGCGGCCGTTTCACAATAGTGAGGATTGATATGGACAAAATCAATGTCCAGATCCTTTAGCCAACGGCGCCGGATGGTGCCTTCAAATCCTGCATAGATGCCGTTGGTCGCTTCCGGATCGGACGACCAGAATACGATCATTTCGCAATTTTCCAAACAATCCTCAGCCGTACCGTAGTTTTCCGGTGCGCCACAGCGCATGCTGTGGCCGAAATGATGCATGGCGCCCCAATACCACCCCTCCCAACTGTCAGGGTTGGGGTGTACTTCGGTCATGCCGATAGCGTTGACGAATCGCCGGAATGCACTGAGTTGGTAACCAATATTGCCAAATGTATGGTGCGATCCATGGCTATACGCAATGGCGCCGGGACCGACATCTCGCTTTAAACGCTTCATTTCTTTGACAACGATATCTAGTGCTTCGTCCCAACTGATAGGTTCGTATCCTGAAATCCCTCGGTTGTGACAATTGCGGTCTCCTTTCGGATCAAAATCGATGCGCTTCAATGGTGTTAATATACGGTCTGGCGAATAGACCAATGACTTCCAGGCCAAGGCGTGCGGACTTACAGTCGCTTTCCGGGGAGGCTTAAATGTTTTACCCCGCGCTTTTATGGTCCAGCTTGCGGCGTCCGAAGCGTCGAAATCGATCGGGTTGACCCGTACGATCTTTTTGTCCCTGACGTGCACGAACAAGGGCCCGCCATTTGTATTGGTCGTATAACGGATGCTTCCATCATCAAGTGGCGTACCATATCGCCATCCAATACGACGAGTAGCCATAACTGTTTGAGTGAACCAATAGGTAAGCTCATCAGGCCCCGTGAGTTTGAGGTGAAAATTCTTTTGAGCGTCAATTTGCTGTTGGAAGTCAATCGGCGGTGTCAGTAGTCGTGCTGCCATAAAGCAATCTGCGAACTCCAGAACAACGTCCGGCGCATCATCCATTCTGGCACTCGTGCGCAAAACTCCCTTCTCGAATCTGAATGTCCGCCCGAAGCCTGCAGATTTAATTATGATTTGCGCCGAATAATCCTTTTCCCTTAGACGGCGAGCGAAGTTCTTGTCGAACATACAAAGTGCTTTAATTGTAGAGCCGACACCCCACAGCAAAATTTGCAAATAAATTCGACGCCACCAAATGTCTGGATTGTTTGCGGCCATTTTCTTTTCTCACCCATCAATAAAAGCATCTTATTATAAATACTATATTTATTTTTTTGTATACAAGATATTAAAATATCTGTACATAATTATTTTTGGTAATCGGCATTTGATCGATTTGCAGCAATAAAATAATCGACGACCAGCAATGGAAATTGACAGGAAAGGCCTAATTCAAAGAGCTTCGATGATAAATCAAAATGGTATTTTCAGTATACAGTTCATTATTTCTTGTTTAAGGAATTGAGGTAAACTATTTTTGATTCTCAGCACAGGTATCTGGAGATGATCAGTTGGAAAAGCACGCGGACAAAATTCGGAAATCAATGGAACTGGAAATCATTGCCGGCAAGTTACGGCCTGGCGATAAACTAGACGAACTTTCCTTGGCCGAGCGCTACAACGTCTCCAGAACACCAATTCGGGAAGCCATTGCCGAATTGGCGGCCGAAGGCTTGGTGGAAACTCGCCCTCGACGCAGTGCTATCGTGGCGACATTCTCCATTCAGCAGATCATCGAAATGTATGAAGTAATGGCCGTTCTAGAAGGATTGTGTGCCAATTTGGCGGCACGACGGATGTCTGAAGAAGAGCGGAATAAACTAAACACTCTACATACGAAAATGGCCAAATTGGTCAAAAACGACAACTGGGCGCAATACTATCAGATGGATTTGAGCTTCCACCATTTGATCTACGCGGGAAGTCATAATAAATTTCTCGAGCAGGAAGCCATTTCCATCCGCAACCGCATGATGCCTTACAGGCGGCTTTATATGGAACCTCCACATCGGATTGAAGTACCTTACAAGGAACATACGCGTATCGTCGAAGCAATCACCAATGGCGACGCTATCGAAGCCGAGGAGGCCTTAAAAGATCATTCCAGTCTGAGGGCCGATAGCATTTCGGATTTTATTTCTGCGTTGAATCGAAAATTTCCAGAAATCAAAAACTGACAGATTTCCTACCCAGATCTGACCGGCAATACCCTCCGGAAACCTTTATATTGCAACTGATCGATTGAAACCTTGCCGGCTGTCGATCGGCTCCACTGAGCATTTCACCATTAAATTTATGCTCTCAGAATCAAACTGCTTGTATTTTTAATAATTTTTCGATCTTCGAATGCAAAATTACTAAATCATCTCTCTCTTCATCAGACATCCTGCGCGCCGTAAGATTGGCGCACAATCCTTCCAAAACGGTGAGAACTTCATACATATCTAATAATTGTCGTGCCGAAAAAGTTACCACGACAGCACTTCGTCTCGGGCGAAATATTGCCAGTCCTTCAGCAGCCAACTCTGCTAAGGCCTCGCGGATTGGAATCCGAGAAACCGCAAAGCGTTTTGCTAGTTTGACTTCATCCGATTTATCCCCATTTCAAATTTTCCAGAGGTAATTTCCATTTCCAAAGTTTTCCGGCTTTTCACCGCATGTTTTTCCAAATCACAAACTCCCTTTGGTTATTGAAAAACTAGCGCTGGAGCCAAACTGAAATAAATTGCTCTGATAATTGTAAAATTTCTAATTGCTTTATTTTTGCACTTAAAAAATTATAAATAGATTAGTTCTCTAATCTTCTGGATTTATCAACCGGTCCGTATCCAAACCGCCGTATCATGGAAGGCTGCCCCGTAGTTTGGCGCTATTGGGCGGGCGTCGATTAACAGATTAATGCCGATGCCATCCTCGAAATATTCATCGGGCCAGACACTCTCCAGTATAACCACGCCACGCTGGAGACCAGGGAAATGGCGTGCTGGTAAACGAACCGAGCCTTGGTGGTTGCCAACCACGACCCGAGCTCCGTCGTCGACCCCCAAATTGGCTGCATCTTCAGGGTGGATCAACAGCATTGGCTGCGCCTCCTTGTCACGGGAGGTCGGCGTTTCCGTAAAAGAGGTGTTTAGGAAATTTCGAGCTGGCGGTGTCACCATTCGGAATGGATGTTCGTCATCGAAATCATTGGTCAGCGGGGCATGATCAGGCAGAGATGGCATTTCTTTATGCAGGGGACCTATTGAGACCCAATCTGGTTTGAAGCGGAAACGACCCGTATCATTGGGAAATCCCTTCATAAAATGCGCTTCGTGAAAATCCGGAGCGCCATCAATCCAGCCTGTTTTTTGCATGGATTCCGCATCCATTAGTCCGGACGCTCGCAGTGTTGCATCGATCAATTCCCATGCGGTCATTTGAAAGCCAGGATGCTCGGCGCCAATCCGCGCCGCTATGCCGCAAATCACTTCATGATTGGATCGTGCCTGCCCCTGAGCCTCAATCACCTTTTTGCCCATTGAAAGGTGAGTGTGGCCTAATCCCAAATACAAATCATCGTGCTCGACGAACGTGGTTGCCGGTAACACAACATCGGCCAGCCGCGCTGTCGAAGTCATGAATTGCTCGTGCACGCATGTGAAAAGATCGTCCCGGCCAAGACCTCGAAGAACTGATCCTGTATCGGGAGATGTGGTGGCGACGTTAGCGTTTTGGATCAACATTGCCGTTACTGGAGGACCGTTGCCAAGAGAATCGGTTTCACCAGTGAGAACCGCTCCTATGCTGGATTGATCGAGAATGCGGGTTTCAGGTTTCACGGCGTCCAGACCCTGGACCAAGGTCCGGTTCAATTTCCAATTTCCGATGCCGATGAGAAAAGCGCCACCGCCTCGGTGCTGCCATGCGCCAGTTACCGCCGGCAGACAGGTAACCGCATGCAGGTTGGAAGCACCATTGTGCGAGCGCGAAAAACCGAGCCCGACACGGAGAAAACTGCGCTTCGTCTCACCGTATTCTCGGGCGAATTTGATGATCTCTGCCTCGGCGAGACCGGTGATACCGGCCGCCCACGCGGGTGTTTTTGACATCAAGTGGGCTTCGACCTCTTCATCGAAATCGCTGAACCGCGACAAGTAGTTGTAATCAGCGTATCCTTCATTCAGTAAGACGTTCATGATTGCGCTGGCAAGCGCACCATCGGTCCCAGGCCGGATGATCAAAGCCAAGTCTGCTGCTTCTACCGTGGGATTACGATAAACATCTACAACGGCCAACCTTGCACCCCGGTCCCTACGCGCCCGCTGGATGTGGGTCATTGCATTGACCTGCGTAGAAACCAAGTTCGTTCCCCAGGCGACGATCAAATCAGACTGGGCCATTTCCCTCGGGTCTGGCCCCAGGAAATCGCCGACTCCCGCGTTCCAACCCGCCATAGCGGGTGTGATGCAAATTGAAGGGTGCTCCCGAGAATAACCCATTACGTTTGTAAGCCGTTCGATTCCGAAACGCTGAACCAATCCCATGGTGCCGCCGGAATGGAAAGGCCAGACCGTCTCGGGACCGAGTGCTTGAACGGACCGAGTAAAAGCTTCTGCTACTTCGTCCAATGCAGACTCCCAAGATACCGCCTCGAATTTCCCTTCCCCCTTTGCACCTCGTCGGATGAGGGGAGTCTTGAGTCGATCTGGGTGATGGACCCTCTCTGCGTAGCGAGCAACTTTGGCACATGTGACGCCGGCGGTATAGGTGTTTGATTTTGCTCCCCGCACCCGACCTATGGTTCGAGTGTCAATACGTTCCACCTCAAGAGAACAGACGCTGGGGCAATCGTGAGCGCAGGCGGAGGTAACAAAGTGTCCGACAGTTGCACCATTTCTGGAATTGTGCTGATCGTCCCGTTTGTCGAGCATCACTGTGCTACGCGGTTTTTCATAACGGCGGGTGAAAATTCGGAATCTCTTTTGGTCCAGTTTTCCATATTCCGGAATTACCTCTAGCTACTTATTTTCGGAATTTATTCAGCTTTAGCGGCAACCGCCTCCATTTCTATAAGAATTTTCGGATTCGCCAATTCGCTGACAACCACCCAGGTAGAGGCTGGTGTATGACCGTCATCTAAGTGCCCGCCCCGGTGTTTACTGTGAATTGGAAGGGCGTTGGGATCAGTAGAAAAGACGTTCAATTTGACGATATCCTTAACACCGAAACCGGCGTCCATTAATATCGAAAGTGTGTTTTTCCACATTTGTTCATCTTGCTCTTCTAAACTATCCGGCATCGTTCCATCGGGTCTAATGCCGACCTGACCAGCAATAAAAAGCCAACGTGCATTTGGTGGCACTTCTACAGAATGACTATAAAGCCCACCCGGTTGCGCGATAGTTTCTGGATTTCGTGTAGTTAACATTTTCTACCCTTTCTCATGAATTTTTTTCGTTTGATTGAAAAAATCAAAAAATTTCTTTTTTTTAGATTAGTGAACATACTTGTGAGCAATTTCACTTCTCCATGAACACAAACAGGTTACCTCGCCGGAGATTTCATCTTCTCCTAATACAACCAGCAACCTTTACATTATATCAAAAATAATTTTTTGTATACAAAAATTTATTTTTGATATAATGTAAAGGTGTACTAGAAGTTGGCACCTTGTTATCCAAAGCAAATACTTTTTGAAAATTTGGCAACAATGAATGGGTGTTTCTAGAGCCACCGGAACCACAACTAAATGATCGATCCAAGAATCTTGTAACTTAATGGAGAATACAAATGCCCAGATTAAATTTATTTGTAGCAGCAGTAGTAACGGTAGGTCTTGCACTTGCCTCAAACGCTGCTCGAACCGAAACCATCAAAATTACGGCCATTGCTGGTCCACCACCGGTCGCCTCCAACACCAAAATGATGAAGAATGTCTTCGTTCCGACGGTCAACAAAATTCTCAAAGAAGATGGAGGGAAATACAATATCGAATGGACGCAAGGCTATGGCCAAAGCCTGGCCAAAATTACGGATACTTTCGAGGCGGTCGAAGAAGGGATCGCCCAAGTTGGCTTGATCATAGCTGTCTTTGAAGAAAGCAAATTGCCGATGGAACAATATACCTTTTCGATTCCATTCGGCGCTTCGGAAACAAAAACAATTTCCGATATCAATCGCAGATTACGCGAGAAAATTCCGGAAATGAACGCCCATTGGGGCAAGTTTAATCAAGAAATCTTGTCATTTGGGGCCGAATTACCGTGGCACATTTATACAACGTTTCCGATCAAGACCTACAAAGATCTGAAAGGGCACAAGATTGGCTCCTCGGGGTCAGCTGGAAATCTCGTGCGCGGCACCGGCGCCGTGGTCGTCAATGACACTATGCATAGCTCTTTCAACAATATTAGAAACGGTCTCTACGACGGATATCCAAGCTCCATTGGATTGGGTTTTGTTTACAAAATTTTTGCTGCGGCGCCGCATCTCACCCAGGTTAATTTTGGTGCCCGAATTGGTGGCGGTATCAGTGTAAACAAAAAGGAATTCGCCAAATGGCCGCAACCTGTTCAAAAAGCTTTTCGGATAGCCGCCAAAGCGTGGTCTGGTGCCTATGACAAAGCCGTCAATGCCCTTGAAAAGAAATTTACGGGCATCATGAAGAAGAAGGGCGCCAAGGTCGCTCCCTTCGGTGAAGCGGAACGCCGGGCATGGGCCCATGCCCTCCCGAATATAGCCAAACAATGGGCCGCAGATTTGGATAAAAAGGGCTTACCTGGAACAAAAATTCTCAACACGTACATGGCTGAGCTGAGGAACGCGGGGGTAAAGCCAGCACGTGATTGGGACAAGTAACCAAATTAGCTAATAAGAAGCAGATTTAACAAAAATGCCTACAAATGGAAGTTCATTAATGGGCCGGAAACCAAATATTTTGGGTCGTGCTTACGTATCCTTGGTTTCCGGCCTGAATGTTATCGGCAGCATCTGGATCTTTGCCTTAATGGCCTTGATAAACGCCGACGTATTCAGCCGATATTTTTTTAATTCACCTTTGCGGGGCATTCCGACCATCGTCGCCATGTCCATCATTGCGATCGTCTTTTTTCAACTACCAGACGCCCTCCGCAATGGCCGCGTAACCCGAAACGATATCGTGATTGGCAAGCTGCTTTCCTCCAAATCGGGTTCCGGACATAGCTGGCAAGCGACGTACTACCTCCTCGGCGCGGTTATGATGGCACTGATTTTCTGCTTTACCTTGCCGTTCTTGGAAACCGCCTGGCGATTAAATTCTTTTGTCGGGACCAAAGGAGATTTTACCTTTCCGGATTGGCCAATCCTTGCTGTCGTTGTTTTTTGCGCCTTCTTTTGCTGCATTGAATTCCTGTTACAGGTGGTGCGAGACATCTCGGCGCATTTCTCAATTCTGGGCCGATCCACACCGTCCATAATCCGCGCCATCACACCAATTATATTAGCGTCGGCGATTGGCATATTGCTGGTCACCGCACCGTTGTCGAACCTAGAAATTGCAGTAATTTCACTCATTTTAGTGGTGGTGTTCGTTTATATAGGCGTTCATATCGGCGTTTCCCTAGCTGCGATCTCATTTTTTGCAATTTGGGGAATCCGAGACGATGTATTCATCGCCGGAAAGATGCTTTCGTTGGCCGCCAGCGAAAGTCTCAAGCGCTTCGAGTTCGGCATAATACCGTTGTTTGTTTTGATGGGGACGCTTATCAGCGTCTCTGATGTCGGCGCCGATTTATACAAAGTTGCCAATCAGCTATTTCGCCGCCTAAAAGGCGGCCTGGGCATGGCCACAGTTTTTGCCAATGCGGTCTTCGCTGCTGTCACCGGCACATCCATTGCTTCAGCGTCAGTGTTCACAAAGGTAGCGGTGCCTGAAATGATTAGGTTTGGCTATCTTCCCCGTTTTGCCGTCGGTGTCGTAGCTGGCAGCTCTGTTCTGGGTATGCTGATTCCACCCAGCATGTTGATGATCCTTTTCGGCATACTCAGCGAATCATCGATCGGCGATCTGTTTATCGCCGGCATTGTACCGGGAATTTTATTGTCCATCGCTTACAGCTTTATGATTTATCTCATGGCGGTACGATTTCCCCGCGCCATTCAAACTAAAGATCACAAGATTCCCGATGATCCGCTCATGCCAATGGTTGAGTTGATGAGAAAAATGGCGCCGATTGTGGCTCTCATCACAATTATTCTGGGTGGAATCTATGGTGGATTCTTTACCGCCACTGAAGCCGGCGGCATTGGTGCTTTTGGCGCTTTGCTATTGGCCCTGATCCGTCGCAGCCTAACATGGCCAAAGTTTTTGTACATTTTAAAGGAATCCGGGCAAGTTACGGCCGCCATATGTTTTCTGTTCATATCGGCACATGTCTACGCCATCATGATCACCGTAACCGGGCTTCCGAATTCCCTCGAGGACCTGATCATTCAGTCAGGGGTCGGCTTTATGGGCTTACTCATAATCTACCTGGCAATCATCATATTATTGGGCACGATTTTAGACGCTGGATCTATCATGCTCATTATGGTGCCGATCGTGATACCACTGTTCCTCGCCATGGAATCATCTGGTGTCGATATCGTCAGTTTAACCTGGATCGGGTTATTAACGATTATCGGCGTTGAAATCGGCCTGTTAACACCGCCATTGGGACTCGCCTGCTTCGTTATTCACAATAACCTTCAGGATAGCAGAATATCGGTTGGCGATGTTTTCCGCGGGGCAGCTCCTTTCGCCCTTGTGATGTTACTCGTGCTGATCTTGATCGTCATCTTCCCAGAAATTGCAATGGTGCTGCTGTAAAGTCGTGTCGGTGAAGCCGATGCTGACAGAAAAACAATACGTTTTCTTGAATAAATCTGGAGGCCTCAGATGATTATTAAGGATGTACAAATACCTGTTCGCGACGGCATTAAGATTGCTGCGAGGATGTACCTGCCTGAAGGAGAAGGCGAGTTTCCGACTCTATATGCCGCTTCTCCCTATCGGTATGAAACTGATGATCTGCCGGCTAACGCTGCAGTTTTTCCCTGGCGGGAAACTGGACCAATCGAATGGTATATCGACCATGGATATGCCTACGTCCACTCAGATGTTCGCGGAACAGGTAATTCGGAAGGCGATTACGGCTTATTGGATACCAACGAGCAGAATGATCTCTACGACGTCATCGAATGGATTGGCGCCCAAGAATGGTCCAACTGTAAAGTTGGGGGCATTGGGCAAAGTTACTATTGTATGTCCCAATGGTTCATGGGGATCGTTAATCCCCCCAGCCTGGCCTGTATTGCTCCGTACGACGGTATGATCGATCCTTATCGTGATTCCGTTTACCATGGCGGCGTTTACTGTGGCTTTATGCCCTTCTGGTACAACATGATCAGGGTAAATAATGCTCACCGCGCCGCCGGTCAATCCGACGGCAAACTGCTTGAGAAAGATTTGGTTCTTGAGATGGTCAAACGCCAAACCATCGACGACTGGTGGCAAGAACGCACGGCGCTCCATAGGATCAATGAAATTCAAGTGCCGGTATTGAACATCGGAGTTTGGGGGAAAGTCGGTCTCCACCTGCGCGGAAATCTGATGGCTCACGATAAACTAACAGCGCCCAAGAGGCTGATTGTCACCGGCGGAAAAAACGTCGCCGAAGCCGTCCATCAGTTCGATAAACCTGAATTCCATGAAATACATTTCCTCCCGTTCTATGATCGGCACTTAAAAGGCGTAGAAAACGACGAAGAAAGCAAACCTTCTGTTAGTCTCTATATCGGCGGCAGGGATGAATATCGTGATGAAGAAAACTGGCCGGTCGAAAGAGCGGAGTATATTTCGTACTACTTGAACGGAAATAATACCAACAGTCTCAACTCGTTGAATGATGGAGGCCTATCGCCTGAGCAGGTCAACTCTGACAACAATTCCACTTCCTATCAGTATCCGGACCCGCAGTGGGTGCTTGGAACGGCCGCCATGGGCCCACAGGGCCCCGACCCAATCCGGCGCCAGCTCACCTTTACAACAGATCCGATTGAAGGTGGTTTGGAAATAACCGGCCCAATTGTCTTGGAAATCTACGCATCATCTGACCAACCAGATACAGATTTCGTCGTAAAGATTTCAGACCAACTCCCGCAATCTCCGGAAGACCGGGAAAAGGGCCTCCAACCCAGAAGTATTCCTGTCGCCAAAGGCTGGTTGAAAGCATCCCATCGGGAAGTGGACGACAGCCTGAGTACGGATACGCAGCCGTTTTACGCACATACAACACCCCAGCCGTTGGTGCCGGGCGAGGTTTACAAGTTCCAAATCGAGATCTGGCCGATCTCACACTTCTTCGCACCTGGCCACCGGTTGCGACTGGAAATAGCGAACGGTGATTCCCCGCTAACGGATCAACAATTCGCCCATCAGTATCTTCCCCATAAAAAGGGATCGGATACGTTTTATTTTTCGGACGAACATCCGTCCCATCTCAAACTGCCGGTGATTAGTTAGGCAAAGGAACCTTAAAGATGGCTACCTCCAATAGTCCCTATGACGATCTGGCAAAGCTGAAAGCAAACCACGTCCCGCTTTCTCCCCTGAGCTTCATTGCTCGAACGGCAAAGGTTTATCCGGACCGCCTGTCAGTTATTCATGGTGAAAGGAGGTACACCTGGTTAGAAACCTATGCGCGATCACGACGCCTTGCCTCGGCCTTAGCTGATCTTGGAATTGGCCGTGGCGATACAGTCGCCGCCATGTGCGCCAATACACCTGAACTGTACGAGGCTCATTTTGGTGTCCCCATGACAGGCGCGGTTTTGAATGCGCTAAATATCAGACTGGATGCGAAAACCATCGCTTTTATCCTGGAGCATGGAGAGGCCAAAGTCCTGCTGACAGACAAAGAGTTCTCACCAACCATCAAGGAAGCGCTCGAAATATCTACCGTTACGCCGACCGTAATTGATATCGACGATGTGTTGGCCAATGGCGGCGAGCTTATCGGCAATCAGGATTACGAGGCATATATCGCCAAGGGTAACCCGGAGTTTGAGTGGTCTCTTCCGGATGATGAATGGGACGCCATTACGTTGAACTATACCTCTGGCACGACGGGAAACCCCAAGGGTGTTGTTTATCATCACCGGGGCGCTTACTTGAATGCCATCGGTAATGCCATGGCTTGGAATCTGAATCATCATCCGACCTATCTATGGACATTACCCATGTTCCATTGCAACGGATGGTGCTTCCCCTGGACTCTGGCAGCCTACGCCGGAACTAGCGTGTGTCTCCGGGCGGTCAGCGGCAAAGCAATTTATGACTCAATCGCTGATAACGCTGTGGACCATTTCTGCGGTGCACCGATTGTCTTAAGACTGTCACTCAACCCTATGCGGCATGCAGGTAGCCCGGGCAGCAGTTGGCTCAGGCCGGTATGATCACGACGGTGTTTGAGAACTTCGACAGCTCTTTGAAAGATCGGGGCTATCTGGCTACGGGCGGGCAGATCATCGACGCTTCCATCGTCTCCGTTCCCACCCAGCACAACAAGCCACCGAGCGAACGGGAAAAACAAGGCAACAAAACCCGCTCAAGAGTTCGTGCCCGTGTGGAGCATATCTTCGGTGTACAGCGACATGGGCGAAACCCTTGTTCATTCCATTGGTCTGACACGAGCCAAAGCTAGGATCAGCCTGAA
>Ga0163108_10001868_pt1 | contig 15406 bp, 14 predicted proteins | sample Fk1155metaG_FD_109644 | JGI IMG/M metagenome (GOLD analysis project Ga0163108, IMG submission 109644) | Marine microbial communities from the Central Pacific Ocean - Fk160115 155m metaG | ecosystem: Environmental > Aquatic > Marine > Oceanic > Photic zone | place: The Central Pacific Ocean...
AGAGTAGCCCATGAAACCATTCGCGAAGACTGGAATCTATGCCAGCTCCATCCTGGAGACTTAAAGGCAGCCTTTTTCGAGATAGAATCTGATTTACATAACGATTTCAATGGTCATTGGAATCCGGTTGGTGGTTTAGGCTGGGAAGACAAAGTCAAACAGGACGTCACTGTCGATTATCAAGGAGTCGAACTGCAAAGCAATGATCCACTTGAATTAGCCGAACTTTGGGGAAAGGTCGCCGGCTTGCCAATTCAGCGAAATGGGGCCGAATTCACCATGGACTTTAACAACGTTACAGTACGCTTTGTGGAGGAAGAAGATGGCAGAGGTCCAGGGCTGGGTGGATTAGACATTCTGGTCAATGATCGTGATCATATCCTCCAGGAGGCTGAAAACCGAGACTGTTTTGTCACCGAAGATAGGGTCGACATATGTGGAACTCGATGGTATTTGCAAGACAAATAAGCGCAGCACCTAATTAGTCATCCAAAATCGGAGCTCAATCATGGAAATTTTATTGCCCCTTCATATTTTGGCCGGATCGATCGCCTTGGTTTGCGCGGGTCTCGCAATCGAATCAGAAAAAGGTAAAAAACTCCACGTTTTATCCGGAAGGACCTACTTTTGGAGCATGGTTGCTATCTTCTCAACGGCTTTTCCCATGTCGATTATCAACAACAACATCTTTTTGTTTCTAATAAGTATTTTTTCTTTCTATTTGGCTTTTTCGGGTATGCGCTTTGCTCAAAATAGAGGCGGCATCGCAACTACTCTGGATTGGATTGCGGTCGGTTTGATGATGCTTTCCGGAATTTCGATGTGGGTTCTGAGTGCAATTTATTTTTTTGATGATAACTCTCAGTTCATTACGCTTTTAGTTTTTGGGTCCTTGGCAAACATCTTAGGTTTTACTGATCTGAGGAGTTACAGGAATAAAACGGCCAAGGGAAAAGAAAGAATCGCGAGACACCTGACTAACATGATGGGTGGTACCATCGCAGTGATTACTGCCGTTTTAGTGGTTAATCCTCCTTCTGATCCCGAGTGGGTTTGGTGGGTACTTCCAACGGCTCTCATATCACCGATAATTTTTTGGTGGAACGTAAAGGTTTTGAACCCCCCACCTAGAAATGAATCAGAGTCTTGAAAACTAATTTAAGACTTGTATTCACCAAGCCAAGATATTTAGTAACTAAAAACCCCAGAATCAAATCTGACTATACAGTTTCGCCGACGTCCTCTCCGTGTAGCTTGGCGCGCTCAAGTCTTGATGCCTCATCCTTGGGCAAGTTTTTCCAGGCCAAATAAAGAAATACCAAGGTAACAGCAAAAATTAGCATCGAACTCGTTATGGCACTGCGCAAGGATTCCGCAGAATCCATTCCTCCTGAAGCATAAATATCTGATAGTTGCCCCATCACATAGGGACCCATCGCAAGGCCAATCATTGTATTAATCAAAATATAGTAAGCGCCCGCGATCGCACGCATGCGCGGCATCACCAAATCGGTCGCCGTAGATGGAGGGATACCTGGCCAACAAGCGCTAAACAAATGATGAGCGAAATTAAGGATAAAAGCCATCATCAGGCTTTCTGTATAGATCATCCAAAGTACCAGCGGCGCAGTACCCACAACCGCAATGACCCCTATTAATAATCGACCAGCCGGGTGTTTTTGTTTTAACCAGTCTCCTAATATTCCACCAAGGGTCACACCTAGCAATCCTCCAAGTGCACTGCCGAGCCCGATATACATCCCTACTTCAGTTGCGGAGACATCGTGTACTCGTAACAAAAGCGGCGCCGTCCAATATCCAACTCCGTAGGTCACAAAGGAAATGGTCGGAAATGCGATCATCGTATAGACCATCGCCTTCGATTTGAAAATCATATGATAAGTCGCTGGATCCCTCGCCTTGAGTGATTGAGCCCAGGAGAACACTACATAGATACCAATTCCAAGTGCGAGCCATTGTGGAAGGTTGTCAGTCAGAACCACTAGGCCAGCGCTCACTAAGGTAATGACGACAGCCCCTGCCAAGTTAATCGGAATAGACGCACCATCTCGCTTCAAGCCAACCAGATTAATAATAGGCAACATTGCCGCGGCTTCTGTCATCAGCACAGAAAACGGTTTGGGGTGTTTCTCCGTAACCAGGCCTTCACTGATTCCTCTAATCGGTTCCTTGAGTGTTCGAACCCAAAGTGCCATCAAAATTCCTGGTATTCCTACCGCCAGGAATGCTGCCTGCCAGCCCTTTAATCCTAGTGGCGCGTCTCCGGCGGGAAACGAAGAATTCCAGGTCTCCATGATAAAACCGCCTAGAAACAAACCAATGCCGCCACCAATGTAGACACCCGAGGAATATATCGCGATTACGGTTGCTCTCACTTTTGGAGAGTAGTAGTCCGAGAGCATCGAATACGCTGCCGGTGACGCGCTGGCTTCACCAATACCTACGCCAATTCTAAAAGTCGCGAGCATCGGAAAAGATTTTGCAAAGCCAGAAAGCGCGGTCATCGCACTCCAGAACATCAATCCAACTGAAATTAGACTTCGACGCACCCAGACGTCTGCAAAACGCGCCAACGGAATCCCAAACACCGCGTAAAAAACGGCAAAAACGGTTCCATATAAAAAGCCCATCTGTGCATCGGTAACACCCAGGTCTCTTTGAATGTCTTGATTGAGGATCGACAAGATTTGCCGATCAATGAAGTTAAAGACATAGACTATGATCAAGACGAAAAGCACGTAATGTGCATATGCTCCACCAACTTTAGGGGACTTATCCTCGTCCTTTTCTGCTTGCTCACTCATCAGTCATCCTTCTACTTCTCATTCCCCAAGCATACTCACTTTTTCAGTAAGTTTGCACAAACAAAGAGGTTTACGGCACACTGGTTAAATGCTCTCCGTAAATCAAGTGACACAATACACCGAGAAAGGTTACGTCGTACCCGACTATCGTCTGTCTCCGGATGTAATCGAAGAAATCAAAGCAGCCCACGCTCGTCTAATCGATAAACATCCTGAATTTAGTGATTATTGCGGTGCATTATTGATTCATGATCTAAGCTTTCTCAATTATGCGAGAGACCAGACCATACTGGACATGGTGTCGCAGGTAATTGGTCAGAATATCGCGCTTTGGAATTCCAGCCTTTTCGCTAAACCGGCGAAGGTTGGGACCCGCACGCCTTGGCACCAGGACGGAGAATACTGGCCCATTAGACCACTTGCGACCTGCACGGTATGGATTGCTTTAGACGATGCAACAACCGAAAACGGCTGCCTTAGGGTACTTCCTGGGAGCCACAAGTCCAAAAAAGTGGAAAGCCATCATTTCAACAACTCCAAAGACATCGCCTTGTCACTGGAACTCGACGGTCAACATGTCAACGAATCTGAGGCAGTAAATCTGGAATTAAAATCAGGACAAATGTCATTACACGACGTTTTTCTGATGCATACTTCAGATGCTAACCGATCAGATCACCCGAGAAGAGGCATGACCCTTCGATACATGCCCACCTCATCAGAATACCAAAAACACTTAAACAAAAGTCCGATAGACGACCAACGGCCCCTGTTCTTAGTGAGGGGTATTGACGAATCCGGGAAAAACGATTTTAGGCTGCGCTAACCTTCGGCAGTAACCGGGTCGATCATTTTTGTGATTTCCGTGACTTGTGTGGCCGGAAAACCGCTTCTTTCAGCATGTTCTTGGATCAGACCCTCATTATCAGCAATGTAAATACAGAAGGTTTTATCGGCTACGACATAGGATTGTTCCCATTGGATGTGCTTGTTTTCTCCCTGCATGGCAGATAGCACGCCGTTAGATTGCGCTGAAGCATCTCTTAGTGCATCTCTATCTGAAGAACCAATCTCGGGTATCTCTCTCTCGATCATATATCTAGGCATTTTTGTCTCCTCTCAAACTCGATAGTAAGTTAACACAGGTTAATGCTAATCAAATTGTTTTTCGCCGCTGGCAAATATTAGATAAAAGATCATTCCGAACAAGGTAACTCCCGCGGTTACCTGAAACACTAGGGCCCAAGAACCCGTGAATTCAAGAATCAAACCTGTCACATAAACCCCGACAATACCTGGAATAGTCCCGGCAGTGTTGGTTATGCCCATCAACGTTCCCGCGTGTCGCGGCCCAATATCCATATGGTTAACACTGTGGCCACCGATTCCAGCTGCAGAAAATACTTTACCTAAACACAAAATACCCATCGCCGCCCAAACAGTCTCAACTTCAGCTATAAATAACAGGCAAACAGCAAGCCCTCCAAAACCCACAGTCTGCATGAGCTTTCTAACAAACGTGACATCCATACCAGAGGCGATCATCCGATCTGCAATGTTGCCAGCAATGTTCAGGCACAAAAACGACGTGATATGCGGAAGCATGGCGATAACGCCAACAGCCGCAAACGCGACGCCAAGGCCTTCGTTCACAAACTTAGGTAACCAGGACAAAATTACATATAAGGTCCAGTTATTACAAAAATGCGCCACGATGATCGCCCATAAGGCTTTATTTCTTAGAAAATAGGTGAGTGGCAAAGCCTTTTCTACGGCCCCTTGGGCCGGAACGTGTTCTTTTAAGAAAGATAACTCAGAAGAACTGATGCGCGGATGCTCGTCGGGAGTGGTTGTGACTAACTTTTGCCAAGCCAGATACCAAACAACACCCACCAGACCAAAAAGATAGAAGGCCCATTCCCACCCAAGATAGAGAACGATCAATGGCGTAACGATTAGCGCAAACACTGTACCAATCGGAATGCCACTTGCATTAAGAGCGATCGCCTTGGATCTTTCCGTCGTGGGAAACCATCGTGTCACGAGGCTATACACAGATGGGAAAGTAACCGCCTCGCCCAAACCCATACCTATCCTGGCCACAAACAAACCCATTAGTCCCACAAATGCGGCAGCTGGTGTCAAAATCGTAAACAACGACCAGACCAACACACCCAGCCCGAGTATCAGCTTTCCTCCAAATCGGTCGGCCAGGCGTCCACCCCAAATTTGCATCACGAGATAACCAATATAGAAGGACGCCAGGATTCTCCCTTGGGTCTCGACATTCCAATTAAACTGCTCTGCCATTGGAATGATCGCGACTGAAATGTTTACACGATCGATATAACAGACAAAGGTGGCCGCACAACACATCAAAATAACCGTATAACGGCTTTTCCAAAACCCCTCTGTTGTTTCCATGGGACTGTTCATCAAATTTTCTCGACGCCTAATCTACCGAGCAGCGGTAAGAGCTCGCCTTGTCCTTGTCGCCTCTTCCTTTATAGCGCGCCAGCTTAGGATACACACACAAAGGTCGACTAAAGCGGTTAGAGGATGAAGCACTCACCGCTTTAATCGTTTCAGGTGCATTGCTCTGTTCAGTCCAATTGACGATAGGATCCACATAATCAGCCATCCAGGCACCCGGACCCCTTGCGCAGTGAACCATGCCAGGGACCATAAACATCCGAAAAAAATCACCAGCTTTCTTAGCGCCACCATTAGCTTTTTCTATTTGCGCCAAGTAATCGATCGCGCGACCTGGGCGCAAGGGAAAATCATTCCAGCCCTGGTAAACCAGTATCTTACCGCCTCGATCTTTGAACTCACCCAAGTCCGCGGTTGAAACATCCATAAAGCTGATTTCTTCTAGCTGTTGATAATCCTTTTGGGGGTCAAAATTATCAATATCAAAAGAGGCGAGGCGGCGCATCATGATGGCCAAAAACGAACTCATGCTTGAATTGAGGGATTCTGAGCCATCTCCTAGCATACTATTAGGAAACATCCACATCGCCCAATCGCCCGCCGATTCTGCCCCGGGCATAACTGGAGGCGATATCAGCTTACCGTTAGAATCCAAGAGCCCACCATATAGGTACTCAGCTGTCTTGATTTGACCCGAAGTCAGGCAATCATCGGCCGCCTCTTTCTCGCAAGACAACTGCGATAAATTAAGCCGCTCCAATGTGCATAGTCGGGGGTCGTTTATAACGCCATCCTCGACTCCATCAAGCAAATCGCAGGACGACCTTGAATTTGCATCGAGCAGTTCAAGCGACTTTGGAGTCAGTGGATTTTTAGCTTGTTGCTTAGCCGCTTCGATCGCCCATGGCACAAATTCTCCAAAGCGAAAGACCGGGGCACCTGCGATAATGCCATCATAATCATTGGGAAACCGTGTCGCTTCGAGTAACGCCGCTCGGCCACCGTTAGAGCAACCTTTCAAATAGGAATGGTGGATGTTTTCATCGTAATACCGCTCAATCGTGGTCTTGGCGAATTGTGTTGCCAGATGCACGCCCCGGTAACCATAATCTAACAAGGCCTCCGGCTGAAGACCAAAATCAAGGTCTTGGCCTTCATGTCCGGTGTCGGTTGAGGCCATCGCAAAGCCTCGCGACAACAGACTCGTAATATCTCCTATACTTCCTGCACCTCCGCCCACCGTCGAAAACATCATACGGCCATTCCAGTTATTTATGGGCATGGTGACTTCGACCTGTATCGCCCTATTGATTACGGCTCTTACCTTACAGTGGCTAGGCAAAGAATCGGTGGCTGGAAAAACCCTGCCTGGTTCGACCGCATAAGCTAAATCCGTAAGACGGTATAAATTTCGACACTGCTTGTCGGTCTGCTGCGCCGCCATCGAGCACAAGCTCACCGAAAACCCCAAAAGCAATAGCAAAAATCGCATTTGCACTCTCCCCCTTTAACAAAGCATGATTAACGCATAATTGAAGGTGTCTTGGAACACTTTAGATTTTTGACTATTGGATACCGACACTGATTTAGCAACAAATCTGATCTAAACCAAAATCCGGGGGACAAATGGACGACGTAGTTGGCAAGGTTGCTTTTATTACTGGCGCGGCTAGTGGTATGGGCTTGGAAATGGCCCGCTCGTTTTCAGCAGCAGGCATGAAGGTGGTTTTGGCTGACATCGAACAAGAAGCATTAGCCAAGGTCGAACAAGAGTTTGCGGCGAGTAATCGAGAAGCGTTGTGTATAAAACTCGACGTGACCTCGCGCGATTCCATGGAAGCAGCAGCTCAAAAGACAATCGAGCGTTTCGACAAAATACACGTGCTGGTCAACAATGCGGGCGTGGCTGTTCGCGGCAAACTTGACGATATGGAATACCGGGACTGGGACTGGACGCTCGGGGTTAACCTAGATGGCGTCGTCAACGGTCTACAAGCATTTATTTCTCTGATCAAATCTCACGGGGAAGGTGGACACATTATTAACACTGCCTCCATGGCTGGGCAAATAGCATTACCTGCGATAGGCGTCTACACGGCATCCAAGTATGCAGTCGTTGGGATCTCTGAAACCCTTCGGCTTGACCTGGCTGATGATAAGATAGGCGTATCAGTACTCTGCCCGGGCATCGTCGATACAAATATTTTTTATTCGGGTAGAAATCGACCTAGTGCATTAGAAGCTTCCACCGACACATCGAAATTTATTGGCAGAAACAATTCCACCGAAACCGAAGCAACTATGCTTGAAACCATCAAACAAGGCGCTCTCGACCCCAAGATCGTCGGCGACATGGTCTTGCATGCCATACTTAATGATGAGCCCTATATTTTTACTCATCCCGAACTGGAAGGAATGATAGAGGAGCGATTCAAGTCCATCAGCAGTTCCTTTGAAAAATGGCGCGCTTACCGCGAAGAGCATCAAGTCTAGAATCTACGATGTCTATATCTTCATCTGCCAGAAATATTTCCCAATCTGCAAGAGCACTTGCAAGAGAAACCGAGATTCGAGGACAACTTCACCCAGAGGTCGTCCGATTGATGCAAGAAGAAAAGCTACCGCAAATGCTAAAGCGGAGCTCCTGTCATTCCATCCGAGACTTCATCGACGTTTGCAGTATCTTATCGGAAGGCTGCATGTCCGCAGGCTGGTGTAATTTTGTTTGGGGTATGCACAACTATCTGATCGGGCTATATCCCGAAACCGTACAAAACCAGGTATGGAAAAATGAAGAGACACTCGTTTCAGCTTCGTTAAATCCAACCGGAATCAGCCAGGTAGACACTAACGCAAGAGAAGTAACCGTCTCGGGACACTGGAGTTTTAATTCTGGGTGTGATCATGCCGACTGGCTACTGCTTGGGTGCAAACAGGAGAAAAAAGAGCCGGTGCTAGCCCTTATACATAAATCTGAATACCAAATCCTAGAGAATTCCTGGAATGTGATGGGGCTCAAGGGAACCGGATCAAAGGATGTTGTAATTGAAAAAACTGTGGTCTCCGACAATCGACTTCTACCTTTTTCGATAATCATCAACCCGCTCAAAGCGTTACTCACGCTGGTGATTGTTGGACCTGTCCTGGGGGGAGCACAATCCGCTGTCACCCGATTTGCCGAGCTTCTAATAGAAAGAAAAGATATTTTAGAAAAGGATCCCTTTTCCAATCTCGACTCACGCATTATGAAGCTTGCTGAGGCCAGCGCTGAAGTTGATTCGGCAAGAACAATTGTGCTGAACGCAGCAGAGTCTCTCGACGAAAACCCAACACCTGACGCAAAGACGGATATGAAAATTCTAAGAGATACTGCCTTTGCAGCCAAACTCTGCAATTCAGCCACCCGTCGTCTTTTTGAATCTTCAGGCGGAAGCGCGCTGCATCAACACAACGAATTGGAGCGCATCTTTCGGGACGTTTCTGCGGGATGTAATCACGCCCAGTTATCCTGGGATCGCCTGGCAATGCCCTATGGAAAACTGCTCGTCGAACAAGCCGATGACCGTGCTTAGCTACCACAATCCACCACATAACTAATAAGGGATAAATTTTGAACCTAGGCGTTTTATTCAACACAGATCGACTGGGCGCAGAAGAGCTCTGCGATTACGCCCAAAACATAGAACAATTAGGATTTGAATCCGTTTGGCTGCCGGAGCTATTTACAAGGGACCCATTTGCAACAGCCGGTTTTTTACTCTCACAGACGCAGACACTGAAACTGGCAACGGGCATCGCGAATGTTTATGCACGCGATCCCGTGGCCACGATTTCATCATCCAGCTCGCTACAGGAACTTTCTGGAGGGCGCTTCATGTTGGGGTTAGGCGTTAGCAACGCCGGCCTAAACAAAGCGCGTGGCCACCAATGGCAAAAACCCTTAGGAAAGTTAAGCAGTTATCTGACGGCGATGGGTGAAGTAAAGCTCACCTCACCCCAACTCATTGCTCCGACTTATGTCGCGGCGCATGGCCCGAAGATGCTGGCCATTGCATCGAAGCAGGCCGATGGAGCCAACACTTACTTAATGCCTCCAGAACATGTCGGCTTTGCTCGGAAAATCCTGGGAGAACAAGCTGAATTGAATACCATGCTATTTTGCTTACTCGAACCCGATAAAGTCGTCGCCAGAACTGTGGCGCGTAAAGCGATTGCTTACTACATAGGTCTCAATTATTACCATAACGCATGGAAACAATTCGGTTTTACAGACCAAGATTTTTCAAATGGCGGTAGTGACCATCTCATCGACTCCGTCGTCGCCTGGGGAAGCGCAGAGACAATCAACCAGCGCGTGGCCCAACAATTTGATCGAGGTGCTTCAAGAGTCGTCGTGATTCCAATTGGGTCAAAAACAAAAGGACACCCAGACTGGGACCTCCTAGACACTCTCAAAAAGCAAGCTAATAACTGATTTTTTTATTTTCTTTCGTCGCACTTCCAGACATAATCGTAGTCATTCGAACAACATAAAAGGAGGTGATCAGTGATATCTATTGCAAACTTTGAGGGTCAACTCTCGTAGGTGATCCTACAAATGAGCAGAAAGGCCGTCTTATACGGCCTTTTTTATTTTAATAACTATTAGCTACTGTCTTCTGAAACCACAACAATAGTTTTCCCGAAATTCCCTCCAGTCAGCATCGCACCAAAGGCTTCAGGTGCTACCTCGAGGCCTTCCCAGCGGTCTTCTTTATAAACCACTCGTCCCGCTTTGACGTAGTCGCCCATAATCGATAAGAATTCTTCCTGATAGCTTTCCACAAAGTTACCGACAAAGAGATTGTGGATTTGAACCTGTTGTTTACTAAAAATGTGCGCACCTTGTTGGTCCCAAACCTCTCTGGGGTCTTTCCCATCGGTATTCCCGTATTGAGAGACCATGCCACAAACCGTGATTCTTGAATCCATATTCAGCAGAGGCAGAACCGCTTCATAGACTTTCCCGCCCACATTTTCGAAATAAACGTCACATCCATCTGGACACAACGCTTGTAATTCTTCCTCAAAATCCTCACTCAGATGAGAAACACAATGATCGATCCCAACCACATCAGTTAAAAATTCCAATTTTTGGGAATTACCCACAATACCGATAACGCGACAACCCGCTATCTTGGCCAGCTGGCATGCGACCTGCCCAACGCCGCCTGATGCAGCAGAAACGATTACGGTTTCGCCGGATTGTGGTTGACACTGCACCATCAAACCTGAGTACGCGGTCAATCCCAACATCCCCATTACTCCAATCGCTGTCGAGATAGGAACCGCCTTCGCATCGAGCTTACGGGGAAACATATAACCGAAGTGGCTTATTCCTTCTCCAGTTAACCCAAAGCTTTGCCATCCGTTGGTGTTAAATAAAAAATCTCCCTCTTCAAACCCCTCCAGTTGGCTTTGCACGACTTGCGAAACTGTTCTTCCGTGGCAAACATCTCCCGGCACCTCTACGCCACTTCGCCGCCTGCCCCACTGATAAGGGTCGAGCGACAAGTAAATGGTTTTGGTGAGCATCTGGCCAGCGGAAATTTCCGGTAAATCGGTAGTCTGCCACCTGAAATCATCTTCCAGCGGCAGCCCGTCCGGTGGCTTTCTTGCCAAAACCCATTGATTATTTGTCATACGATTCACCAGCGGTTGATATCTTAGATGTTTAGTAACATCCCTTTTCAGGTTTATCTATCGATTTCTAATTACAACCAAAGGCAAAAATTAAGAAAATTTTATAACTCGAAAGAATCACCTCTTTTCGTTTCTCAAATAAAACCTCATGGAGTGAACACCAATCGACCCTTAGTTTCTCGATTGGATAAACTTAATAGAGCGTCTGGTAATTCATCAAATCCAACTACCGAATCTATCCAAGGATCAATGCTGCCTTCCTCCAGCATTTGGTAGAGCTCCGAATAGCAGCGATCAAAAGGCCTGGGATCTTTTTGTCGGTAGGCGCCCATGTGTACTCCGACCACAGAATAGTTTTTCATCAGAATGTGGTTAGCCGGTACTTCTGGGATTCGATCACTGGCAAACCCAATGACTAACAACCTTCCCTCCCAGGCAACCAATCTCCTTGAAATATCGAAAAAATCACCACCAACCGGATCGTAGACTACGTCCACACCTCTTCCGCTAGTCAATCCCATCACTTGGTCATAAAGGTCCTCTTTCAAGTAATCCACAACCTCATCGGCACCAAGCTTTTTGCATAAATTTGTTTTGTCAGCTCCACCCGCCGCCGCAACTACCCAACACCCTCTAGCCTTCGCCAGCTCAATTGCCGCGGACCCTACTCCCCCAGCTCCTGCTAGCACCAATATAGTCTCACCGGGTTGCAGATTTCCCCGTTGATGCAGTGCGAACCAAGCAGTACCATAGGTCACGTGAATTGCTGAAGCGACCTTGCTGTCTACCGAATCTGGTAAAATCTGACACTGCTCAGCAAGCAATACAGATTCTGATGCATAACCCCCGAAGCCGCCCATTGTAGGCCCGACAACACGCTGACCGACCTCCAATTCGACGCCTTCTCCCACTGCCAAAATCGTTCCGGCAGAGTTCATGCCTGGCGAAAATGGCGGTTCAAGCTTCACCTGGTATCTACCCTGGCACTGCAGAATATCTGCAAAATTCAGGTCGGTCGCTTCAACTTGAATCAGCACCTGGCCCTTGCGCACAGACGGTGAGTCGAGATCTTCAACTACAAGTTGTTGCCACGGATCTCCTAACTCATTAATTCGCCATGCTTTCAATGTATTTTCCCCAAATAAACAAGATGCATCCTTCCCACTGCACTATCTTAAACTGATTTCTTGCTTTGGCTAATAATCTTCAGAGTGAAACTAGTTGAAAAGCCCACAGAAATTGGTGACCCTGCAAGAAGGGGCTGCAATACCAACTTTTGCTTAAACGAAACTCTCCTCTTGGGCAATAAGATAAAGACTAAAAGCAGACGAAGAAATGAACATAGAGACAAACGGAACAATACTAAACTACGAGGACGACGGCCCCGCAAGTGCGCGTGCTGTTCTCCTATGGAATGGTGCGCAGTGCACGGTACGTATGTGGGACCACGTGATAGAACAACTACAGCACGAATATCGGTTCATTCGCTTTGATATACGCGGAACGGGTGCGAGCATCTGCAAGGTAGGCGAGGACCGCTTTTTTTCTTTAGACCAATACTGCGACGACGCCAACCTCATACTGGACCACCTAAATATCGACAAAGTGATCGTCTGGTCTATGGCCTGGGGCTCTAGGGCAGCGATTGCTTATTGCTCTCAAAACGTCAACCGAGTAACTAACGCTGTGCTAAACGATGCGAGCATCGCCAGGGCAGATCCTGATGCCCAGCGGAAAAGAGCAAAAGCTGCACTTGATAAACAAATCGCGAGTGGCATTCCAAAATTCGAAAAACCAGCTGGCTACAATACAAACCCAGACCCAGATCTTGTTGTTCAAGCACTAGGAGCTGCGGCACGCTTCGACTTGAAGTCTGCCATCAATAACCTGTCAATGCCGCTTCTGCTAGTCACGGGCGACCACGATCCCAACCTGGTCTCTAGTCGCGAAATTAGCGATACACTGGCAAGTGCCTCGCTCAAAATCCTCAAGAATGTAGGCCACGGATCTGTACTGCAAAGGCCGGACTTATGCATTGACCAATTTCGAAATTTTCAAGATCACCAATGAAGGCCTTTCAACGATATCGAGCGATCGTATGAGAATAACTTGCACTTATATTTTCGTCGTCTGCCTGATTTTCTCTGCGTATGGCTGTCAACAACCGGATATCGATAATGACCTGGGAGCAGGAAGACCTAACATTGTGTTTATCCTCGCAGACGATTTGGGCATTGGAGATGTCGGAGTCTACCGTGATGGACCAATACAAACACCAAACATCGATGCGCTAGCCCAATCTGGCGTCAAATTCACGCAGGCGTATGTGACTCACCCAGTTTGCTCTCCCTCCAGAGCAGGATTAATCACCGGCCTCTATCAACAACGACACGGCTGGGAATTTAACGCCGCAAGGAGAGACAAAGAGTATGGAATGAGTGTCGAAGTAAACACCATAGCTGACACACTTCTGGCATTAGGATATGAAACTGGACTAATCGGTAAGTGGCACCTTGGTCATCAAGCCAAGCACCATCCAAGTAACCGAGGATTCAAAGAGTATTTTGGGGTGCTGGATGGAGGCACCACCTACATCGACTCATCTCTGCCTGGCACTTCCTATATCTCGGCAAATTCTGGACTTGAGCAAACAGCGCCAACAAAACGGCCCAATTCGATTTACCGTAATTTCGAAGAAGTCGAAATCAAAGACTACATCACCGACGTGTTCACCAATGAAGCTGTAGATTTTATACATCGCAAACAGAGCCGCCCTTTTTTCCTTTTTCTCAGCCACATAACCCCTCACACTCCGCTGCAGGCAACCGACAAATACACTAAGCGTTATTCGCATATCAAGGACCAAAGATCACGAATCTACGCCTCCATGGTCGCCTCACTAGATGATAGTGTGGGAAGGGTCGTCCAAACACTTGAAGAGCTTGGACTGTTAGATAACACCCTCCTGGTATTTGCTTCGGACAATGGCTGCGCCGGTTACATTGAGGGTGCCTGCTCCAATCAACCTTTCAGCGGCTACAAACGCTTTCACCATGAAGGAGGCATTCGCATTCCCCTAATCATGAGCTGGCCTAAAACACTCCCCAAAAACAGCACTTTTCACGATCCGGTAATCAGCCTCGATCTTTATTCGACTTTCACGGCTGCCGCTGGTTCTAGAGGATCGAATACTAGAGACAGCGTTAACCTAATACCGTTTATTAATAGGGAAGCGAAGTCATCGCCACATGATTATTTGTATTGGCGTTCCGGACCCACGGTCGCTATCAGAGATGGGCGATGGAAGCTAATCCGCTACAACAAATCTCCACTGACGCCTAACGAATTAGAAAAAGATGGAAGATTGGCAGCGCCCCCGAACGGCTGGTCAACCCAATCACCAAATGGCCAGTTGACGATGCTCTACGATTTAGATGCTGACCCCTCAGAAAGCAAGAATCTTGCAAATGCTCACCCTGAAATCGTGAAAAGACTAGAAAACGCGCATCAAAAATGGGCCTCAACACTAACGACACCCATCATACCAGGCATCAGGTCAACCCTAGCTGAAGTAGACGGTACAACGGTCCAGTTAATATTTTGAGCAATCATAATGAAAGGTAAGACCATCGTTATTACCGGAGCAGCCAACGGGATCGGTAAAGCCTGGGCGCTAGGTTTTCAAAAAGAGAATGCGAACGTCATTGCTGCGGATATCGACTCAAGCCGACTCGAATCTTTGGCTAATCAAGGCGTCACTACCGCAGAAGTTGACGTGAGAGACCCTCAACAAATCAGCGAGTTATTGAATAAAGCACAAAATGAAACCGGAAGGGTTGATATCCTTTTCAATAATGCGGGCATCGCTTTCGGTCCCACACTGGAAAAGTCAGCTGATGGCCAATTCGAAGACCACATAGCTGTACACTTGTTCGGCTGTATCTACGGCATGCGTTCCGCAATTCCCGTCATGCGAGCACAAGGATCAGGACGGATCATCAACACAATCTCTCGCAATGCTGAAGTGGACGTTCCCGGCACTTCAGCTTACAGCGCTGCCAAAGCTGCAATCTGGGCCGCATCACGAGTTGCCGCACGAGAAACTTCAGACGCAGATATTTTGATCAATATGCTAATCCCTGGTCCCACCAATACCAAAATATGGGGTAAAGACAGACCGGAACTGCAGTCGCCCGAAACAACATTTCCTACAGCTAAGATGCTGGCAACTTTGCCTCCCGGCGGTCCAACGGGCAAAGTTTTTTGGGATCAAAAAGAGTATCGCCTTTTTGACTCAAACAACGACATTCATAAAGCTCGTTGAAAAATTACTTACCTTTCTTTCCAAAATTGCGCATAAATTCTGGGTCCATTCCCATCCCAGAGGTCAGCTTAAAGTGCGTATGCAAGAGATGATGCAATGCAAAGGCGGTTTGATTCGTGCTGACTCTACCCGCATTATCTTC
>Ga0163108_10001870_pt1 | contig 15399 bp, 15 predicted proteins | sample Fk1155metaG_FD_109644 | JGI IMG/M metagenome (GOLD analysis project Ga0163108, IMG submission 109644) | Marine microbial communities from the Central Pacific Ocean - Fk160115 155m metaG | ecosystem: Environmental > Aquatic > Marine > Oceanic > Photic zone | place: The Central Pacific Ocean...
ATCCAGATCAGAATAACTGGCCAATAAATCCTAATAAGTTCAGAAACAGAAATATCAATCACTTCTAGATTATCCAAAAGAAAAACAACCCCTATTGTAATTAGAAATATAGAAACACCTATACTTTTTCTCATAATTTAATTTTTGTAAAATTAATAATTAAATAGCAATCTGATTTATTTTTTATTATCCAATCTGTCTAGAAAATAAATTACAGTAATCATAAGGAAAATAGCCATAATTCCCATTAAAATCTTAAGCAATAACATTCTTTACTTTATCTTGTACCTTATTCCTACATAAATATTTCTTCCCATTACTGGACCCCAGATTAACGAAGCATCAAAATCATCTCCTAAAGGATTTTCAACATCTATAATAGGGTTTGGTTGTGTGTAATTGGTAAGATTTTCACCTCCTATATACACATCAAGATTGTCCCACTTTCTCGTAATTTGCGAATTAAACAAGGAAAATGGAGGAGAGAAATTATCAGCAATAGTATTAATCTCTGGTATACGACTTCTTCCAATATAGTTAGCTGTAATATCAAAATGCCATTTATCAGATATAGTTTTGTATGAGAAATTTATTATAGCTCGTTCTTCTGGCTGTAATGGTAGTTGTTTTTCTACTCTATTAAAAGTAGAAATAGACTTATTTTTCTTATAGCCTAAACGTATCTGAAGATTCTTACTAATGTTATAATCTAAACCTATCTGAATAATATTTGCAAAAGATTTACCATTCAAATTAGTAAATGATAGTTCATCTTGATCCTCAATATTGATCACAATCTGATCTTCAAATATAGTTTTATAAATATCAAGATTAAGAGTTCCTTCCTTGTTAAGAAGATAGAAACAATGAGAAAGATTTATCCCATAATTCCATCCAACCTCTGGCCTAAGATCATCTCCAATAATTATACTTCTTGAAGATGCTAAAAAACTCATATTTTCTGTAAGAACATTGCTTATACGAAATGCTCTTCCGCTAGAAAAACGAATGGCTGTCCTGTCTCCAGGATTATATTTCATATTTATTCTAGGAAGATAATAAATCTTGTTTTGAATATTGTAATAGTCAGCTCTTAAACCACTTACAACATTAAGTTTTTGATTATTAAACTGATATTCTGAAAATATTCCTGTAACTAAATCTACACGTTTTTTAAGATGATATGGCTTCTCGATATTACCATCAAAACTTTCTGTAAATCTATCAGCAAAATAACTAGCACCATATTTTAAAACATGCTTATCCTTAAATTGATTTTGTTCAATAATATTAATCGAAAAACTCTCTTGTATACCAGTATATATATTATTTCCAAATTTTGCTTCTTGATTATGTAATGTAAAACTTGTTTGACTACCAATACTTTTTTGATCACCCTGAATTTTTCCAAACTTAGTGTATAGCTGTATTATTTGATTGTCAATATTAACAGTATATGGGGTTATTATGTTTTCATCAGTTGTAATTTGTCCAGCTATTCTTTCTTCTAAAATAGCTCTAAGATTAACTTGGAACCTGTATTTCTCTGAACCATAGTATTTCCATCTATTTAATAAAGCAAACTGCTTGATTCTTGGCATATCAAGAAATTTATCACCTGCTTTATTTGAATGATCTGAATGGTCATGATAAGATCCATGATAATCTATTTCTCTATCAAAATATGAAATATGTGTAAATAGGTTACTTCTCCAATTACCATTCTTCTTAGTTAATATTAAATTATTCTCAAGTTTACCTTCAGAATTAGCATATATATTAAGATTTAATTTATCTGATCTTTCAGGTTTAAAATACTCTAAGTTAATTTGACCAGTAAAAGATTCAAAACCATTTACTACAGATCCAGATCCTGGAATAATTTGAATAGATTCTATCCAACTTCCAGGAGTATAACTTAAACCATAAGACCTTTGCATACCTCTAATTAGAGGTATAAGTTCACTAGTTATTTGAATGTATTTCCCGTCTAGGCCAAGCATCTGAATCTTTTTAATTCCAGAAACACCATCTGAATAACTAACGTCAACAGTATTATTTGTTTCAAAACACTCTGAAAGATTGCAACATGCTGCTTTTTGAATCTCTCCAGTTGAAATTGTCTGTGTATTTATAGGATCTATTGTAGAGATCTTTGTTGTGCTTACATTACCTTTTACCTTTACTTCTTTAAGCTCAATAGAAGGCTTCATATAAAACAAATACTCATTATCGATTATTTCTTTACCATCTAAAGTATAGCCTACAAAACTAACACTTAGTGTAGCTGGAAAAGAAGGAGCTTCTTGTATGGAATACCTACCGCTTAAATCTGTAGCAGTTCCAATGGTTGTCCCTTCCCAATATACATTAGCTCCAATGATTGGGATGATTTCCCCATTATTGGATATCTCTAATACTTTGCCTTTTATTTGCTCTTGTGCTTTTAAATTTATAGTCGCAAAAAGCATAATTGCGAAAACAATTAAAATTCTCATTCTTATTTATTTAAATGAATACTCAGGTGAACCAAACTGAGTGAATCCTATAATAAGAAAGATTGTATTTGAGAAAGAATAGGTTGTTTAGGTTTAGGTGGTGGTATACCGCTTTGAAAATTATTAACTAGTTGATTGGTTTGAGTACTACAGCTAGAATAAAATAGTGATAAATCTATTGAAATATCAGTAAAAGAAAACATCTGGTTACTTACTAATGTTTCAAAATCGAAATGAATATTTTCTGTTTCGCTTGCACACGTTTCGTCTTTGGTTTCTGGGCAACAAGACTTTTCTATCTCTCTCATGCAACAAGAGATTTCTTCTTGCTCATCCATACACATCACCTTTGTATCAAGACTGCAAGAAGGTACCGTTGTTCCTAAGTACAATTGACCATCTACAGCACATTTCATTTTTGAAATATGTATTCCAATAGACAAGCATAACACAATAGCCGCCATCAGAAAAAAGGAAATATTTCTAAAAATATCTTTCATTTCGTCTACAAAGATACAATATTATATTAATTCAAATTATTTGATTCTCAGAAGCTTAGTAAGTATTAAATTCTTATTGCTTTCTTTTTTTCGCAAGAACTTCCTCCCAACCACCTCCGTTATATACTTTTTTACACCCTTGAGCTTGTAAATAAGCAGTAGCTTTCCCACTTCTTCCTCCTGAAAGGCAACATAATACTAAGGGTTGTATTCTTTTTAATTCCTCCACCCTATCTACTATTTCATCTAATGGAATATTGATAGATCCCTTTAGATTTGCTTGTAAAAACTCTTCTGTTGTTCTAACATCCACAATGGTAGTTTTACTATCGTTTATTAATTCTACTAAATTCATTTATTTTTTATTAATCTGTTATTTTTTGCTTTCCATCCTTTGATACCTCCAATTAGATTATACACTTCTTTAAATCCTAAATCAGACATAATTCTCATTGACTTACCACTTCTATTTCCTGAACGGCAATACACTAAAACTGGCTTTTCTAAACCTATATTACTTATTTCATCGGAGAATGTAGCACTAAAATAATCAATATTTAATGCATTTTCAATATGTCCATCATCAAACTCTTTTTCTGTTCTTACATCTACAAGTACATAGTTGTGAGAAGCTATTTTCTTCCTAAATTCATCAATATCTATATCATTTGTGATTTGTTCAATAGAACATGACGAGATTAATATAGATACTAATAATACTGCAAATAATTTATTCATTTTTCTATTCCAAAATTATTCCTTTTATAAGAAGATACGGAATGATAATATACAAAATCGTATCTCTTATCAAGTAAAACATAAAAAAGTAAAACAATACTTTCCATCCTCCTTCTTTCAAAACGCCTTTCAGACCATCTTTTTTAAATATACTAGTATAATGCCTTATAATAAATCTAATCTTGAAAAGAAATCGTTTTGACATTTTGTATAGTTCTTTTGAAAAGATGTTAAAAAGATAAGATAGTTTTCTTAATTATTAAAATACACTCCAAAAGCTGCTCTTCAGTTATTACAAGAGGAGGTGCAAAACGGATAATATCACCATGAGTCGGTTTTGCAAGTAATCCATTATCTTTTAGCTTTAAGCACACATCCCATGCATCTTTTCCATTCTTTGGTTTTATTACAATTGCATTTAAAAGGCCTTTTCCTCTTACTAAAGTAATCATATCAGTATCAATTTTCTCTAACCCTCTTCTGAGTATCCTCCCTAATCTTTCTGAATTTCCAGCTAGTTTCTCAGATTTAATTACCTCAAGTGCAGCAATAGCAACCTTATTGGCTAAAGGATTTCCGCCAAAAGTAGAACCATGTTCTCCTGGACGGATACACATCATTACTTCATTATTTGACAGCACTGCAGAAACAGGAAATACTCCTCCTGAGATTGCTTTTCCTAGAATCAAAATATCTGGTTTTACATTCTCATAATCGCAAGCCAATAGTTTTCCTGTTCTAGCAATTCCTGTTTGCACCTCATCTGCAATAAACAAAATGCCTGCCTCTTTACATAAATCATAAGCTCCTTTCAAATATCCCTCATCAGGAACAATAACTCCCGCCTCTCCTTGAATTGGCTCTACCATAAACCCTGTAACATCTTTATCTTTTAAAGCCTCCTTTAATGCATTCAAATCATTATAAGGGATATTGATAAAACCAGGAGTATAAGGACCAAACTCATTCCTTGCTTCTGGATCATTACTAAATGAGATAATAGTTGTAGTTCTCCCATGAAAATTACCATTACAAACAATAATCTTTGCAGTTTCAGCCACTAATCCTTTTTTCTGATAACTCCACTTTCTACAAAGCTTAAGTGCTGTTTCAACTGCCTCAGCACCCGTATTCATTGGGAGTACCTTATCAAAATCAAAATAATCGGTTACATACTTTTCATACTCTCCTAAAGTATCATTAAAAAAGGCACGGGAAGTTAGAGTTAAAACATTTACCTGCTGTTTTAGTGCATCTACAATTTTTGGGTGACAATGTCCTTGATTTACTGCAGAATAAGCAGATAAAAAATCATAATACTTTTTACCATCTGTATCCCACACAAACACTCCTTCTCCTTTTGCAAGTACTACTGGAAGCGGATGGTAATTATGCGCACCATACTTATCTTCTAATTCTATATATTCTGCAGTTGTTCTCATCTTCTTTTTTTTGGAAAAGCAAAGATAAAAAAGAAACCCCACAAAAAGTGAGGTTCCTTCAACATTGTATTATAAACAACAAATATTATTTATCGTCATCTTTTACTTCTTCAAACTCTACATCTGTTACATCATCAGAAGTATTATTCTCAGAAGATTCTGTTCCTTCCGGATTTGTACCTGCTTCCTGTGAGGCTTTATACATCTCCTCAGAAGCTGCGCTCCAAGCAGTATTGATAGTTTCCATTGCTGCATCAATAGCATCTAAATCTTTACTTTCGTGTGCTTTCTTTAGATCAGATAAAGCATCCTCAATTGGCTTCTTTTTATCCTCCGATAATTTTTCGCCAAATTCTTTCAACTGCTTTTCAGTTTGAAAAATCATACCATCAGCAGTATTTATTTTATCAGCTGTTTCTTTTACTTTACTATCAGCCTCTGCATTTGCTTCAGCTTCTTTTTTCATCTTTTCAATTTCCTCATCTGATAAGCCAGAAGATGCCTCAATCTTGATGTTTTGCTCCTTTCCAGTTGCTTTATCTTTAGCTGTTACATTTAAGATTCCATTTGCATCAATATCAAAAGTTACCTCAATTTGAGGTATTCCTCTAGGTGCTGGTGGAATATCAGCTAATTGAAACCTTCCAATTGACTTATTATCAGTAGACATTGGTCTCTCTCCCTGTAAAACATGAATATCAACAGCAGGTTGATTATCAGCTGCAGTAGAAAAAACTTCTGATTTCTTTGTAGGAATTGTAGTATTTGCTTCAATCAATTTTGTCATCACTCCGCCCATAGTTTCAATACCTAATGATAAAGGTGTGACATCCAATAGCAACACATCTTTTACATCTCCTGTAAGCACACCTCCTTGTATAGCTGCACCCAATGCAACCACTTCATCAGGATTTACTCCTTTTGATGGATTTTTTCCAAAATAATCTTTTACAATTTTTTGAATTGATGGTATCCTAGTTGAACCTCCAACTAAAATAACTTCATCAATATCAGATGGTTTCATACCTGCATCCTTCATTGCTAATTTACATGGTTTTAAGGTTGCTTGGATTAATGTATCAGCCAACTGCTCAAATTGTGCTTTAGTTAAGGTTCTAACAAGATGCTTTGGACCAGAAGAAGTAGCTGTTACATAAGGTAAATTTATTTCTGTTTTAGAAGAAGAAGAAAGCTCAATCTTTGCTTTCTCGGCAGCTTCTTTTAATCTTTGTAATGCAGCAGAATCTTCCCTTAAATCTATATTCTCATCTTTTTTAAATTCTTCAGCTAACCAATCGATAATTACTTGATCAAAATCATCACCACCAAGATGTGTATCACCATTTGTAGATTTTACTTCAAATACTCCATCTCCAAGTTCAAGAATAGAAATATCAAAAGTACCACCTCCTAAATCAAATACTGCAATAGTTCTGTCTTTATCTGACTTATCTAAACCATAAGCTAATGCTGCTGCTGTTGGTTCATTGATAATTCTTTTTACAGTAAGCCCAGCAATTTCTCCTGCTTCTTTGGTTGCCTGCCTTTGTGCATCGTTAAAATATGCTGGTACAGTTACAACTGCTTCATTTACTGTTGTACCTAAATAATCTTCAGCAGTTTTTTTCATCTTTTGCAGAATCATAGCTGAGATTTCTTGTGGCGTGTATTTTCTATTGTCTATTACCACTCTAGGTGTGTTTCCCTCTCCTTTTACCACTTTATAAGGAACTCTAGCAATTTCCTTTTTTAATTTTGCAACACTCTCTCCCATAAATCTTTTAATAGAAAAGATTGTTTTTTCTGGGTTAGTGATTGCCTGTCGTTTGGCAGGATCACCAATCTTTCTTTCGCCTCCATCAATAAAGGCAACAACTGAAGGAGTTGTTCTATTTCCTTCACTATTAGGAATAATTACCGACTCATTTCCTTCCATTACAGATACGCAAGAGTTGGTTGTTCCTAAATCAATTCCAATAATTTTATTCATCTTGTTTAATTTTTTATAGTTAATAAATAATTGTTTTCGTGCTTCGCTTTGTATTAAAAGCAACAACTATGCCAAAGCATAAAAAAGAAAAGTCATGACAAAATTACTGACAGATAGTCAGGTTAAGGATAAACGAAATGAAGGGAGTCTAAATCAATTGACAATCCTTCTCTAGTGGAGGAAGGAAAAGGCATTGAATGTGACCTATTATATCTACAAGAGAAAATGCCTATTCCATTATTGATATTAGTAAAAACAGGTCTTTCTTGCACGATACCCTCAAATGGCTCATTCAATGCCATATAAGTATATAAGTCCTCACTTCCAACTGTAAAAAATAATTCAACATGAGAAAGTCGTCTAGCTATTAAACTATTATTAGTATTTTTAATCTTATTAGCTAATGTATTTACAAAAACATCTCCATCAAAAGTATGGCGCATATCATTACTTCCATCATGAATAATTTGTGGCTGAACCCAATCTATGTAATTTAAAGTGGTATCATTCTGAAAGAAATCAGTATAATATATTCTAGCAATTATTTGATATATCTTTCCGTTTTTAGCATGATACCAATTTACTGTTGTTTGAGATTTCTCAAGCGGCATTGGTATTGGGGGTGAAGGAATTGGGCTATAGAAACCCATTGGTTTGCTTTGGGGAATATCAAGATTTAATTCATGAATCAGATGACTTTTTGCCGATACAATTCTTTTGGTTTTCTTATTGTAGATCGATAAAATATAATCCTTCTCATCTGCATTATTTGTAAGAAAGAAATTACTTGGTGTAGTATAAATAATATTCTCATCAGCAGAAAAAAGCCCAGAATCTTTCTCAAGAATAGTATCATAAAGTGTTACAAAGCCAAGTGTATCAAGACTGCCAAAGAATTCATCTTTTACTTTAAATATTTTTACCTCTAAATCTGAAGGATTATAGTTTATAGAATCAGCAACTGATCCCATTTGAAAAGCATCTCCTTCTCCTAAATACGCTTTATTTATCTTTATGTATTGTTGTTGCTCGCTTTGATCCAAGAGACCATAGACAACTGTAACTTCTTTCCAATTAGCATTCACATCAAAGTCAGTTTCACAAGCCATAAATACCATACTGAAAACCAAAAGAAATATTGTTAAATTTTTCATGTCGGCAAAGTTATTTATTTTAGTCAAATTGTAAAGACAATATTTGTAAATTTGCCACAACACATTAAATCTTAAAATTATTATGAAAAAAAATCTTTGCTTTTTTGTTGCAACTATGTTATTTACAATAGTAACAAGCGCACAAGATATTACGACCGACTCAGTAGCAATCTTAGATTCTATAAAACATGCAGGAACAAGAGTACAAATTCGCTATGTTCCTGTTCCTAAAGAGAAGCCAAAACCTAATGAATTTTTTAGCGTGCAGTTGGGAGCATTTATAGCAGAACTACCATCTAGCAAATTTGCAATTGCTGAAAATGTGTATCATATTGTTAATGAAGAAGAAATTTATGTTTACCTATCTGGAGAATTTAACGATTTAAATGATGCCGTTTTGGAAAAAATAAAGCTAAAAAATAAAGGAAAGAAAAATATTTATGTAGTAAAAGTAATCGATAAAAGAAAAATAGAAATTGTAGAATAATGTCGGTAGCGAAAAACGATTATAAAAAGATAACTACACATTCGCTTCTAGAAATGAAGCAAAATGGAGAGAAAATTTCCATGTTAACTGCATACGATTTCACCTTAGCTAAAATAATTGATGGGGCAGGAATTGATGTGATTTTAGTTGGAGACTCTGCATCTAATGTAATGGCAGGGCATGCAACCACCCTCCCAATTACCCTTAACGAAATGATTTATCATGCATCATCTGTTGTAAGAGCAGTGAATAGAGCTTTGGTGGTAGTAGATATGCCATTTGGATCATATCAAGGAAACTCAAAAGAAGCTCTTAGTTCAGCCATAAGAATAATGAAAGAAAGTGGAGGGCACTCAGTAAAACTAGAAGGAGGTAGAGAAGTTCTTGAGTCTATTGAAAGAATACTTACTGCCGGCATTCCTGTTATGGGACATTTAGGACTTACTCCTCAATCCATTTACAAGTTTGGAACTTACACAGTAAGGGCAAAAGAGGAAGAGGAAGCAGCTAAATTATTAGCTGATGCTAAACTTTTAGAAGAAACAGGTTGTTTTGCAATAGTAATTGAGAAAGTTCCATCAGCATTAGCCAAAGAAATTGCAAAATCAGTAAGTATCCCAATTATTGGTATTGGTGCTGGAAATGATGTAGATGGACAAGTTTTGGTCTTGCATGATATGTTAGGAATGATACAAGAGTTTAATCCAAGATTTTTAAGAAGATACCTCAACCTTTCTCATGATATTACCTCAGCCGTGCAGAATTATGTAGCAGATGTAAAGTCCAAAAATTTTCCTAACGAGAAAGAGCAGTACTAATGCTTGAAGTTTTGTATGAGGATAACCACCTTATTGCGATAAATAAAAAGTCAGGAGATATTGTCCAAGGAGATAAAACTGGAGATGCTCCATTGTCCGATTTTGTAAAAGCATACATCAAAAAGAAATACAATAAAGTAGGAGAAGTTTTTTTAGGAACCATTCATAGATTAGATCGTCCCACTTCCGGTATTGTTTTATATGCCCGTACGAGCAAAGCGCTTACCAGAATGAATAAAAAATTCCGAGAAAAGAAAGTACAAAAAACCTATTGGGCAGTAGTGGATAATACACCACCTAAAAATAGCGGAACACTAGACAATTATTTACAAAAAAATCAAAAGAAAAACAAGTCTTATGTTGCCAAAAATAAAGTGGGAAAACATGCTGTTTTGGACTACATACTGCTTAAAAAATTAAATAATTTTTATCATTTAGAAATAAAACCAAAAACTGGTAGGCACCATCAAATAAGGGTGCAATTAGCCCATATTGGTTGTATTATTAAAGGAGACTTAAAGTATGGTTCTAAAAGAAGTAATAAGGATGCTAGTATCCATTTATTAGCTCAAAAACTAGAGTTTATACACCCAGTAAAGAAAGATCCAATTACTATTGTAGCCCCTGTACCAAAAGATAGTGTATGGGAGGCCTGTGTCTAAATCTTATCCACGTCCAAAATAATACGAACAGAACGAAAATCTTTTTGCTCTTGCAATTTCTCAATTATAGTAGTTAAAAAAGTTTTTGCTTTTTTTACAGATGCCTCTACCTCTATCTTTAGTAAAATATCTTTATGATAATAATTCCTAATTCTTGAAATAGACGGGTATTCTGGCCCTAACACTCTATGCCCAAAACTTTTACGTAATTGAGTAGCCAACTGATTAGCTGCTTTATCTAATTGATTTTTATCTCTATGTTTTAGAATAATACCTATTATTCTACTAAAAGGAGGATAATTAAATAATTTTCTTTCGGTAATTTGTTCGCTATAGAAATTCTTAAAATCGTGTGCTTTCAAAAGTTGAATTACACTATGAGTATCATCATAAGTTTGAAGTAAAACCTTGCCTTGCTTTCCTTTTCTGCCTGCCCTACCTGCCACTTGCATCATTAGTTGAAAGGCCCTTTCGTGAGCCCTAAAATCAGGATAATGCAACATATTATCGGCATTTAGAATACCAACCACAGCTACATTATCAAAATCCAAACCTTTAGTTACCATTTGTGTGCCTACTAAAATATCAATTCTTCCCTGTTCAAATTCTCTGATTATTTCTTGATGAGCAAACTTTCTTCTTGTAGTATCATAATCCATTCTACTTATAGTTGCTTCTGGTAATAAAACGTTTAAACTCTCTTGAACTTGCTCAGTACCAAATCCCTTACTATCAAAATCGGTAGCATGACAAGAAGGACAAATAGTTGGGAGATTTTCTGTAAATCCACAATAATGGCACTTGATTTGATTTTGCCATTTATGGTAGGTTAAGCTGACGTCACAATACTTACAGTTTGGCGTAAAGGCACAAGTAGCACAGCTCAAAATAGGTGAATACCCTCTCCTGTTTTGAAACAAAATAACTTGTTTCCCATTTGCAATAGTTTCTTTAATCTCATCAAGAAGTTCTGGAGCAAACTGAGCTTGCATTTTCTTCTTTAAGTGTGCTTTTCTGATATCCACACATTCTATCTTTGGAAGCTTTAAATCCTGATATCTACTATTTAATTCTACCAAATGATATTTTCTTTCTGTTGCATTATAATAGCTCTCCAAGGCAGGAGTGGCAGAACCCAATAACAAACAAGAATTATGAATATTTGCTAAATAAATAGCAGCATCTCTCGCATGATATCTTGGGGTTGGTTGATGCTGCTTGTAGGAAGGATCGTGTTCCTCATCTACAATAATGAGGCCTAAATTATCATAGGGAAGAAATAGTGAAGAACGAGCTCCTAACATAATGGGATATTGCACCTTTTCTTTGTCTTTTTCTTGCACAGCTTTCCATACCTCTACCCTTTCAGAATTATTAAGATGAGAGTGGGTTACACCTACTTTATTTCCAAAATGTGTTCTAAGTCGATTGATGATTTGAGTAGTAAGTGCAATTTCTGGTAAAAGATAAAGAATCTGTTTACATTTTGCTAATTGCTCCTCTATTAGTTTGATATAGATTTCTGTTTTTCCTGATGAAGTTACCCCATGTAGGAGACAAACTTTCTTCTCTTTAAATCCTTCTTTTATTTGGCCATATGCTTTTAGTTGCGGCTTAGTTAATTTTTTGGAGATCTCTGTTTCTTTATAGGTTCTTAAAAGACGGCTGATACTTTGATGTTCTATTTTTAAAATGCCTTTTTTTACTAGTGCAGTCAAAACTCCCCTACTTACTTTTGTTTTCTTTAATAAATCTGAAACAGTCCATTTCTTCTTTGGAAATTTCATTCCTAAAGTAGAAAAATGTAGGAGAAATTGCTCTTGCTTTTCTGTTAGTTTTACTTGTAAATTTTCATCTACTAATTCTACAACTCGAATAATCTTTTCTTTATACTTGTCATGCAAATCTTCTTTTATTAATACAATCTCTTTACGAATCATGTTATTAATAATGGTAAAAACACTTTTGTTGTTTATTAGCGGAATAATTTCTTGTACCAGCAATTCTTCCTGATTTAAAAGTGCATTTACAATACTTGTTTCGTTTTCACTAAAGTCTTGCATGTCTCCATCAAAATCAGAATGGATAATAACTTTGGATTCACTTGCTAATTTGAAGGAGGAAGGTAATGCTGCATTCATCACATCTCCTAAATTACACATGTAATATTCCGCTATCCAAAACCAAAATTGCAATTGTTTTTCATTTACAATTGGGTTCTCATCTAAAATGGCTAAAAGCTCTTTAGCATCGTACTCTTTAGGTCTTTCATCATGAATTTTGATTACAATTGCCGTGTATAATTTTCTACTTCCAAACTGCACCACTACTCTTTGGCCAATGTTTAGATCCAAATCTATTTCGGCCAAGTAGGTAAAACTCCCATGAATAGGAAGAGGAAGAATTACATCTACATATTTTACTATGTTAGTCATGATGATATGGTTCGTTTCTTAAAATTGTATATGCTCGGTAGAGTTGTTCTACAAAAAATAACCGCACCATTTGGTGAGAGAAAGTCATCTTTGAAAGAGATATTTTCTCATTTGCTCTTTTGTAGACTTCATCTGAAAAACCATAAGCCCCACCAACAACAAAAACCAAGCATTTCTTGCCACCAGTCATCCAGTTTTGTAATCTTTTAGAAAACTCAACAGATGAATAATTTTTTCCTTTCTCATCTAGAAGAAGCATATAATCAGTATCTTGCAATGTTTTTAAAATAAGTTCCCCTTCTTTTTTTATCAGCTCAGAAATAGATAAATTTTTAGCATTTTTAATGTTTGGAATTTCAATTATTTCAAAGGAGCAATAGTGTCTTAATCGGTTCTGAAACTGAGAGAATCCTTCTATCAAATACTTTTCGCTTGTCTTTCCAATAGTAAGTAATACAATCTTCATTTTTTGTATTTTTGACAAAATTAACAATTTGTATTTTGACTAAACAGGAGGATCTAAGAAAGTTCATAACTAACGCCTTAAAAGAGGATGTAGGAAATGGCGACCATAGTGCTATTTCTTGTATTTCAAGACAGGCTAAGAATAGAGCAGAACTTTTAGTGAAACAAGAAGGTGTGATAGCAGGAGTTGAATTATCAGAGATGATCTTTCATCAGATTGATTCTTCTTTAAAAGTAGATCAAATACTAAAAGATGGTGACAGAGTAGATCTTGGTGATATTGCTTTTGTTGTTGAGGGAAATTCCATTTCTATTTTAACTGGTGAGAGATTAGTGTTAAATTGTATGCAACTAATGAGTGCAATTGCTACAAAAACAACTTATCTTAATTCTTTAATCTCTGATACAAATTGTAAATTATTAGACACAAGAAAAACATTCCCGCTAAATAGAATAATTGAAAAATGGGCAGTAAAGATTGGTGGTGGAAAAAATCACAGATTCGGACTATATGATATGATTATGATAAAAGATAATCACATTGATTTTTCTGGAGGAATTTCAAATTCTATTCAGAAAACAAAACAATATCTTACTGAAAAGAATAAAAATTTAGAGATTATTGTGGAAGCAAGAAATCTGGAGGAAGTAAATGAGATATTAAATATTGGAGGAGTAAAACGAATTCTACTAGATAATTTTGACTATGAAGATACCAAAAAAGCAGTTGAAATTATTGGAGACAAATGCGAAACAGAGTCCTCTGGCGGAATTAATGAAGAAACCATTGTAGAATATGCAAAATGTGGGGTTGATTTTATTTCGGTTGGAGCACTTACTCATACAATTGAAAATTTTGATTTAAGTCTAAAAGCCCTAAAATGAATCTTCTAAAGAAACTATCAAAACAAATAAAACCTCTTGGTTTCTCAGGACTCAGTATTTATGATGTAGCTATTTTCTTTTGGAAAGGGCTAATAAAAGGGGCTATTACTACACGAGCATCTTCTTTAGCTTTCAATTTCTTCTTGGCATTTTTTCCTTCTATTATCGTTTTCTTTACCCTCATTCCTTATATACCAATTGAGGGATTGCAAGAAACTTTAATGGAATTATTGGGCACTGTTTTACCACCATCTACCAATGAGATTACTTTTCAAACTTTGGAAGATATTATCAATAATCCTAGAGGTGGCTTGCTTTCTATTGGTTTTATCTTAGCACTTTACTTCTCTACTAATGGAATAAATTCGCTTATTGAAGCCTTTAATTCGTCTTATCATATTAGGGAAATTCGCCCACTTATTCAGCAAAGAATCTTATCCCTTGGACTTACAATTTTACTTTCTGTCATGCTAATAATCTCTATTGGACTAATTATATTTGGAACAGTAGTTATAAATTATTTAGTAAATACTGAAATAATTACTACTAGCGCAGCAGATTTAATTATTTATGGAAAATGGATAGTGATGCTTAGCATGCTCTTTTTCGGAATCTCCATTCTGTTTTATTTAGGTCCAGCCCTTAAAAGCAAATGGAAACTTTTTAGTCCTGGTTCAATCTTTGCAACAATCTTTATTATCATTACCTCTATTGGATTTAATTATTATATCCAGAACTTTTCGCAATACAACAAAATTTATGGTTCTATTGGAACCTTAATGATTATCCTACTTTGGATGTATTTTAATTCTATTATTTTACTTACTGGCTTTGAACTAAATGTCAGTATCTTAAATGCCAAGAAAAAAAGTAATAATCTTGAATAACAATTGTACATTTGTAGCCCAAAATATTTTATTATGAAACATCTACTTTCTACCCTGTTTTTATTCTTTACTATATTATCTTTTGCTCAAGAGAAATATAATCCTCTGGCAAAACCAAACACTTACCAAAATATTGATAATCCAAATTATTGGAAAAATAAGATGCCACATCCTGGCTATTGGCAACAAGATGTACATTATAGAATTAAGGCAAATATTGATGAAACAACTGATATCATTGATGCAGATCAGACCCTAACTTACTGGAACAACTCTCCTGATGATATGAATTTTGTTTATTTCCATTTATATCAGAATGCTTTTCAACCAGATTCATATTTGGATGAATTGCAAAAAGAGAATGGAAAATCTCCAAAATACGGAAACTATGAGTCTGAAAAATTAGGAACAGTTATAGAGAGTATATTTGTGAATGGG
>Ga0163108_10001871_pt1 | contig 15390 bp, 17 predicted proteins | sample Fk1155metaG_FD_109644 | JGI IMG/M metagenome (GOLD analysis project Ga0163108, IMG submission 109644) | Marine microbial communities from the Central Pacific Ocean - Fk160115 155m metaG | ecosystem: Environmental > Aquatic > Marine > Oceanic > Photic zone | place: The Central Pacific Ocean...
GTTAGTAAGACTGGATCTTCAGTAACTATTGACCTTGCAGCGAATATTTCTACATCTTCGGATGATTTCTATAATGGTAATAGTTTAACAACTCAATCATCTGGTAACCCAACAACTGCACAGAAAGCAGGTATTATTAAGGTATCTACAAAGGTATTCAAGACAACTACACTTACTTTAAGTGCAAACACAAACGGAAGTCTTGCTGTTGGTGATAAGGTAACAATTGCACAGGCAACTGATGATAACCTAGACCGTGGTATTCTTTATAAGACTCTTATAGGTAATGCTGCTAAGACTGGTTTCTTTGGATATGATGATAGTACAACCTATTTCACATTCATTGCTGATGCAACTAACAACGCTGGTGTAATTGCTGGAACTCCTGCTAAAGCACAGTTCAATACTGTTAAGGTTGATACTGGTGTAAACAAAGGTGTTGCTTACTATAATGCTTCACTAGAGTTAACAAGAACAGTTGCTGCAGGTACATCTGATCTTACTACATCACACAAGATTTTAACATCTAATGGTGCATCTGGAGAACCTATCTGGACAACCACAGTTGATGGCGGAACATATTGATAAATAATTGAAATGATGAGGTAATTATGACTCCTGATGAAGCGACTAATTTGATTCAAGTAATGAGTAATAAGATTAATCAATTACAATCTCAGAATTTGTTACTTGAAGCTAAAGTTATGGAATTGTCTTCTAAATTAGAAGCCAATGATGAGAAACCATTAGATAAAGGACGTAATGTCAAAACCAGCAACCAAAGCACAACTTAAAGAATATTGTTTACGAAAACTTGGTAAACCTGTCATCGAAATTAATGTAGATGATGACCAAGTGGACGATCTTATTGACGATACTATCCAGCTTTTTAATGAGCGAGTATATGATGGTATTGAAAGAACGTACTTAAAATATAAATTTACTGAGGATGATCTTGTTAATGGTAGATCAAGAAATCTTACCACGACTAAGACAGATACAAATTTAGGTGCTAATCCAGGCACAAGAACTTTAAACTTTGAAGAAGGAAGGGGATATTTAACAGTACCAGATCATGTGATTGGTATAGTAGGTGTTGCACCTATTGCTAACACATACGTTAATAGTATGTTTGGATTTAGGTATCAGTTCTTTTTAAATGATTTTTATAATTTCTATGCATATGACATTTTGAATTTAGAAATGACTATGCAATATATTGAGACACTAGAATTTTTAATAGAAGGTAAGAAACCTTTAAGATACAATAAAGTACAGAATAGATTATATTTAGATTTAGATTGGAACAGAGTTGCAGATAATGACTATGTTCTTATTGATTGTTATAGAGCATTAGATCCGACTACGTATACTAAAATATACAATGAAATGTTTGTTAAAAAATATTTGACTGCATTAATAAAAAGACAGTGGGGTCAAAATTTAATCAAGTTCACTGGTATTAAGATGCCTGGTGGAGTAGAGTTTAATGGAAGACAACTCTATGACGATGCACAAGGAGAAATAGAAAAGATTGAAGGAGAAATGCTGTCTAAGTATGAGACTGCACCACTTGATTTTGTAGGATGATATGGCAAAGAACGTTTACTTCTCTGGTGGCACTACTACCGAACAGACATTATACGAAGATCTAATTATAGAGTCTTTGCAAATTTATGGCCATGATGTTTATTATCTTCCTAGAGAGATAGTTAAAGAGGATGATTTGTTTGGAGAAGATGTTCTTTCCAAATTTGATGAGAACTATATGATTGAGATGTATATCTCTAATTATGAAGGTTTTGAGGGAGATGGAACTCTTCTTACGAAGTTTGGTGTAAGAATTACTGATGAAGCAACATTTATTATTGCTAAGAGAAGATGGGAAGATTTAATAGCAGCGTCAAATAATTTAGTATCTTCATTCAGACCGAATGAAGGTGATGTAATATATTTTCCACTTACAGGACAATTATTCCAAATTAAATTTGTAGAGCATGAAAAACCATTCAGAATGTTGAATGATATTCAGACATACAATTTAGTTACTGAAATAATGGAGTACAGTGGTGAAAGACTTGATACTGGTGTTGATGAGATTGATAAGATTACCAGAGATATTGGTTATAGTCTTACACTTAACTTATCTACAGGTCTTAAATATATATCTGTTAGTGCTGGAGGAACTGGATACACTTCAGGTTCTGTTGTGACCTTTAGTGGTGGTGGAGGAACTAATGCCTCTGCAGCTGCAACTATATCCAGTGGATCACTTACTGGTGTTAAGATATCTGAGCCCGGAATAGAGTATACTACAGCACCATCAGTTGCAATATCTGGTGGTACTGGTGCTATTGCAACAGCACATCTTGCCGAACGTGGTAACTTCATATTTGGTGAGATAGTTAAATCACAAGTTAATACAGCTCAAGGTACTGCTACCAAGACTGGAAATGGTATATCTAGTATTCTTATTACCAAAGGTGGTAGTGGATATACTTCTTTACCAACGATTACAATAGGTGATAAGTGGCAAAGTGGAGTTAGTTATTCTACAGGAAATCAGGTATGGAATGGTACTAAACTCTATACTGCTGCTTCCACTGGGGTATCTGGTGTTGTTGAACCTGTACATACAAGTGGTACTGTGACTGATGGTGCAGTAACTTGGACTCTTGCTGGGAATAGGGCAACCGCTGCAGCAACTTTAACTAATGGTATAGTTACTGGTATATCTATGACAGATACAGGAACTGGATATACACTTGTTCCTAGAGTAAGAATTTCTGCGTCTCAATCAGAAACTGGAATTGGTGAAGTTACTAGATATGATGTTACTAATAAAGAATTAGAACTTATTAATGTTCAAGGTACTTTTGCTGACAATGATACTATTGTTGGTCAAACTAGTGGAGCTGAATGGACTATAAATAATTTCAGCACAATAGAAAATGAAAACGATCCTATTGCTGACAATACATTCTTTGAGACTCAAGGGGATGCTCTTATAGATTGGACTGAAGGTAATCCTTTTGGTGAGTTTGGAAACGATACTGACGGAGTATTCTAATGTTAGGTACACACTTTTATCACGAAATTGTTCGTAAAACTATTATTGGATTTGGTACATTATTCAATAATATTGAATTGAGACGTACCGACAGTTCTGGAAATATCATACAGACTGTTAAAGTACCATTGGCTTATGGGCCCAGAGAGAAGTTTCTTGCAAGATTAGATACAGAACCAAGATTAGAAAATAGAGCAGAAGTAGGAATTCAATTACCTAGAATATCATTTGAAATGAAAGGAATTGCTTATGATTCTACACGTAAAATGAGTCCTATTAATATTTGTACTAAAGCGAAAAGTACAGAAACTAAAGCAATATATAAATCTTATTCTCCAGTTCCATATAATATAGATTTTGAGTTAAATATTCTAAGTAAAAATAATGATGAGTCTGTACAAATACTAGAACAAATTCTTCCATATTTTCAACCCGTATTTAGCATTTCACTTAAGTTAGTTACACAAACTGGAGAGACTAAAGATATTCCAATAGTTTTACAGAACGTTAGTATTGATGATCAGTATGAAGGAGATTTTAATACAAGAAGAGCATTAATTCATACTCTTAATTTTGTAGCAAAAACTTATCTATACGGACCAGTTACTACTCAAGATGTTATTAAGACTGTCAATGTTGATATTGGTACAGCGATTAATACTGCATCACGTTATATACAGTATAGTGCAACTCCAGCTGCTACACAAGATTATACTGCTGATGGTACTGGTATATCATTCAGTGCTGTTAATGTTGATAGTAATACAATCACATTGAATAATCATGGGTATGTCACTGGTGATTTTGTTACATATAGATCAGATGTTAATGGAACTCCATTTGGTGGATTGACAAATCTTGAAGAATATTATATTATCAAGTTAAATGAGAATGCATTCCGAGTAGCAACAACTAAGTATCATTCAAGTATAAGTCGTGCTATCGATATAACATCACAAGGTACTGGTGGCGATCATAAGTTCTCTGTTATTAATACATTAGATGATGCATTAGTAGAACCAGATGATAACTTCGGATTTAATGAAACTTGGACTAATTTATGACCTTTGACAAATTAGATAAAACTTTTGATATAGATTCTGCTATTGAAGAAGTAAAAGAAACATCTACTGAAATTAAAAAACTTTCTGGTAATAAAGATTTACAAAGTGATTATGAGTATTCTCGTGGCCAGCTATATAATCTTGTAGAGAAAGGTCAAGAAGCTATTAATGGTATTCTTGATGTTGCACAGAATTCAGATCATCCTAGAGCATATGAAGTTGCTGGTAATCTTATTAAGAACGTTGCTGATATAACAGATAAATTGGTAGATCTTCAAGGTAAGATGAAGGTTATTAACCAAGAACATGTAAAAACTACAAATAATGTTACAAATGCCATGTTTGTAGGTAGTACTTCTGAACTACAGAAGATGCTTAAAGAGATGGGAAACCCTAAATAGTTATTACCTGAATCAACAACTCGTTGTTCGTTATTTGCGGGGAGGTTCAGGAGAAGCATTTTAAAACTTAAATGGATAAACTCCAATCCGAACTTAAAGAAGTTCAGAAGAAATTAGATGATATTGAGAAGAAACAAGAGATGTTGAATAAGATTCAACAAATGGAACGTATACAACAAGAAAAACAAGCTAAGCGTGCAAGTAGTTATAAGTATGAAATGATGTGATCTAAATAGGCCAGTGATATAATTAATTGTGTCTTCTGATAGCATTTATCTTGGTAATCCAAATTTAAAGAAAGCTAATACACCAATCGAATTTACGCCTGATCAAATTCAGGAATTCGTTAAGTGTAAATCTGATCCTGTTTATTTTTGTATAAATTATATAAAAATCGTTTCTCTTGATGAAGGTCTAGTACCTTTTAATCTGTATGATTTTCAGGAAGAGATGATTAATAGTTTTCATGATAATAGATTTAATATTGCTAAGTTACCAAGACAGACTGGTAAATCCACAACGGTTGTTTCATATTTGTTGCATTATATCATTTTTAATGATAATGTTAATATTGGTATTCTAGCAAATAAGGCATCTACATCTAGAGAGTTATTATCTCGTTTGCAACTTGCATATGAGAATTTACCCAGATGGATGCAACATGGTATATTAGCATGGAATAAAGGTAATGTCGAACTTGAAAACGGATCAAAGATTTTGGCAGCTTCTACATCTTCAAGTGCTGTCCGAGGCATGTCGTTCAATATCATATTCCTCGACGAATTCGCTTTCGTTCCAAACCATGTTGCAGAGCAATTCTTTGCCTCTGTTTATCCTACTATTACGTCTGGCCAATCAACGAAAGTCATAATCATATCTACGCCAAATGGTATGAATATGTTCTATAAACTTTGGCATGATGCTGAACGGGGTAAAAATCAGTATGTTACGACTGAAGTCCATTGGTCTCAAGTTCCAGGCAGAGATGCTAAATGGAAAGCACAAACTATTGCAAACACCTCAGAAAGACAGTTCGTACAGGAATTTGAATGTGAGTTTTTAGGATCTGTTGATACGTTAATCTCCGCATCTAAATTGAGATTAATGACTTATGAAGACCCATTAACTACTAGTAAGGGTCTGAGTGTCTATAAGGATCCAATAAAGGATCATCAGTATGTTATGACGGTTGATGTTTCCAGAGGAGTTAGTAATGATTATTCAGCTTTTATAATAGTAGATATAACAGAGATTCCTTATAAGGTTGTAGCTAAATATAAGAATAATAATATTAAACCGTTAATATTCCCAAATGTAATACATGATGTAGCTAAAGCATATAATCATGCTTATACATTGATTGAGGTCAATGATATTGGTGGGCAGGTAGCAGACATCATGCAGTTTGACCTAGAGTATGAGAATCTACTCATGTGTGCCATGAGAGGTAGAGCAGGACAGATTGTTGGTCAGGGGTTCTCACACAAGTCACAGATGGGTATAAAGATGACATCTACAGTCAAGAAGACTGGGTGTTCTAATTTAAAAGCATTAATAGAAGACGATAAGTTACTTATTAATGATTATGATATCATAGCAGAACTAACTACATTTATTCAAAAGAAACAATCATTTGAAGCTGAGGAAGGGTGTAATGATGATCTTGCTATGTGTTTAGTAATTTATGCTTGGTTAGTTGTTCAACCATATTTTAAGGAACTTACATCAGATGATATTAGAAAAAGACTTTTTGAAGATCAAAGAGAAGCGATAGAAGAAGATATGGCTCCATTTGGTTTTGTATTAGATGGTCTTGATGAAGAAGTTGAAGTTGACGAGAAAGGAGATGCATGGGCGAAAGTTGATGAATATGGAGATATGGCTTTTATGTGGGATTATAAATCATGACAGCAGATTATGATATTGAATTTATAACTGATCTTGTAGAAAGGGGTTTTGATTATGATAGTAATAGTGATAGTTATATTCGTAAATGGTTTACTGAACATGGCCATGAATCTATATTAGAGATTTATAAGAAGGTATGGGATACTAATCAATGGAAACAATCAATGGTAGGTTATGGTAATGTTGTATTTTATGAAGAAATGGTGGAATGAATATGGATTTAGAACAACAGTATGAACTAGAGCATTTATTACTTGAAGAAAGAAAGTGTAGAACTTGTGGCGATATAAAGGATCTTATAGATGGGTTTTATTTAACTCGTAAGAACAGAAAAGGATTTCCTTCAGCATATGCATACGAATGTAAACTTTGTACAATAAGAAGAATTATGGAGAAAAGAAAACGAAATACTACGTTTTCCGATTGGTTGTATCCAGATTGGTAGGTTGTTCATGTACAGTTTCCCCGTTTGTAAAGATAGTAAACAATAAATAGTTTGGAGAAAAAGATCTCGTAGAGGAAATAAAAACATGGCTTTAGCTTCACCTGGAGTACAAGTAAAAGAGATTGATTTTACGGCTGCCGTTCAAGTTGCAGATCAAAATATTGGTGTTGTTGCTGTAGATGCTCAAAAAGGGCCTACTGATGTAGTAACATATCTTTCTAGTGAAAGAGAATTAGTGGATACATTTGGTAAGCCAAATGATTATAACTTTGAATCATGGTTCGCTGCCGCAACAATTATTCAGTATGGTGGTATCGCAGCGGTTGTAAGACCATCTGGAGCTACTGACTTAGGACTTCGTAACTCAAATATCAAGAGAGATGGTACTACTGATTCCGCTCTTGTAATTAAAAACAAAGACGATTTTGATAATAGAACAACAGATACATTCGAATGGGCAGCAAGAACTGCTGGTGCTTTCAATAACGGTGTAACTGTTAATGTGGTTGACCACGGTGCTGACCAAGAAATTAGTTTTGCTAATGATGCAGGATCTGTTCTTGCATTTGATGGTACAACAAACGGTGGTGCAACTGGAAGTAGAACTGCTGGTACGTATCAAATTACTGCCACTGGTGGTGCAGGATCTGGTGCAATATTCCAAGTTGTAATTGCTGCTAACGGTGCTGCAACCATTACAATAGCTGATAATGGTAAGGATTATGCAGACAATGATGTTTTAACTTTATCTAGATCAGGTACATATGCTGGTGCTACTGATATTACGGTTGTTGTAAATGGTATTGTTTCAATACCTGTTGCTGGTGCTTCAATTAAGTGGGCATCTGGAACTAGTACATACTACGGTAGTGTTTACAAAGTAGTTGATGGTGATACCGTTCAAGTTACTCTTTGGGATACTACACAAAGACTTATAGTAGGTTCAATTGTACAAACACATGCTGGTGCTGCAGTAGGTACTGTCTCAGCAGTTAATCAAGCTAATGTTTATGATACTTTAGAGTATGCTACTGGGTTTAAATGGTCAACACTTGCACCACAACCAGGAACTTCAGCTGTTGTTGATGCTCAGGGTGGTAAGTATGATGAATTCCATATCGCTATAGTAGATACTGCTGGACTTGTAAGTGGTTCTGTTGGGGAAGTTTTAGAAGTATTATCATATGTTTCTAAAGCAACTGATGCAAAAACAGCAGAAGGAACTGCAACGTATTGGAAGACATTTGTTAGAGACCAGTCTAAGTACATTTATCCTGGGGATCAAACATTTGCTGATACTGCAGATGAATTAACTCAGGCAAATATAACATCTGGTAAGACTTCTACTAGTATTGGTTCATCTAGTGCTAATGCATGGTTTAAACCATTTAGTTTTGGAACTGGAGCAGCTGCTGCTTCCACTGAAACAAGAACACTTGGAGCTGGTGCTGATTATGATTATTCAACTTCAAATAAGATTGCATCTGTTGACGCAGGATTACTTGCTGGATATGATTTAGTTAAGGATCCAGAAATTTTTGGAGATATTGATTTCCTAATTCCTGGTAAAGTTTCAATTACAAAAGCAGTTGGTTTGATCGCAATATCAGAACTGAGGAGAGATTGTATTACAGTTATTTCACCAGAACGTGCTGATGTAATTAATTCAGATTCGAATTCGAATAAGACTGATAATGTAATAGATTTCTTTAATCAACTTCCAAGTACATCATATGCAATATATGATTCTGGATATAAGTATATCTATGATAAGTATAATGATGTTTATCGTTATGTACCATGTGCAGCTGACGTTGCTGGTTTATGTGTTAATGCTACAATCAATGCAGAGTCATGGTTCTCGCCTGCTGGATACAACAGAGGTCAGATCCGTAACGCAACAAAACTTGCATATAGTCCAAGACAGTCTGATAGAGATAGACTTTATACTGCAAGGATTAATCCTATTTCTACATTCCCTGGTCAAGGTATTGTATTATTTGGTGATAAGACTGCACTTGCTTCACCATCTGCATTTGATAGAATTAATGTTCGTAGACTCTTTATTGAGTTGGAGAAGAACATTGCACAATTCTCCAAATATCAGTTGTTTGAGATTAACGATGAGTTAACAAGATCTGGGTTTAGGGCTGCGGTTGAACCATATCTTAGAGGTGTTCAGGGTAGGAGAGGTATTTACGATTTCCTAGTTGTTTGTGACACTTCAAACAACACCGCTGATGTAATAGATAGAAATGAGTTTAAAGCAGAGATTTATATCAAACCTGCTCGTACTATCAACTTCATCACAATTACATTTGTTGCCACCAGAACTGGTGTTTCATTCAACGAATTAATTACTTAATTATTCCCTTTCGCTTACTAACAACTTCGGAGAAAAATAAAATGGCAAGAGGTATATCAGAGTTTAAGTCAAAACTTACACAAGGTGGCGCAAGGCCGAATCTATTCATGGTTCGTCTCAACTTTCCAGATAAATTGGCTGGTATAGTAGATTTTGGATCTATTGATGCAAATGCTGCTACAGAAAAAGCTCAATTCCTTGTAAAGACTGCACAAATTCCTGCTTCTACAATAGGATCTATCGACGTTCCTTTCAGAGGAAGGTTACTTAAGGTTGCTGGAGATAGAACATTCGAACCTTGGTCAATTACCGTAATTAACGACGGTGAATTCACAATTCGTAAAGCTTTTGAAGCATGGTCTAGAGGTATTAATGCACTTACAGAGAACGTTTCACAACTAGGTTATGGTGATGATGGTCAAGGCTATACATGCGATTTGGAAGTATTCCAATTGAGTAGGGATGGTAAAACACCAAATAAGACACCAAGAAATATAACTGCTAATGGATCGGATGGTATGGACGTTGTTCGTGCCTATAAGTTCTATGATGCATGGCCATCTGCACTATCTGCAATTGACCTGTCATACGAATCCAATGATCAGATTGAAGAATTCACTTGTGAATTCCAGTATAATTACTACGAAACTTCAAATCCTTCTCTAGACACAGCAGAATAAAGTAACTAAATAGTAAAGATTAAAGGATAATTTTATACTATGACTCAGTTATTTGGGTTCTCTATTGCGGAGCGTAAGAAGAAAGCAAAGTTAATTTCTCCTGCCCCGCCTAATAATGATGACGGCACCTCCGTAGTAGCGGCTGGTGCCTATTTTGGTCAGTATGTAGATATTGATGGAATTCCCAAAAGTAATAATGATTTTGAGTTAATTAAGAAGTATAGGGAGATTGCATTACACCCAGAATGTGATAGTGCTATAGATGATATAATTAATGAATCAGTTGCTAGTGATTTAGACTTTGCACCAGTTAATGTTGAGTTATCAAACTTAGAAGCTAGTGATAAAATAAAGAAACAAATAAGAGAAGAATTTAAATTTATCTTACGTTTATTGGATTTTGATAGAAAATGTCATGATATTTTCCGTCGTTGGTATATTGATGGCAGGATGTTTTATCATAAATTAATCGATTTTAATAATCCACAGGAAGGAATTAAAGAGTTAAGATATATTGATGCATTAAAAATAAAGAAAGTTAGGGAGATAGTTAAGAACAAAGATGGTTCTGCTATGGTCACCCAAGATGGTGGAAGTATAAAATCATATGATTATGGTGATGTTGTAGAATACTATATGTATTTCCCACATGGGTATAAGACTACTCAAGCAAAGGGATTGAAGATTTCAGATGATGCAATAACATTTGTTGCTTCTGGATTGATGGATCATAATAGAAATATGACTCTATCATTCTTACATAAAGCAATTAAATCAGTAAACCAATTAAGGATGATTGAGGATTCCTTGGTTATTTACAGGATATCTAGAGCACCAGAAAGAAGAATTTTTTATATTGATGTAGGTAACTTACCCAAGATGAAAGCGGAACAATATCTCCGTGAAGTGATGAATAGATATAGAAATAAACTGGTATATGATTCTTCTACTGGTGAAGTAAAGGATGACAGAAAGCATATGAGTATGCTTGAAGATTTCTGGTTGCCACGTAGAGAAGGAGGTAGAGGTACTGAAATTACTACATTGCCTGGTGGACAAAACTTAGGTGAGTTGGAAGATGTTAAGTACTTCCAGAAGAAACTATACAAGTCTCTAAATATTCCTCTCTCAAGATTAGAACAAGAATCATCATTCACCATTGGTAGAACCAATGAGATTACCAGAGATGAACTTAAATTTGCTAAGTTCGTTGGTCGTCTACGTAAGAAGTTCTCAGATCTATTCAATGATCTCTTAAGAACTCAATTACTCCTTAAGGGTATTCTTACTATAGATGATTGGGAGAATATGAAAGAAAATATTCAATATGATTATATCTTTGACAATCATTTTACAGAACTGAAAGATAATGAACTCTTAACTGAAAGATTAAATTCGGTTGGAATGATTGAACCATACCTTGGCAGATATTTTTCAGTTGATTTTGTACGTAAACAAGTTCTTCACTTCACTGATGAGGAGATAGAAGAAATGGATTTACAGATTGAGAAGGAGAAAGAATTAGGTATCATACAAGATCCTATGGAAATGGATCCTTCAATGATGGGTATGGGTGGCGAAGAAGGAGAAATGACTCCTGGCGCCATGAATGGCGGAGAAAGTGATTTAGATAGTGCATTTTCCGCAGCAATTGCTCCTGGCGATATGGCTAAGGGTAAGATTTAATAAATATATAATATAGTGGAGTATTATTATGCCTTCGATATCTAAAGAGATTGTTGACGCTATTGTTAGTAAAGACAATCACAATGCGAATGAAAAAGTTTATGATGCACTTTATGGTAAAAGTTCTGAACAACTTCAAGCTCGTAAAGTACAAATTGCAAAACACTTCTTTGATCCAGAATATCAAATAGATCAGGATAACGAAGAAAAAGTCGATCCAGCAACAGACTCTGATTCACAGTCAGAAACTACAGCTGAGGTTGAATCTACGGAAACATCAGAACAGTAACTATCATGAAACTTATTTCAGAAGAAATCGAAGCAGTAAATTTTATTACTGAAGAGAAAGGTGGTAAGAAGTCACACTTCATAGAAGGTGTATTTCTTCAATCTGATATTAAGAATCGAAATGGGAGAATGTATCCTATGAATACTCTCTCTAGAGAGGTTGGTAGGTATAATGAGTCTTTCATTAAAAAAGGAAGAGCTCTTGGTGAACTTGGCCATCCAGATGGTCCCACTGTAAATCTTGATAGGGTTTCCCACAAGATTATATCATTAAATCAGGAAGGTAAAAACTTTATCGGTAAAGCTAAGATTCTAGAAACACCTATGGGTAAAATTGCATCATCACTTCTCAGTGAAGGTGTTAAACTAGGGGTGTCTTCGAGAGGACTAGGTTCTATCGAACGAAGAAATGGTATGAATATCGTTAAAGATGATTTCATGCTTTCTACTGCTGCAGATATTGTAGCTGATCCTTCTGCTCCAGATGCTTTTGTGGAGGGCATCATGGAAGGAAAAGAATGGGTTATGGCTGAAGGACGTTGGCAAGAGTCAGCATACGATCAGTCTAAAAAATACCTAAATAATTCTCCGCAGAGTGAACTAGATGCAAGGAAACTCGAAGTATTCGAATCATTTTTGCGTAACATAACAATTTAATAAATATTATTAGAAAATAACCATTTTTTCAAAGGGGAATCCACAATGTCGAATGTATCTGAAACAAATATTGAAACTGTAGAAGAGGGTAGTAATCCAGTAACTAAGAATGCTAGCCCTGGTGATCCCATGCCAAAGATTGACAATACTGTTCCAGGTCAGACTGGATCCGCAGAAGACCTTGGTGGGCCCATCACAAAACCAGCTCCTAATTCCGAACCATCGGTAGGTGCTAAAGCTTCCGCAAAGGCTAAGAAGACAGCCACTAAAGTAAATGCAACTGGTGGAACACCAGATCCAATGCCTACTCTAGACGGTTCTGCTCCTGGTCAGAAGAACGAGGAAGTAAAAACCAGAGAATTGAGTATAGACGTATCTGATGACGTTAATGCTCTTTTAAAAGGAGAAGAATTCTCCGAGGAGTTCAAGTTCAAAGCTACAACAATCTTTGAAGCCGCTGTTAAAGCGAAAGTTGTTGAGGAACTTGAAAAACTAGAACAAGTTTACGAAGAAAAACTTCAGGCAAAACTTGCCGAAGCAACAGACTCAATGGAAACACGAGTCGATTCTCATCTTGAGTACACTGCCGAGCAGTGGGTCAAGGAAAATCAACTTGCCATTGACAATGGTCTACGTAATGAATTGACCGAAGAGTTTATCCTTGGACTTAAGGGACTCTTCGAAGAACATTATGTCGATATCCCAGAGGATAAGTATGATGTTCTCAGCGATATGTCTGAGAAATTAAATGAAATGGAGACAAAACTTAACGAGCAAATCGAATCAAATGTTGAGCTCAATAAGGCAATCGGAAACTATACTAAAAATGGAATAATTGCTGAAATTTCCGAAGGTCTTGCTCAAACACAGAAAGAAAAGCTTGCTTCACTCTCAGAGGGTGTTGAGTTTGTTAGTGATGAGTCTTATCGTGAAAAGATCGTAACGATCAAGGAAAATTATTTTCCTAAGACACAAGCATCTTCTTCAGAAGATCTTGTTGAAAAACAGCAAGTAATTGCTGAAGAAGGTCCGATGGCATCATATGCTGCTGCGATCTCCAAGTATTCTAACTAACAAAAAGGTATTTTAAAAAAAATGTATAACGCAGAAAAACTTCAAGAAAAGTGGGCTCCCATTTTGGAGCACGATGGTCTTGACAATATTAAAGATAATCATCGTAGAGCCGTAACCGCTGTACTTCTTGAGAACCAAGAAAGGTTCATGAGAGAAGAGCGTGGCCTACTTACAGAGCAACCAACAAACTCCGCTGGTACAGGTGGTTTTGGTGGTTCAGCTGCTCTACCTAACCAAGGTTTCGACCCCGTATTGATCAGTCTAATCCGTCGTTCTATGCCTAAGTTGATGGCATATGACATTTGCGGTGTTCAACCAATGTCTGGTCCTACAGGTCTAATCTTCGCAATGCGCTCACATCGTGGTACAGACCGTGATGGTAACGGTGCAACACCTAACGTATTCACCAACGAATCATTCTATGATGAGGTTCCAACAGGATTCTCTGCTGATGATGGTGCTTACAGTGCTGCAACTGGTGAAGCTGCAACAAACCCTTCAGTTCTTAACGACGCATCACCTGGCAACTATGCTGCTGTTGGTGGTATGAACACAGCAACTCAAGAAGCTCTTGGGTCGTCTTCTGGAACAGCTTTCCGTGAGATGTCATTCTCCATCGAGAAAGTTGCTGTTGAAGCAAAAGGTCGTGCGCTAAAAGCCGAGTACAGTTTAGAACTTGCTCAGGACTTGAAAGCAATCCACGGTCTAGATGCAGAAGCAGAACTTGCAAACATTCTGTCTGCTGAAGTTCTTGCTGAAATCAACCGTGAAGTTGTTCGTACAATCTACGTAACAGCTAAGCCTGGTGCTCAGAATAACGTTTCAACTGGTGGTCAGTTCGACCTAGACGTTGACTCCAACGGACGCTGGATGGCTGAGAAGTTCAAAGGTCTTATATATCAGATCGAAAGAGATGCTAATGCGATTGGTCAAGAGACTCGTCGTGGAAAGGGTAACTTCATCGTCTGCTCTGCTGACGTTGCAAGTGCTCTAGGAATGGCAGGTGTACTTGATTACGCTCCTGCTCTTGGTGGTAACAACTCCCTAACAGGTGTTGATGACACTGAATCCACATTGGTTGGTACACTGAACGGACGTATTAAGGTCTATGTTGACCCATACTCTGCAAACGTTGCTGACAATCACTTCTACGTAATGGGTTATAAGGGAACTTCTGCTTATGATGCAGGAATCTTCTATTGTCCTTACGTTCCTCTCCAAATGGTAAGGTCCATTGGTCAGGATACATTCCAACCTAAGATTGGCTTCAAAACTCGTTATGGTATGGTTGCCAATCCATTCTCACGTGGTACAACTCAAGGTGCTGGCGCTCTTACTGCTAACACTAACGTTTACTACCGTCGTGTTCAGGTTAAGAACCTTATGTGATTTATATTTCACATTTTTCCAAAGAGACCCTACGGGGTCTCTTTTTTTATGAAGAGAATCTTAAACGGTTAAATAGTTTTACCAGACCTAAATATTATTGACTCTACCTTTATGTGCAAGGGTAGTAAGTACACACATGGACTGGGAACTAGAAAATGCAAACTACAAACTGCAAGATATGATTACTGTATACGAAACAGAAATAGAAGAATTAAAAAAAGAGAAAAAGGAACTTAAACGAGAAGTACTTTTTCTTAAATCACAACTAAAGTATAAATCTTTAGGTAACCATGAAACTGAAAAATGATGAGGATTAATTATGACTACACAATTTTCGAAGAGAATTAAAGAAGGGACTAGTAA
>Ga0163108_10001872_pt1 | contig 15390 bp, 13 predicted proteins | sample Fk1155metaG_FD_109644 | JGI IMG/M metagenome (GOLD analysis project Ga0163108, IMG submission 109644) | Marine microbial communities from the Central Pacific Ocean - Fk160115 155m metaG | ecosystem: Environmental > Aquatic > Marine > Oceanic > Photic zone | place: The Central Pacific Ocean...
AGTTCTTCGGGCGGCAGTTCTTCGGGCGGCAGTTCTTCGGGCGGCAGTTCTTCGGGCGGCAGTTCTTCGGGCGGCAGTTCCTCCGGAGGGGGCGGGTCGTCAGGAAGCGATGGCACATCAGGAGATGAGGACTCTTGGAGCGATGACGAAGATGACGAGGAGGATGGCGGGATTCCTTGCACAGGCTCAGGGACAGAAACCATCAAAGAAGAAGATCTGTCGATAGAGGGTGAGCCTCCTGACAACAATACCCGTGATGGAGCAACCTATTTAGGCTCATTCACAAACGACTTTGATCTCACCGGTAAATTTGAGGATTCCAGCGAGGACTATTGGTGTACATCCGCCGGCGATATCGATTGGTTTGCGTTCGATTTGCCCTGCTCCAGTCCTCGTGGGGAATTTTGGGTCGCCTCTACAGACAACGTCATCGAATTCAAGATTTACGAGGATGGTGAGGAGGTGACCCTTGACACCCGTCCATCGGGCGTGGGGGACGAATACACCCACGCAGGGCTCACTGGCTACATCGAGTTCTTCATTCACTGTAAAGAGCCAGCGACTTGGATTGGAGGGCTGAAGTCATGGACTGTATCAGCGGACCTCAATGAGAGCTGGTACTAATCGTAGGCGGCAATCCGGATGTGCCGGCACCGACTCGAAAAAGATTGCGAAGACGACCAAGGGGGTGGTTCGGCCCCAAAACGGAGCGGTGCCGTACCGCCGTATCTGGTTGATCAGAAACTACTCACTTGACCCTGATGGCTGGCCTATCGATCTGGCGTCCCAAAATGCCAGGCAAAATCGATCCACGGAAAGGGGCCAAACCAACTTCCCTCCGACAATACGGGGGCGATATAGATGAACCCAAAGTCCCACGTGGTCTTTGGATCACCAGCTGAAGTCCATTTCTTGGAACTCGTGATGCGGGTGTCGGTACGTCCACCAAGCAAACGATAGGCCACACTCATGATCAGGGTATGATCGTTGTACTCCTTCGGCACTGCAGGCAACAACAGCCAATTTTCCGTAACGAACACACCGCGATTGCTCACGCGGGATTGTGCCGCCACAACCAATGGAATGGCAGACGACCCAAATTCATCGGGGCCCAGATCCGCATAGCCCGAAGAAATCGTAATCTGGCGGTCATCGTGACCAAGGGTGAGTCCGCCGAAACCGATGCGCGCCAAAGCAGCCGTGTCGGCAAAGCCGGAAAGGAAGATCTCACCGCCAACCGACACGTGCACATTCTCTGCAATCTCAGCGCTGACCTTTCCGCCAAAGATGCTCATCGCAGGCGGGAAGAGTGTAAAGGTTCCGGCCAACAGTGTGATGTTGTCGGTCACACCATAGGCAGCCGCCGTAAACAGCCACTTCTGCGAGAGGTAGCCCTGCCCCTCTTTTAGGCCAATGCTGGAGGGCGCGTACAGGTGACGGGATTTTCCAACATTGGAGTATTCAAACCCACCTGGTGAGGTGTATGCAGGCCCCTGATCAACGGCAGCGGCCTCCTTTGCAGGCGAAGCGGGCGGTGCGGGCGGTGCCGAAAGTGTCGTCGTCCGCACAGATTGAATTTGGTCGGCTTTCAGTGTGGTCACTGTGCCGGTCGATTCCGGCGTGAATGCCAGGGGTTGACCGGGCGCCCAGGAGAGTGCGTCCGTGGTCAAAATGGTTCCTGTCAGCTTGATGCCGCTGCTCAGTTCCACCTCAACCGTCGTCGTGGCTTCAGTGGCGAGCGCAGCAGCGGGTGCAGCAGCGGGTGCAGCAGCGGGCTCGGCAGACGGAGCCTCACCCTCCGCGGTGGCTTCTTCCGCCCACGCATTCCCTGGAAAAGCGACCATCGCCATCAACATACAGATCTTCATTGTCATGCTCGTCTCCCGAGTACCATCGAGCGTACTACAAATGAAACACTTTGACAGTGAACCGAAGCCCAAACAAAAGCCGCTTGGAACCATGGTTCCAAGCGGCTTTGATTCTCCCAGTGGGAGGCCAACGCTACAGGTTGTACATCATGTACTGCAGCGTAAGAATAATGTCCGAGTCGGCGTTCTTCGCCACGCGGAAGGTCGAGAAGGCCACCTTGCCATCGCCCGACGTGAAGCTCACCAAGAGGGGTGAGGCTGTCAGTGGGAAGATGTTCGTTCCTTCGCGGTACTCAATGTTTCCGGTCAAGTGGACACTGACCGTGTCTGCAACACCCTCGATGGGTGGCCACACAGGAAGATCGAACTCGACTTGGGTGTAGTCGGAGTCGAGCCATTCAGCGAGTGCACCATCGGACACCGTGGCGTTCACCACACCGTACTCGCCCATTTGAGCGGAGTCTGGAATCTCGTCTGCACCGACAAAGTTGAGGGCTTCAGGCCACACTTGCTCGACCACATCGTAGGCCCAGTCACTGGCGTAAATCGCACCACCAGAGTTTACGTAGGCCTTGATGTTGTTGTGGATGACCTCGTGGTTGTAGCTGACGCCAGCGGACTCTCCGGCGTCATCGCCGCCATCGGCATCGGCATCATCGGATTCACCGGTATCGCCTTCAGCGGTATCGCCTTCAGCGGCATCATCTTCGACAGGCTCTTCCTCGCCATCGTCTTCGTCGGATTCGCCGGTGTCATCTTCGTCGTCGAAGATAGAGCCAGGACCGCCGTCGTCTTCTTCCTCTTCCGGCATTTCATAAATCATGCCTTCTTCAACATGGCCGCCATTGAAGACGATGATGTCGTATTGAAGCATGGTGTCGAGGTCCATCAGGAAGCCGGCCATCTCAGCGGCATACAATCCGTCGATCAGTTCATAGTTGGCGAAACCCATGTGCTCGAGAACATCTTGGAACTCATCGTAATCACCGGTCACCACGGCCACATCGAGTTCCAGTGGGTCGAAGCAATCCGGCTCATCGATCTGAACCTCTTCTCGTTCATCCACGTTCACCGTGTGGGTTTCCAGAATTTCATCACCAAACTGGACGTACACCGTGTAGGTGTGCCCGGCAGGCATGTCATCCAACAAGAAGAATCCATCGCGGTCCGTGTAGGAAATCCGCGTGTCGTACAAACGACCGTCTGCATCAATCAAGTGCGCATAGGCCATTGCATCCGCCAACCAAGTCCGACCGGAGGGGGAGCAAATTCGTCCACCAATGGATCCCGGATCCAGTCCAGCGAGTTCATCTTCGTTCTTGAAGATGGTGTTTTCGGTGCAACCGCTGAGGGCACCAATCAGCAATGGATAGAGCAACAAATGACGCATAACCACTCCAAGTGGAGACAATTTGGGCGCGCGACACGCGCGCGAGCCCAAATGATAACGGGCCCAACTTCCGGAAGTTAGCCCCGAAAACCCCCTAAGGTCAACAGGAAGATCAGCTTGTCACGGGTTTGGCGCAGTCCAGTCTCCACTCCGGCCACCCGACTTCTCGAGCAAACGGACCCCATCAATCACCATCGAGCGGTCGATCGCCTTGGTCATATCGTAGACCGTTAAAGCGGCCGCGTTCACCGCAGCAAGCGCCTCCATTTCAACCCCAGTCCGCCAATGGGCAGAGACGGTGGAACGCACATGAATGGCACCATCGATGGGGGTCAAAATCACCTCCACCGCATCGATCGGAAGCGGATGACACAAGGGGATCAAATCACTGGTTCTTTTCGCCCCTTGAATGCCTGCCAATTCCGCGATTCGGAGCACATCGCCTTTGTGCACACGGCCTTCTGTGATCGCATCAAATGCTTCTTCGCCCATGCGGACCCAGGCTTCGGCCACAGCGACCCGGTGGGTGATGGGCTTTCCTCCCACATCCACCATCTGTGCACGTCCGGACTCATCGATATGGGTGAGCTTCTTGCTCATGCTTCTCGCTCGACTGGGCAGGTCAAACAACGGGGGCCGCCCCGACCCCGCGAGAGTTCACTGCCAACAAGATGGACAGCGATTCGTCGATCGCTCTCCAACAAAGAATCGACATCGCCCGCATACTCGGACGCGAGAACGGACAAGAAACCTTCCGGACTAAGAATCTCAAAACCCGCATCCCCCATGGCCACAGCGGTGCGGTGATTCCGTGCGTACCCAACCACCAAACCGGGCCCAATGGCCACGTAATTGGCGCCATCGGTCCACTGTTCACGGCGGGCATGGATGGGGTGACCACCGCCACACTGAACCATCTGCATGGGGTGGCCTTCACCCGCCAACGCATCGCGCAGATGGAGGTCCAGATCATCGATGACTGTCTCTCCGCCTTCCCTGCGTAGACGAAGAACCTTGGCCTCTTCGGGACCGCTGGGCTCCAACAGGGGTGGGTACACAACCCCAACGCCACGGTCCGCGATCGTGAACACGGTGTCCAAGTGCATGGAACTTCTCTGCTTGGGCATCTCGACCACCAGAACGCGGCTAAGGCCTTCATCCAACAGTTCCTTCGCCAGACGGACGATCATCGCCCAACTGGTCCGCTCGGATGCGCCAATACAAGCCAGGGAGTCGGACAAGACCAGCACATCGCCACCTTCCACAGTCAATGGAGCAGACCCCCCAGACTGGTGAACACGGGTGGAACTTCGCGCGATGCGGGCGTCCGCAAACAGGGGATGCCCTTCAAAGACCGACCAAGCCAACATGGTTTCACGGCGGCGGGCCACCTTGTTCGCATTGCCAACCACAATCGTTTTGCCGACCACGGCCGCCAAATCACGGGTGAAAATCAAGTTGGGTGCAGGGGCAAACAATGGTTCCCCATCCAAGCGACCACCCGCAGTTCCCACGATCAATGATTGGGCCAAGTCTGTCGCAGACAATGTCTCCAAAAGACCCGCCTGCTGGCCGGTTAAACCTTCCAATTGCGCCACATCATCTATGAGAGCCCGTCGACGTTCCTCACTTTCAAGCGCCGTACCGAGCAGATCTTGGAAGTACAAAACTTCTGCCGCAGAACCAAGAACCTCACACAACTGCTGATGTTCATCCTGTGCTGCGCGCACATCGACAAGGTCATCAAACAGCAAATAGCTTGGGCTCGACGGATCGATGTGTTCCGGCAACATGCGCTCCAAGGACGGGCCCGGAGGATGCACGATGACGCGCCGCAGCCGCCCAACTTCGCTCACAACCTGAATCATACGCCGCGCCTAACACGACTGGTACGGTAGGGTCGTGACGATGAAGCGCGCAATCCACCAACTGTACAGAAAAGCCGCGACGGGCGAACTGCCCTTATCGGACACCCGTTGGGCAAAGACATTGCTCGATGTTGCGCACATGGCCATCATTGTCGCCCAACAAACAGCGCGAGACCGAATCCCTGTTCGGGCGGCCACCCTGTCCTATTGGTCCGCCGTGGGTGCCGTTCCCCTGTTGGTGCTCTCCTTTGCACTCGCCGGACCCTTGGGCGTCAAAGGCGCAACCATTGAGTCGGTTCGGAACCTCATGTACGACACGGTGCTGTCGGAGGCTGTGGGCGTTGAGCTGGTCGCCATTGTTGAGGGAATGCTGAACCAAGTCGATCTGGAAACTGTTGGGTGGATCGGTGTGCTCGGCTTGATGGGAATCGCGAGCCAAATTTACTTTCAAGTCGAACTCGCATTCAACGACATCTTCGCAACCCGGCTGCAACGAAGCTGGTTTTGGCGTTTCACCTTGTTCAACGCTTCCTTGGTCGTCGGCCCCATTTTGGTCGCAGGCGGAATCATCCTGTCCACCTGGTTTTTGGGCGAATCGAGCACGTTTGGTTGGATTCTGCCGTGGGTCATGACGTCAATGGCCTTCACCACAGCGATCAAGTACCTGCCCAACACACCGGTACACTGGCGATCCGCCATCGTCGGTGGGGTTTTATCGGCAGCCGCATTCGAAGCCGCCAAAAATGGATTTGCCCTGTACACGGATTTGCTGGGTACAAAAGACAGCATGACCCGCCTGTACGGCTCTGTGGCCTTTCTGCCTGTCTTCCTCATTTGGCTGAATGTGGTGTGGATGGTTGTTCTAATGGGCGTTGAAATGGCGTACGTGGTCGAAAAGCGCGGCGCATTGCTCGAGGTACAGCGCGAGCGAGCCGCGGATCCCCATGCTTGGCGGCGGCGGCCCGATGGGCTGTTCGCTGTTGGCGTGCTGTTGGCGCTGTATGACGCCACCCTGCAGGGTCCCGCCCGCGTCGCACGCATCGCCGATGTTGCCGGCGTGCCCCGGCACCACACCAAAGAAGCCCTGGAGGTACTGGAAGACGCCGGTGTGGTGCACCAAGCCAGTCCCGAAAAATGGTTGCCCGCCCATCCGCCCGAGAACATCACCGCGGGTGAAGTGCTCCGTGCATGGCAAAGCTTGGCCGCCCCCAAATGGATCCACACCGATCCAAGCGGCAGATTGGTGACCCAAATGCAACTGCGGCTCGAACATTCTGCCAACACCAGCATGGCCCAACTGGCCATCGAGGTGACGGAGTGATCCGGGTACTCTTGGGGCTCGCACTGCTGCTCCTGGGTGGTGGTGCAGGAATCGCGGTCTATGCCATCGGGGTTGTCGAACAGAAACTCACCGACAAGGGTTTTCATTGGGCAGAACAATCCATTCGCCTGCCATCCTTGGCGTGGAGCGGCATCGAAGGGCCCGGAATGAACGCGTCCCTATTGCTTGTACAGCCCTCATGGCCCGTTCAGGTCCAATTGCTGGATGCAAAGATCGACCCAAGCACACTGCCAGCCGACGCCTCCAACACAGCTTCCAACGCTTCGGGAACGACGAGCACAAACAGCATTGACATCCCCTTCGAGGTGCATGCGAGAAACCTATCTGTGTCATGGAAAGAACATTCGCTGGTGAGCGGAATGAATGGGTCACTCTTCCCCATCATCTCTCTCAGCAATGAAGCCAACAGCATCGAAGCCGCATGGGATCCGGCGAAACCCAGACACATTCATGGCACTGCAAATACACGCTTGGAGCACGAATACGCCACGGCTGAAGTGTCCGCAGAATTCAACTTGGGCGCATTCATAGAACTCGAATTGAAAAGCAGCAATCTCGTGGTCCGCCACAAGTTCCTGGCCGGCCAACCGATGCCCGAAATCCCGTTCAAGACAAGGCTGGTCTGGAAGGCTGACACCCGAGAAATCGCAGCCGAGGGTGAAATCGGTGAGGTCGCCTGGAACGCAATCGGTACCACCGACACAAAAACCCACGACATGCTCATTCGGATCCCGATGACCCCGCTCTCCTCCATCGTGTCCTTGTTTGGTGGGCTCATCCCAGAATCAGAGGCGGCCGAAATCGTGGGCGAAGTGGGTTTGGCAGCGCACATCGCTGGGCCACCTTGGGAATGGTCTTTCGAACCAGCCGCCCAAGACTTGTCCGTTTCCGGAGCCCTGCCCGACCAATTTGGTGGCGACCGGGTCCGTTGGAGACGAAATGGTGTGCCATTTGAAACCGGCCCCGCCTCGACCGGCTGGGTCAACCTGGACAATGCGGGATGGTTGCCGGAAGCCGCCATCGCAGCCGAGGACATTCGCTTCCGCACACACCCGGGCTTTGATCTGGTGGCCATCCAAGAAGCGTTGGATGCCTCCATGAATGAAGAACGCATGCGGGGTGGCAGCACCATCACCCAGCAACTCTGCAAGAACCTGTTCTTGGACGGTCGACGCACCCTCCTCAGGAAGCTGCGCGAGCTCGTCTTGGCCATGAACATGGAAAATAGAATGTCCAAAGATGCAATCTTGGCACTCTACTTAAACGTCGTTGAATTCGGACCCGGAATCAACGGTATTGCGGAAGCATCTCACGCCTGGTTCTTGAAGGACCCTGCACATTTGTCGCCCCGTGAAGCAGCTTTTCTCGTCTCCATTTTGCCTGCTCCGAACATGTGGCACAAACGAATCAGCAAAACCAAAGAAGTGCCCATTCGGCGGGTCAACGAGGTGCTGAACCGCATGCGCATTCGGGGCACACTCAGCGTAGGCGAGCACCGCAGGGCCATCCAAGAACGCCTTCGGGTGGTCCCCCCATAGGTGCTCATCCCTCGATCAGGGACAAGAGTCGTTGAACCGGACGTTGTCGCCCATGGAAGCCACACCCGTCACCTCATTTTCAAGGTTCTCATTGAACCGCCATACACCCATCCACCCATCCAGTGGGCGGGCTGCTGTGGGGTCAAAGTCTCCCCCGTCATGCAAAACGGAATTGGCAAAACGCACTTCATCGAGACCACCGGGCCACGATCCTCCCTCCACATGCCATGCCCCAAAGTGGATGGCAGGGTCAGAGGCCTCATTGACCATGGGCGCGGACCAACTCTTCCGGCCAGAGAACACACCATTGACGAAGAAGGACATTTCTCCATTCTCCCCATCGATGACACCAGCAATGTGATTCCACCCGTCATCCGGCAAGGGAATCGACAAGGTGTAAATGCCCGCCCGAAGAACCAACTCTCCCACCTCGATGGCCAAACGCCAGGCTTGGTTTCCATCCAAACCCGCCAAAAGCCATGAGCCAGACCGGGTTTCATCCGAAAACCAAGCCCACAATTCGATGGTGACCGATTGCTCTTCAAACAAGGAATCAACCCCAAGATCTTGGGCCGTCACCAGCACATGGCCACTGTCGTCAAATGCCAACGAGTGGCATTGCAAGGGGACGGAAGTCGCTCCCGTGTCTTCCACACCGGTATCGGTGGGCTGGGGATCGTCTGCATCCACCGAAGCGGCCGAATCATCCCCGGATGGGGAAGGGGGCCCAGATGGGGCATTCTCCAGCCACGGGCGGGGCGGGGGTAGGCAACCAAAGAGGCTAAGGGCAACGAGAGCAGCCATGAGGCGCATAGGGTAAGATTCTCCTCACCCATCATAGCTGGCGGCTGAGCAGTCGGCATCGGGTTACCGCCACGTTGTTGAGGAGAGAGCATGCAACGGCAGTTCGAAGAAGGCACAACCCTCGATCGATTCATTTTTGAGACCACGAGCGAACACGCGGATGCAACCGGTCAATTCGCGACAATGCTCAAACAAGTCGCCCTCGCTGCGCGGCTCGTGTCATCCCGCGTGAACCGCGCCGGACTGGCTGGAATGCTGGGTGCGACGGGTGAGATGAATGTCCAAGGGGAATTCGTACAGAAACTCGACATCTACGCCAATGATTCGTTCAAACGCGCACTCGAGCATCCAGGTGTGTGTGCCGCGATCCTCTCCGAGGAAGACGAGGAAGCCACGCTCACCCCCGAACGCTTTCATTCTGGCCGGTACATCTTCTGCATGGATCCCCTGGATGGCTCATCGAACATCGATGTCAACGCAACCATCGGCACCATTTTTGGAATCTTCCGGCGCCTGTCCGATGAAGGCACAACAGCCACCGACGCGGACATCTTGCAGCCTGGCACCGAAATGGTGGCTGCAGGCTATGTGGTCTACGGTTCAGGCACCGTTCTCGTCCTTGCCGTCGACGGACAAGTCAATGGATTCACCCTCGATCCCATGGTCGGAGAGTTCTTCTTGAGTCACCCTGGCATCCGCTTGAATGAAAGCGCCAAAACCTATTCTGTGAACGAAGCCTACGCCTACAGCTGGGATGAGAAATTGCGGAACTATGTCGACGGCCTGAAACAGTCCGCTTCAGGATGGCGCGCACGCTACATCGGCTCCTTGGTCGCAGACTTTCACCGCAACCTCATCAAGGGCGGTGTCTTCATGTATCCAGGCACGACATCCAACCCAGCAGGCAAGTTGCGTTTGCTCTATGAAGCGTTCCCTCTGGCTTTTATCGCCGAAACCGCAGGCGGTGCCGCATCCGACGGAAAGACGCGCATTTTGGAGGTTGAACCCTCCGCACTGCATGCCCGGACCCCCTTGTTCATCGGAAACAAACAGAACGTACGTGACATCGAGGCTGCATTGGTATGAACGAGCCGCCAGGCGACCCGTTTGTTGTTCATCGAAACGAAGTTGAATCGGTTCACCTTCACAAGGGTGAGACCGCGAAACTCAGAAAGATGGACTTGGAGTTGCCGGGCGAGCAGCCCCTCTGGGTCGAACGGAGCAGCTTGCCGGATGGGCCCACACGTCCACCGCTGGTCCTCATCCACGGATTCGCGCAAAACCGTTTCTCCTGGGACACGAAAATTCGCTCCATGTCCGGGTGGTTGGCCGCCCAAGGATGGGATGTTTGGAACCTGGAATTGCGTGGACATGGGCGAAGCCGGCGGCGCGGTGGTGCAATGGCCACAACCTTCTCCGACTACCCCGACGATCTTTTGCGGTTGGCAGAAGCCATGCCCAGCCCCGCTTTCTGGGTCGGCCACTCTCTCGGCGCCAGCGTGGCCTATGCTGCCGTGGCCAAGCAACCGAACAATCCACCCACCCGAGGGGTGGTTGGCATCGCTGGCTTGTACCGATTTGGTCAGGCGGGGTGGGTTCTCCCATTCGTGAGTCGGATCACCCGAAAAATACCGGTGACCCTCAATTTGGGTGATATCCAGGTTCATACCGGACTTTCTGGCCGAATTATGGCCCGACTCTTTCCGCTTGTGGACATGGCCGCCTACGGCATGCCAATTGCGGGCTGGTGGCCCGGAAGCGTGGAACCCGAATTGGCGAAAGAACGCATGCGAAGGGGATTTGACTACATCCCGGTGCGTGTGTGGCAACAAATGGCCAGCTGGGTCGAAGCCGACATGGTTCCTTGGGATGATGGCTGGCGGGCCGCGTCGGTTCCCTGCTTGATCATGCTGGGGGACAGAGACTCCATGTTGTACCCAAGAGAGGGTCAAGCCGCCTTCGATCGGGCTGGAGGAGGCGACAAAGAGCTTCGCATCTTCGATGACCAAGATGGATTGACCCACTGGGGCCATTTGGACATTGTCCTCGGGAAAAAAGCCCCCGAACATGTGTGGCCAGCACTCCACGAATGGATGGAACACCGAAAATAGAAAAAAGGGCCCGTCCCCGAAAGGACAGGCCCTTGATTTAGATTGTCGATTCGATCAGATGTCGAAACGAGCGGACATCATCATCGCGAAGCTTTCTGAGCCAGCACCCGTGAGGAAGTATGGTCCATTCATGACACTGGCAGGATCGATTACGAAGTCCAAGTCAGCGCCTTCGAAGTCAATGCTTGCACCGAATGCAGGAGAGATGGCTTGACCAGCGATATCCAAGTCGCCCGTGGGGTCAACCAAGTCCAATCCACTCGCGACAGAACCGCGAAGACCAAACCAGTCGTTGAGTGAGAACTCACCGGCCATGTTGACATCAACCAAGGACAAAGCAATCGCCATGTCGCCACCATCTGGCATATCTACGCCAAGAGAAGGACCAACGGTAAGACCGCCACGTGAACGGTCGGTCTTGTACCGCCAACCCATTCCGTAGTTTGCACCAAGTCCAATGCCTGCATCGCTGTAGTCGACTCCGGCACCCCAAACGGTGACGTCATCATCGGTCAGAGCGCGACTGCGAACACCGGCGCCAAGGCCAATCGCATCGCCGACCATAGAAAGACTTCCGTAGAATGCCATGTCATCTTTGCCATCGGACATGCCGTAGCCACCACCAATCGTAATGGCATCCAAGCCAGCGATATCAGCGCCTACACCGAAGCCTGAGTCACCATCGGCGGAGTAAATACCAAAAGCAGTTCCACTACCGTCTGCATTCGCGTCCATTGTGACGGCTGCACCATCGTTTCTGTACGCGCCTGAGAGGCCTGCGCCAGCGCTATCAAACCAAATGCTGTCCTTACCGTTGTCGGTGCGCGCATAATAGCTTTGATAGTCGGTATCGTCGGTGATGGCTGCGTTGCCTTGATGGGCAGCAACACGCGCATCTGTCGCAAAAGCGGACGTGGAAAGCAGCGCGAGGGCTGTGAGTGAAAGTGTCTTCATGGGGACCTCCAGGGGTTGGGTTCTGAGGATAGGTTGAGACGCAGCCCCTAGCAGTGTGCAAAAAGGCACACGCAGGGCCAGGGTTGCAGCATAGGGGGCTGCACCACCCAACAACAATGCAATCGCCGTGCCAAAACACCCTATTCGCTTGACGTGTCAACATTTGTGCGCTTGGCCCCCCCCCCAAACGTGAATTCTTGTTCGCATGTTTCTTCGCTTGGGCGCGAAACAGTTTTCGCAGCAGCATATTTCGCGAAAAACCGGTTACGTAGGGCCTCCGGAGGTGCAAAACATTCCTGATTGACCCCCCTTTCCTGTTTGCGATCGGCAGCTTGTTTGCGTTGGTCGGACGTCGCCGCTTGGTGAGCCGGAAACCGAACCCTTTTGGGCCCAGCGCGTGGGCAGCGGTGGGGTATGCGCTCATCTTCTGGGCATCGGTCACGTGGTTTGTTTTCAACGCACCAGACTGGATGCTGTCTTACTTTGTTCCCGCAGAAACCGTGCCCTTGATGGCCCTGCACGCTTTGTTTGCACTGTGCCTCGTACTCGCAGCACTCGCGGGCCACACCTTGACCGCCGTACTTTTGCAGCGCAACAGCATCATCGGAGCGGTGTCCGTTTTGGCCTCCGGCACAATCATACTTGTGGGCCTCTGGGGCCTCACCCTCGATCGCTACATGGCGATGGGAACTTTCCTTGAATTCATGAACGGACAGACCACCACGCTGACAGAATCAAGCATTTCAGGTGCCATGAACGTGGTTGGCATCGTCCAAGGACTGACGGCTGGGGCCCTGATGCTCTGGCTGTACACCGACGGAAAAAGATTGAGGGCACGGTAATGGGACACATCGAAGACGGACACATCCACTGCATCGATCCACGCACAGGGGAATCCACAGGGACCATTGCCTGTACGCCCACCGAGTCCATCGCAGATGCAATGACCGCCACACGCCACGCGCAATTGAACTGGACCGAACGGGATCTCCAATCACGAAAGGCCGCTGTTTCGGAATTGCACCAGGCCTTTCTCGATGTTGCACCGCAGATCGCAGAGAGTTTGGCGGAGGAATGCGGGCGACCCGCCGGTGAAGCGTGGACTGCAGAGATCGTGGCCAATCATGAATTGTTTTCTTGGTGGTTGAACAACATCGACGACCTTCTCGCCGCTACGCCCGTCGACCTCAACCCCATCAATTACCCAGGGAAACGCGGACATGTCCGCCTCTCACCATTGGGCGTCATTGGGCTCATCACCCCTTGGAACCTCCCTGTAGCGATCCCCCTCCGAACCATCATTCCAGCCGTTTTGAGTGGAAACGGGGTGCTTTGGAAGCCATCAGAGTACACCCCGAAGACAGCTGCAATACTGGCCACACTGTTCGACCAACACCTTGAACCAGGGCTCGTTCATTGTATTCAAGGAGATGGCGCACAAGGACGAGCGGTGATCGCGGCGAAACCCAATGCCGTATTCTTTACCGGCAGCGTCCGGACCGGCAGAGCCGTTCAGCAGTTGGCCGCCGAAGTGGGCATCCCCGCCACATTGGAACTGGGTGGAAAAGACGCAGCCGTCGTCCTCGGCGATGCCAACATCGATCGCGCAGCCAAGGGCATCACATGGGCTGCTTTCGGCTTTGCAGGACAAAACTGTGCCGCGGTTGAACGATGCTATGTCCATCAGGATGTCTACCAAGCTTTCGTGGATGCAGTGGTTGAGCAAACCCAAAAGCTTCGACCGATGACAGATGTGGGGCCGCTCGTCACCAAGGCACAACTGGACATCGTAACAGCACACTGCACACAAGCCGTGCAAGCGGGGGCACAGGTGCTTTGCGGCGGAGAGGCCAGCGGTCCTGGGTACTTTTTTCAACCCACCGTTCTGACCGAACTGCCCGATGATGCAACCGTGCTGCATGAAGAGACTTTTGGACCACTGCTTCCCATCGTGCCGTTCGAAGATCTCAATGAACTGCCTGCCTTGGTAAACGGAACCGCCTTCGGGCTAACCACATCCATTTGGACCCAAGATACAGATTTTGGAGAAGCGATCGGGGATCAATTTGATTGTGGTGTTCTCACCATCAACAACCACAGCTTTACCGGCGCTTTGGCATCCGCTGCATGGGGTGGAACTGGCGATTCTGGGCATGGCGTGACCAATTCTCGGTTCGCTTTGTACGAAATGACCCGGCCCAAAACCGTGGTGATCGATCGCTCGAAGCAGGCCGAGATGTGGTGGTATCCATACAATCAAGCTCTCCTTGATGTGACTTCAGGTTTGGTGGAACTGTCGCGTTCTCGTGGGAACCGGTTACCCGCTCTGGGTCAAGTTCTCTCTGGCTTGATGCGTCGTTGGAAGGAATAATCGTGAGCCGTCGTCCCCGCCCCCCTCGTTTTCTTGGTCTTGATCTCGCTTGGGCACCCCGCCATTCATCGGGTGGTGCCGTTTTGGAACTGCACGAAGAAGGCTTAAAACTCGTTTCGAGTTGCTCCTTGCGTGCCCACGAGGACATCCTTTCCTGGATCGCACGAAACCGTGGGCGAGAAGGTGTCACCTTGGCCGTCAACGCGCCCCTCATCGTAGAAAACATGGGTGGACAACGTCCTTGTGACGCACAGTTGCACGAACACTTCCAAGCAAACCAAGTGGACGAATACCAAGTCAACTTGGTCAATGCATCACACCCGCGAACCATTGGCCGTGCCCTCATGACCATGGGTTTTGACAAAGACCCTTCGGCTGAAGGTGATCGGGTCATAGAAACCTACAATCAAGCGACCCAGGTTTTGCTTTTTGGTTTGGAGCGGCCCATCCGGCTCAAAACCGGCCCCGTTGGTGCACGCAAAGATGCTGTGGCCCGGTACCGGGAAACCATGTCCAATGTTCTTTGGGATGCCAACCCACGACTGGTGGAGTCGGTTGCACTGGATGAACTGATTTACGCAGACTTGCCCAGCTGCAACGGGAGCCGGGTTGGCGAGCTGGAAGAACGCTTGGAAGCCACGCTGTGTGCCTACACAGCGGCATACCTCAATGTGCGCGGCCCTGAAGATTGTGCGTATTTGGGTGACCAAGAAAGCGGATACGTCTTGTTGCCAACAACGGCAACTGCCGCTGCTGCTGCCGAATAGCAACGTACAAAATGACTGGCTTCAGGGCCAGCCTCAGCCCGTTCAAGAAAAGTTGAGCGAAACCAATTTTCTGACGGGTACACTCGGACAAGTTGGAGGATACCCATGCGGCTGATCACGCTTTTTCTTCTGTGCGCATGCAGCACAACCAAAACGATTTCAGACTCTGGTGAACCGGATTCTGAACAGTCTGCCGATGAAGGTGGCACCGAGGAAGGTGGCACCGAGGAAGGCGGCACCGAGGAAGGCGGAACCGAGGAAGGCGGCACCGAAGAAGGCGGCACCGAAGAAGGCGGCACCGAGGAAGGCGGCACCGAAGAAGGCGGCACCGAAGAAGGCGGCACCGAAGAAGGTGGCACCGAAGAAGGCGGCACCGA
>Ga0163108_10001873_pt1 | contig 15388 bp, 17 predicted proteins | sample Fk1155metaG_FD_109644 | JGI IMG/M metagenome (GOLD analysis project Ga0163108, IMG submission 109644) | Marine microbial communities from the Central Pacific Ocean - Fk160115 155m metaG | ecosystem: Environmental > Aquatic > Marine > Oceanic > Photic zone | place: The Central Pacific Ocean...
ATAATGAGAAATGTATTGAGGATATAACTAATTTTTATAAAAAAATCGCTAATCAAAATAAACCAGTTGTATCTATTGGTGGTGATCATTCTATTACAGGAGGTATTTTACAAGGATTAGGGTCTAATAATTTAGAAATGACTAAAGGAAAAAAAATATCATTTCTTCATATTGATGCTCATACAGATACTTTTAGTCAACTTGATCATTTTATGGGAGCAAAAAAAAGTGCTGCTCATTGGGGAGCTTATCTTGTTGAGCAAGGTATTATAGATCCAAAAACAAGTATGCAAATTGGAATGCGTGGTAATCCCCGTACATTGGATTGGTTACAACCAAGTTATGATCTTGGATATAATGTTGTTACTATGGAGGAGTTTAAGAAAAGAGGTATTGGAGATGTAATAAAAGAGATTCTTGATAAAATCGGTGATAATCCTCTTTATATTACTTTTGATTTAGACTCACTTGATGCATCAGTAGCTCCTGCTGTCTCAAATATTGAACCTAGTTTTACCGGTTTTACAATTGATGAGGCAAAAACATTAATTCAATCTGTAAAAAATAAAAACGTTATTGGCGGAGATGTTGTATGTTTAATGCCAACTAAAGATCAAAAAAACAATATTACATCAATGGTAGCCGCATCCATTATGTTTGAGATTATTAGTGTTATTGCTTATAGGTAGTAAAATAATTGATCAGCATAATGAAATATTTAAACAATAATAGAATTCTATCTTTTGCTATATTTTCTTCTTTAGTATTTATCTTATACATAACTTTCATTTTAAGTCGTGTAAGTGGTTGTTTTACTCTAGATGTTGGATCAAATTCATTGGGTCTTTCTTTTTATTACACTAAAGATATGGTTCAAAATTTCTTTGAATTAAGAAATCAAGGGCAACTTCTTTGTTATAGCAAATTCCTTCGAATTTGGGATGTGTTTTTTGCCCTTGTTTATACTTTAATGTATGTATCTTGGATTGCATATTTTCTTAAGAATAAGACAATATTATTAATTATTCCTATTCTGGCCATGGTGTGTGATTGGTCTGAGAATTATACAGAAATATTAATGATGGATACTTATTTAGTATCACGTTCAATATCTGAAAGATTAGTTTTATTAGGGTCTGGAATTAATTCTTTTAAATGGATATTTGCAAGCCTTACGTATTTATTAATTATTGGTGGAATAATATTTAGTGTAAAAAATTTTTTTACAAAATCTAATAAGTAATGAAAAAATACTCCCAACATCAGAAACCTAAAGATGGAGAAAGTAGAAAATTAAATCAACCAGTAATATGTTATCCAAATGATACAATAAAAATTGATCATTGGGAAAATTATCAACTAGCAAGAAAAGATCTAGAAAAAATTGATGAAATTATTATATCTCCAAGAGATGCAAAATGTTTTGAGGTAAAAGCAGGAAGTTTTTTTAGAATAGAGAGTATTGATGGTCCTCAAGTTGGTGATCTTAATTTATTTAATTTGAACAATTATAATGAAAAGTTTTATTCTGGTAAAACAAGAGCTCTGCATGGAACACATCTTTCAACAAAAGATCAAATGTGGAGTTCATTTCCTTATTTGAGACCTCTTGCAACAATTACATATGACACATTAGATTGGTATGGATTTGATCAAGATGGAGGATCCGTTCATGATGTTATTGGAACTAGATGTGATCCATATACTAAAAATTTAATTTCAAATGATCAATATCATTATTGTTGTCATTCCAATTTAACAAGAGCTTTAGTAAAAGAAAAAAATCTTGAACTAAAAGAAGCTGAGAGTCTAGTTCATGATGTGTTAAATGTTTTTATGTGTACAGGGTTTACTTTTGATACTCACCAATATTTTATGAAGGCTAGCCCTGTTAGACCAGGAGATTATATTGAATTTTTTGCTGAAATTGATGTGCTAGGTGTATTGTCAGCTTGTCCAGGAGGGGATTGTAGTAGCGAACATTCATCCGATATATCTCCATGTTATCCATTAAAAGTTTCAGTTTTTAATTCTAATTCGAATGCTTTAGAAAATTGGGAATCACCAAAACTATCTAAATATAATCATTCACATGGTTTCTAGATTAATTAAATTTTTTTGCAGCAAAAGACATTAACTTTAATTTCTTCATTGCAAGTTCTCTACTTAAATGTCCAAGCCCACAATCAGGTGCAGCAATTAATTGTTCTTTGGAGATAAATTTTAGTGCTTCTTTTATCCTGTCTTCAATTTCTGCAACAGTTTCAATTTTAGAACTCGCAATTTTAATAAGTCCCAAAATTACTTTTGTCTGTTTGTAATCTTTGAGTAATGTTAAATCATTATATCGATGAGCATCTTCAATAGACACACTATCAATTATTGAATTATCAAGAGACCGTGCAATTTTTTTGTAAGAATCTAAGGGCGCCTTAGGATAATCAATTGCATCAAGTTTATCAGGATAGCCACAACATATGTGTGTAATTTTTTCTACATCATTTTGATTTACACCTTCAAAACATTTTTCTAAATTCTCTATTCCAAATGATAAAGCATTTTCAGGTTTTCTTGCAAACAAAGGTTCATCAACTTGAATATATTTACATCCTGCATCTACTAATCTTTTAATTTCTGTATTAATAGCAATTGCCAAATCATTACCCATTTCTTCATCCGATTTGTAATATACATTAGCTATAGTGTCCGTAATCGTCATCGGTCCAGGAATAGTAACTTTAACTGGTTTATTTGATAGACTTTGATTACTTTTCCATTCATCTACTAAGAAAGAATCTTTAGCTGAAATTTTATCAGTTATTGTAGGCAAGAGGCATTTATAATTTCCTGTTCTAGCTACTTTTTCTGTTAAAATATTAAAATCAACACCATTTAAATGTCTACAGTGATAGTGAATATAATTTTCTCTCTTTATTTCTCCATCTGTAATAATATCAATTCCGCAATCTAATTGATCTTTCATTACTTCTTCTGCTGCTTTTTGAAAAATTACATCAGCTTCAGCACCCATTTTTTTTATCTCATCTTCATAAAATTTTGTAGGATTTGGGTTGTCTGTACCCCCTTTGGCATTAAACCAATCAGTAATTTTAAGATAATTAGGTTTGGGGTATGCACCTATAACTGTTGAAATCATATGGAAACTAAATACCAAAAATTAGTAAAATAGCCAAAAATATTTATAAATAATTAACAAATAGTTAATATTTTTGTTGTTATTTATTACCTGATGTGATCAAAATGTAAAAATATTAATCGGAGGGATAAATATGGGTAAGAATAATAAATCCACACACCCAACTTTAAAAGCTGCAAAGACTTTTAATCGTCGAACAGCTATAAAAAGAGGTGCAGCAGTAGCTGCATTTGCAGGTGTGACCCCTATGTTTGTAAAAAATGCATTTGCCGCATCAAGTGGAGAAGTAAATGTAGTAATGTGGGGAGAATATTTGCCAGATTCAGTTGTAGCTGATTTTAAAGCAAAAACTGGTATCACAATTAATCATACAAAGATTGGTGATAACGGAGAAATTATTGCTAAGATGAAAGCAGGCGGCGGAGCTGGTTATGATCTAGCTAGTCCTACTAACATGAGAGCGCTTCAATGGGAAAACCTTGGTGTGCTTGCACCATTTGATATGGGTAAGATTACAAATATTGGTAATGTTAATCCAGGAATGGTAGCTGTTGGAGAAAGAGACTGGAACTTTGGAGGAAATGGATCTCATTGGGTGCCACAACTTTGGGGTACAGAATCAATTTCTTGGAGAACAGATAAGTGGACTCCAGACGGACTTCCAAGTTTTGGTGATATTTGGGAACCTAACCCTGGTATCAGTGGAGCATTCATGATGGGTAGAACTTATTCTATGATGACTGGGTGCGGAATTTGGATGCATCATCAAGGTAAGATGGACTTTTGGTCTTCTTATAAAGATGAAGAAACTATGAGAAAAAATTGGCAAGTGATTACTGATTATTGTATTTCAAAAAAAGGTAATCTTGTTAAGTTTTGGTCTGGTGCAGACCCTCAAAAACAAGGTTTCACATCCGATGGTGTTGTTGTTGGTCAAACTTGGGATGGTCCAATTGTGTCAATGATGAAGGCTGGTGAACCAGTTGCTTACCAAACTACTGATGAAGGCGCTCTAGCTTGGGTTGATGGTATTACATTATCGGCTAAAGCAGAAAATGTTGATGAAGCTTATGAGCTTATTAATTACAGCTTTACTCCTGAAGTTGGAGGAGCAACAATCAATGAAATTGGTTATAACTCAGCGGTAATTGGAGCTTCTGATTTTTATTCAGATGAAACAAAAGCTATTTCTCAAGCAGTGTATCCAGGTGATACAGCTTCAAGTTTAAATCCTTGGCCGCCTGAGCCGCCTTGGTATGCTGATGCAAGAGCAGAATATGCTAATAAATTTGAAACTGCCTAATTTTAATAACTAACTAATCAGGCGCCTAAGATTATGTCTTAGGCGCTTTTTTTATAGTTTTTCAATTAAAATTTGCTAAACTAGAAGTAGGGGGAATAATTATGAGCGCTGATGTAGAACTACAAAATGTTTCCGTTACTTTTGGAAGTTTTTATGCAGCGAAAAATGTTAGTGTAAAAATAAAACAAGGAGAGTTTTTTAGTTTTTTAGGTCCATCAGGTTGTGGTAAAACAACTTTATTAAGAGCAATATCTGGTTTTTTGGATCCTTCCGAAGGAAAGGTGATGATAGGAGGCCAAAATATGGCAGGCATAGGTCCTAATAAAAGACCAACTTCTTTAATCTTTCAAAATCTTGCATTATTTCCATTAATGTCTGTTGCTGATAATATCGCTTTTTCTTTAGAGGTTAAAGGTGTTAGTAAAACAAAAAGAAGAGATAGAGCTGATGAATTATTAGAATTAATAGCTTTATCAGGACAGGGTGATAAAAAAGTTCATGAGTTGTCAGGAGGACAAAGACAAAGAGTAGCAATTGCGAGAGCTTTAGCAATAGAGCCTGAGGTATTACTTCTAGATGAACCATTGTCCGCATTGGATTTAAAATTAAGACAAAAGATGAGAACAGAATTGAGAGCAATCCAAAAGAGAGTTGGAATTACTTTTATTTATATAACTCATGATCAAGGCGAAGCTTTAACTATGTCCGACAGAGTGGCAGTTATGAATGAAGGAGAGTTAGAACAAGTAGGTTTATGTGATGATGTGTATGATTTTCCTCAGACTCCATTTGTTGCAACTTTTGTAGGTGAAAATAATCCTTTTTATGGAAAAGTTTTAAGTGTTGATAAGGATATGGTTAAAGTAGAATCACAAGGTAATGCATTTTTAGCTAAAGCTGGAAAAATTGATGAACAAAATAAACATAATTTTAAAAATGGAGATGAAGTAATTATGTTTATTAGACCAGAATCGATTTTTATTGATAATCAAAATAATAAACTAGATAATAATTTTGTTGCAAAATTAAATACCATTGAGTTTGAAGGAAATTTAAAAAATATTTATCTAAACATCAATTCCAACATGAATGTTAGATTTAGTGTTCCAAATGCAATAGACACAAGTGAACTTTCAACTAATAAAGATGTTCAATTAACTTTTTCTTCAGAAAAAGCAGTTGTACTTCCTAAAGGTTCACTTGCTGTAGATTAAGTTGAATATTTAATGAATTATTTTTTTAATAAAAACGGTCCATTAATTTCAACCTATTTTATAATAGCTATAGTTTTTTGGCTAATTTTTCTAATAATAATTCCTCAATTATACATGCTAGATTTATCCTTTAGGCCAAATCTACCACCATTACTTAGAGGGGGGTCTGATGATGTTCATACACTTGTGCATTATAAACATTTTATTTTTGGTTCTGAATCAAGTGATGACACATATAACTATGTTGATATTGGTGTATTTTTTAATACAATATTTACTGCAGTTTTAGTTACAATTATTAATCTCTGTTTTTGTTATCCCATTGCATTTTATATGGCAAAAATGGCTAATCCTAATACTTCTAGATTATTAATTGTCTCACTTATTATTCCTTTTTGGATTAATGAGTTATTACGTTCTTTTGCACTCCGCATATTGTTTGCAGGAGAAGGTGTGATTAATAATATTTTAGTAGGTTCAGGTTTAATTGATTCAGGAATAAATTTTATAGCAATGGATATAGCTCTCTATACCGGATTAACTTATGCATATATCCTCTTAATGATATTTCCTTTATATAATGCATTAGAGAGTTTAGATACAAACCAACTTGAGGCAGCAAAAGATTTAGGTTCTTCAACCTTTAGAACACATTGGAGAATCGTTATACCTCACGCTAAGGCAGGAATTGCTTCTGGATGTACAATGGTATTTATGTTAACTGCAGGAGCATTGGCAACGCCAGTAGTTTTGAGTAGCCCGAATACTTACTGGTTTACTCAATTAATTTATCAGTGGTTTAATATGAATGATAATTGGTCTAGGGGATCAGCTTATTCAATTTTACTTCTTTCAGTCTCAGTTGTTTTTGTGCTGTTAATGATGAGAGTTTTTAAAGTAAAAATAGGTGAAATAATTAGATGAGATCACAATATGTATTAAATTTTTTACTCGGTTTATATATTTTTATTTTTTTCTCTTATTTATTTGGGCCACTTATAATAATGAGTATCACTGCATTTAATTCAGCAGAATTTCCCTCAATTACACCATGGGAATGCTTTAGTTGGAGGTGGTTTAATGAGGGTAAAATAGCATATGATGGTCAACATTTAGCTGGATTAGCTACCGATTGGAGACTTCGTGACGGATTGATAAAAAGTTTAATGATCGGAATTGGTGTAGTAATTTTGTCTGTTCCTATAGGTATGGCCGCTTCAATAGTTTTGACTCAAGTACATAGTAGGCTAAGAACAATATTCTATTCTATTTCAATTATGCCAGTTTTATTTCCTGGGGTAATTATCGGAATATCAACTGTTGTTCTTTGGGATAGGATAGCTACTATTGGCGGAGAAGGTTTTGTGGCTGATTTAGGTAGAAATGGAATTTTTTTGACGATATTGGGTCAGACTTGTTTTATATCAACTTATTGTTTCCTAATATTTGTAGCACGTCTGCAAAGATTTGACCAAACCCAAGAAGAAGCAGCTTTGGATTTAGGAGCTAGTCAAACTCAGGTTTTTTTTAAGATCTTAATACCATATTTAATGCCAGCTATTGCTTCATCAGCAGTTATAGCTTTTTTAGCATCTTTTGAAAATTATAATACTACAGTTTTTAGTATACTATCTGATCAAACGTTAACAACAGTAATAGCATCAAAGGTTCGTCTTGGTATAAGCCCTGCAATAAGTGCACTTGCTTTGGTGATAATAATATTAACCGTAACTGCTGCAATAATTTATGAGTTTTTGAGAAGACGTGAAGATAGAAGAAAAAAAGAGAAACAGGATCAGCTAATATATGAAGAAACAAAAGATAGTCGGTTAAAAATAGAATCCAAAAAAAAATTCAGAATGCCAAAATCAATATATGTAATTTTATTTACTTTGATTTTAAGTTTTTTTCTTTTTAATCAACTTATTAAAAAAGGATTATATGGATCAGAATGTGTTATTGCTGCAGAAACAGAAAAAAAATCTAAATTTTCTGATCAACTCAAATTGCTTCAACAAAATGCAGATTCACTAGATGATAAAAGTTTAGAAGGTGGTGAATTAGGTGGTAACAAGGACTACGGTGATATATTTGGAGATTCTAATTTATTTAAAGATTTTGGGGGATTTGATACCAAAGAGGATGATTAGTAATTATCTATTTTAATAAATAAGAAATAATAAAATGGTTAGGCAAAAAATATTTGTGATAGGGGAATGTATGATTGAATTATCAAATATTAATAAAAATATTTACAATCAATCAGTAGCAGGTGATACTCTAAATTTTTGCTCATATCTTAATAATAATTTTTTTTATATTGAATATCTAACTGCATTGGGAAAATCAAAAATAAATAGACAAATATTGAAATTTATTAAAGAAAAAAAAATATCTACAAAGCATATTAATAATAGTAATAAATTTGAGACAGGTTTGTACTTAATTCAAAATGATAAAAAAGGTGAGAAGCAATTTTATTACTGGAGGGATCAAAGTGCTGCAAAAAATTTTTTCAAAAAAATAAATTTTTTTAAATATTATAATGTTGCGAAAGATTTTCAGTATATATATTTTACAGGTATTACTTTATCAATATTCGATATAAATAAGATAGAGCAATTTTCAAAATTTTTAAATAAAGTTAGAAAAAATAATGTAAAAATTATTTTTGACTTAAATATTAGAGTTAATAGATGGAAAAAAAATGAATTAAATAAATCATTAAAATTAATATTGCCAAAAATTGACATTTTATTTGCTTCTGGTGAGGATATATTTTTATGGAAACAAAAAAGTTCCATAGTTTTTTTTCAAGAAACGTTAAAGAAATACAATATTAAACACGGCATATTTAGAAAAAATGCTAAATTTAATTATGCTTTTTATAAAGGAAAAAAATATTTTAATAAAAATAAAATAAAAACTAATATTATTGATTCCTCAGGCGCAGGAGATGGCTATAACGCTGCTTATTTTTCTAAATTTATTGAAACAAGAAATCCTAAACTTTCTCTAAGATCAGGAAGTGATTTAGGATCGAAGATTATTATGCAAAAAGGATCAATAATAAATTAAATTAATTAGTTTGTTTTTGTCATGGAGCACAGAATTTCAAAAGCAATATTTGCAGCAACATGGGATGTGATGTTATTTACATCAAAAGGCGGCGACACTTCAACTACATCTGCTCCTATAAAATCCAGATTTTTTAATTTTCTTATAATAACTTGTGCATCTCTAACACTAAAACCGCCAACCTCCGGAGTTCCGGTTCCTGGGGCGTAAGTGGGATCTATTCCGTCAATATCAAAGGTGAAATATACTTGAGTGTCTTTTAAAACTTCATAAATTTTTCTTATTGTTTTTTCTAGCCCATTTTCAAAATAATCATCAATAGTGATAATTGTTACCCCTTGGTCTTTTGCCCATATCAGATCATTTGGATCATAATGTGAACCTCTTATTCCCAACATGACATATTTTTTAGGATCAATAAGTTCTTCCTCTATAGCTCTCCTAAATGGAGTTCCATGAGTATATTTAAATCCTCCAAAATAAGTATCATATGTATCTGTGTGTGAATCAAATTGGAATAAACCCACAGGTCCATTTTTTGATAGAGATCTTAAAATAGGTAAGCTAATAAGATGATCCCCTCCTATTGAAATAGGGATGGTGTTAGATGCATAAATATTAGAAAAAAAATTTTGAATTTTTAAAAGAGAATCATTAAGGTCGGCAGGATTAACTGGACAATCACCAATATCAGCAATATTAATTATATCGTAAGGACTTTTTAAAGATACTGGGTGGTATAGTCTTATAAGAGATGAAGAATTACGAACCTCTCTAGGCCCATGTCTAGCACCAGGTCTATTTGTTGTTCCCCCATCCCAAGGTATACCACAAATGCAGTAATCAAGTTTGCTTAAATCTTTGATAACAGGTAATCTAAAAAAAGTTGCAATGTCAGCAAATCTTGGCGTTGTCATACTTGAAAGAGGTTTTATTTTAGTCATAATTTATACTTATGTTATAAAGGTAATAAATTAGAATACAAAATAATAATGGACTTAAATAAAAACCAATCAGATTTTGAAGAACTTATAGATGATGGAAAATCTGATCATCTAAAACTTTTTGAGTTACCTGAAATTTCTTTGCCAAACCAAGAAGGAAATCTATTAAAACTAAATCGAAATGATACATTTAAGATTGTTTTGTATTGTTACCCTATGACAGGTAGACCCGATAGGATATTGCCGAAAAACTGGAATAACATTAAAGGAGCTAGTGGTTGTACTGCTGAAACATGTAGTTTTAGAGATAAATATGATGAGTTGGTTTCCTTAAATACTGTTCCAATTGGGCTTTCAACTCAAAGCGTTGAAGATTTAAAAGAAGTGTCACAGAGGTTGTGTTTGCCTTATGATATTGTTAGTGACATTGATTTAGAATTTGCAAATAAATTAAACTTACCAACTTTCAAAATTGATAATAAAATTTATATTAAAAGAATAACTTTAATTATTGAAAAAACTTCTATAAAAAAAGTATTCTATCCTGTAAATTCACCTAAAACACACATCAATGAAGTATTAAAATGGCTCAAAAAAAATTAGTTATTGTTTTATATGCATTATTGTTATTTTTTTCTATATCTGCTTATTCAGACCCGAATTCCGATCAATGGATTGATTCTTCAAAGAGCTATAAAGATTTAATTGAAGAAGGGTATCAAGTTAAAGGATACTCTATAAATAAAATAAATACTGAAAATAAATTAATTTTACTTTTATTTGTTACAGTGCTTCAAAAAGGCAATAAAGTTTATGAATGTCAAGAATATCAAACACTAGATCAATCATTAGAAACACTTGATATGTCTATAATATGTAGAGAATTAGTTCAGCCTTATTTGCGTGGTGTTGGAACATAAAATTAGCTATTATAATAATTTAAAAAAAACCATTGGAGAGCTATTAGTGTTACTCCATTTATTATTTTTTTTTCATTTAAAAGATTTTTTACTTCATTAACACTAAAACTTTTAACTAAAATATCTTCATTTTCATTTTCTAGTCCGGTAATTCTTTCTCCCTTAAATGATTCTACTTCCCCAAGAAATACATGATAGAATGATTCAGAAGAACCTGGTGCAGGAAAATAATTTTGAATAGGCATAATGTCTTTTACATTGCATCCAGTTTCTTCAAAGCATTCTCTTTTTGCAGTTTCTTCTGGATTCTCATTATCATCAATAATACCTGCAACAATTTCATAAAGATATTCATCAGCACATCTTGAAATTACACCAGCGCGAAATTGTTGTATTAAAATTATTTCATCCTTTTTTGGATCATATGGAAGAAGGGTAGAAACATGGGCGCCTCCAAATACCTCCCTTTTTATTACTGGACTCCAAGAACCATCATGCTTTCTAAACTTAAGTTTTAATTCGTTCGATTCAAAAAAACCTTTATAAAGATTTTTTTTACTGATTATTTCATATTTAGGTTTCACAAAAATTGATAATATATTTTAATCTATATATAATATATATTTAATATGGAAAAAGCATTATTTGGAGCGGGATGTTTCTGGGGTGTTGAAGAATATTTTAGCAATATTAACGGTGTAACAGATACTGAAGTTGGTTATTCTGGAGGAAATATAAAAAATCCAACTTATGAAAGTGTATGTAATAATAATACCGGCCACGTTGAAGTTGTAAAGATTATTTATAATGTAAGTATTATTTCATATAAAAAATTATTAGATAATTTTTGGCAATGTCATGACCCTACAACTTTAAATAGACAAGGACCTGATATTGGAGAACAATATAAATCATCAATATTCTATTTTACAGAATTTCAACAAAAGTTAGCAATTGAATCAAAAAATAGAATTCAAAAAAATTTTGCTAATAAAATTGTGACAGAAATTATTAAATATAATGAGTTTTACAAAGCTGAAGAATATCATCAAAAATATATATCAAAGACAGGTTCACGATGTGAAGTCAAATATGAATGAATAATTATTATGAATGAAGATTTTTTTTCTGCTTTATTAACAGGTATTTTAATTTTATTATTTTTTTGGCTAACTATAGTATTGTTTATTTATTTTCGAAAACCTCCAAATTCAAAGCTAACTATTAAAATTTTCTATAATTCAATTACTGTTTTCTTGATTTTAATATTTATTCTATTTTTATTTAGATGAACCGATTCGTTTTTTATCAATATAAGTGATAAATAAATAACTACATATAGTGGCACACTAACATCAAAGTACTAACATATTGGGATATAACATTTTTTTATTAATTTTTGTTGAATACTATAATTTTACAACATATAAACTACATGTTTTTTAACAATACCAATAATTTCTAAGGGAAAAAAATGTCAATATTAAAGAATTATTTTAAACAAAACAGAGTTGCTCATAGTTTTTCAAATTGTCAGTGGCCTATTGGCGATCCTCAAGAGAAGGATTTTCATTTTTGTGAAGGAATTACTGTTACTGGAAAGCCTTACTGTCAAGCTCATTGTGATGTAGCTTATATAGATGAGAAAGAGCTTAAAAAAGAAAAAGAAGCTCAAAAAAATCGTCGTATTGCGGCATAGTTTATATTTTCTATTTTTGTAGATTGTAATTTAATAATAAATTGTGTGACCTTTTTCATTTTATTGACTTTATAAATCAATTTCTTAAAGTATATTAAATTTATTTGTATGATCTATTCTCTATTAAAAAAGATTCAATTAAGAGGAACTCTTGAGATTATTGATGCAAAAAATAGAACCCGTATATTTGGATCATTAAACCCAGTTGTTAGAATTCGCTTTACTAATCAATCAATTGAACAAAAAATTTTTCGTAATCCCAACCTTTATTTTGGAGAAGGCTATATGAACGAAGATATTATTATTGAAAAAGGAACTATAGAACAATTAGTTGATATAGTAACTGGAAGTTATGATAGCTTTCTTTCAAACAATAGTTTTTATAAATATTATGAGTATTTTTCTTCAATTTTTAAACCTCTGCAACAAATTAACAAATTGAGTAAATCAAGAAAAAATGTAGCACACCATTATGATATAAATGAAAATCTTTATAAATTATTTTTAGATAAAGATCTGCAGTACTCCTGTGCATATTTTCACAATCAAAATATAGGTTTGGATCAAGCGCAATCTGATAAAAAAAAGCACATTATTAATAAATTGGAAATTAAAGAGAGTATGAATGTTTTAGATATAGGCTGTGGTTGGGGAGGCATGGCTATAGAAATAGCTAAATCTACAAGAGCTAAAGTTAAAGGAATTACATTATCTGAAAATCAATTTGCAACAGCTTCTAAAAGAGCTCAAGAAGAAGGTTTAAATGATAAAGTTACATTTGCTTTGCAAGATTATAGGAGTGAATCAGAAACGTATGATAGAATTGTGTCAGTAGGTATGTTTGAGCATGTAGGTATAAAATATTATAATACTTTTTTTAAAAAAACTTACAATTTATTGAATGATAAAGGTGTCTTTTTATTACATACAATAGGACAAAGAGGCAAACCAACAGCCACCAGTCCTTGGATTAGAAAATATATATTTCCAGGAGGCTACATACCCTCATTATCAGATATTATTGTTGAAACAGAAAAACAGAACTTAAACATAACGGATATAGAAATTTTAAGGCTTCATTACGCTTATACATTGTCACATTGGTATAATAATATACTTAAAAATAAAGAAAAAATAATTAAAATGTTTGATAATCGCTTTTTTAGAATGTGGGAGTTTTATCTTTTATCAAGTAAGTACTCCTTTATCAATATGGGGAATGTAGTTTTCCAGATTCAAATTGCTAAAAATATTAATAATTTGCCTTTAACAAGGAATTATATTTATAATTAATTAAAATTAATATTTTAAATTTAATATAAACACCATATACTTTTATTATTATTAATAATTTTATGAGCAATAACTTGAGTCAATATACAATTAGAAACTTTATATTCTTATCTCTGGTGTTTATAGTAGTGGTTCTGCTTTATCCAGTTTTGCAGAATGCTTTTTTGTCAAATATTTTTATTAACGTTATTATATTAATATCTCTTTTTATAGGTATTATTTTTAATATTTATAAACTAATTGAATTAAATATAAATCACAATGCACTCTCAAATTTTAATATAAATAAATCACCTTCCTCATTTGTTAATCTTAGTGGAAATTTAAAAAATATTTCTCAGGAATTAAAAAACATTGATGGCCGATTTGTATTTAAAAGTTCTGCAATTAATAGATTAATTGAAAACTCAGACTTGTTATTAGGTAGTGTTAGAGAAACATCACGTTATTTAGTTGGGTTATTAGTTTTTTTAGGTCTTCTAGGAACATTTTGGGGACTGTTAAAAACAATTGGGTCTGTTGGTAATGTTATAAGTGGACTTGGTATTGATGATACTAATGTTGCTGGTTTTTTTAATTCATTGAAAGATGGATTAAATGCACCTTTGCAGGGAATGAGTGTAGCTTTTAGTAGTTCACTATTAGGATTGGCAGGTTCATTAATATTAGGTTTTTTAGATCTTAATTTAGGTCAGGCACAAAATAAATTTAGTCAATATTTTGAAAAAGTAGTTAATTTAAACTCCATACCTGATTTTATACATGGAACTAAAACTGAAAATATTAATAAAGAAGCTTTGCAAAAAATATACGATAATCTCGATAGTTTGGTTTTTGCTCTAAAAGAAACAACACAGAACCAAACTGTAATTCAAAACAATATTAAATCTTTAACAGAACAATTAAATAAAATTTCATCAAATTCATCCAGTCTTGAAAAAAAATTGTCTACTTTTTTATCTACACAAATTAACCTACAATCTTCTATGCTTGATTTAACTAACAATATCAGCAAAAAAGGAATAGTTGATTCTAAAACTAAAAAAAACATTGAGAATATTGATAAAGGAATTCAAAAATTAATTTCTTCAAATAGTAAATAATGACTTCAAGGTCGCTTAGACATAAATTAACTGATAGTACAAACATTTGGCCTGGTTTTGTTGATGTTTTAGCAACACTGCTTATAGTAATTATATTTATTTTAATGGTTTTTACTGTTTCACAAATATATTTAAGTGATGCAATTTCAGGAAGAGATAAAGCTTTAATAGACTTAAGAAAACAAATCAATGAACTATCAAAAATTTTATTATTTGAAACATCAGAAAAGGATAAAGCTTTATTAGGTTTATCTCAAAAAGAAGAAAAGTTAGCTGAAACTAAAGAAAGTCTGGAATCTGAGCTATTACTAAGCGAAGAATTGCAGAAGGATATTGCTTCAAAAAGATCGGAGATTTTTGTTCAAGAGCAAAATATATTAGCTTTATCTGATCAAATTAATGATTTGTTAACGGAATTGAGGATAGTCTCCAAAGCTCTTGAAACCTATGAAGGACAAAAAGTAACATTATTGAATATTGAAGGTTTAGGTGAAAGAATCAATAAAGCTTTAGCTTCCAGAATAGATCAACTTAATCAATTAAATAAAAACCTAAATGATGCAAATCAAAAATTGGAAATAAGTGAACAAAAATTAAATGAAAAAATACTTCAACTTAATCAATTAAATAAAAACCTAAATGATTCAAATCAAAAATTGGAAATAAGTGAACAAAAA
>Ga0163108_10001875_pt1 | contig 15383 bp, 16 predicted proteins | sample Fk1155metaG_FD_109644 | JGI IMG/M metagenome (GOLD analysis project Ga0163108, IMG submission 109644) | Marine microbial communities from the Central Pacific Ocean - Fk160115 155m metaG | ecosystem: Environmental > Aquatic > Marine > Oceanic > Photic zone | place: The Central Pacific Ocean...
CTTTCGGTTCTATAACTGAAGAACTGTGCAGTAAATACAAACTACCTTTTATATCCGAGGCTTTTGTTGATCGTCGGTACAACAATAATCTATCTTTGGTTAACAGGAACGAAAATCATGCCTTAATCAACTCTATCGATAAAAGGATTTCTCAAGCAAAACTGATTGCTTTAGATCAATCCGTTTTAATCGATGGTAAGAAATTCAATATGCATGCAAAAACATTATGTATTCATGGCGATACTCCAAATGCCTTGGAATCAGCCCAATTACTCAAAGCTGCACTAGAGTCAGAGGGAGTAAAATTTAAATACTATGGCTAACCAATTTCCAATTGTAATTGAGGAAATTAGTGAGGATCTTCTCCAGGTTAAATTAAAAGAAAAAGAAATTGATTACCCTTATTTCTTCTGGCAATTCTCACAACATATTCTCAAATCAAAAAATAATCTTGAAGTAGTCCCAGGAGAAGATTCTTTAGTCATACAATTCAATCCACTATTGCAAGATAAAGTGGAGATTAAGGATGAAATATACAAGTTGATCGAGTCTATAGATACTCTAGTTAACAATAAGCTTAAGGGATCCATAACTATTCCCGTTTGTTATGATGACGAGTTTGCTCTTGATATGAAATATATTCTGAACCATACAGGATTATCAAGGAGTGAAGTTATTGACGAACATTGTCACAGAGACTATGAAGTAAAAATGATTGGATTTACCCCAGGATTTGTCTACCTAGGAGAATTGTCTGAGAAAATAAAGCTACCAAGATTAGCTAACCCTAGGCCATTCGTATCAAAAGGCTCTATAGGTATAGCCAATAACAGAACTGGTATCTATCCAATTCAAGGACCTGCAGGATGGTCCATTATTGGCAGAACACCAAAAAATTTGTTTAACATAAAGAGAAATGATCCTTTTTTAATTTTGCCAAGGATGGAGTTAATTTTTGAACAGATTACAAAATCAGAATTCAATGCAATGTTAAGGGATTGATATGAAGGATATTGAATTTATTTCCTCTGGTGTTTTGACCACGATCCAAGATCTTGGAAGGAGGAGATGGAGAAACATGGGTGTTCCATTATCAGGTGCTGCAGATCCAGAGTCAGCCGCTTTAGCTAATGCTTTGCTTGGAAAGAACATTAATTCCCCTGTGTTAGAGTCAACATTTTTGGGTCCTAAATTTAAACTTCATGCTTCTCAGGATATTATTCTTGTTGGCGCCTTCATGGAGCTTAAAATTGATGGTATATCCGTCCCTCATAAAACAGTTATTACAGCTGATTCTGGAAGCATTATTGAGATTGGTAAAGCCATCCATGGGTGTCGCTCTTATTTGGCTTTCAGAGATAATATTATTGGCACTGATTTTCTAGGCAGTGTATCAACATATCTTCCATCTAAACTTGGTGGGTTAGAAGGTAGGATGATTGAAAAAGGTGATTTTATCAGTCTGGAAAAGAGTGATTATAGGGAAGATTATCAAGAAGCAATCAAAACAGATGAGCAAGCAAGTTACAGTCATACCTGGTTAATCAGGGTCACTGAAGGCCCTGAATATGATTTACTATCAGCTTCATCAAAAGATGCAATCGAAGATAGCGAATATATTGTAGACAATAACTCCAACAGGATAGGCATAAGACTCAACGGTTCACCTCTTGAAATTGATGAACATGGTGACATGATTAGTTCACCAATGTTTCCAGGCACGATCCAATGTCCTGCTAATGGCCAACCAATTGTACTTGGCCCAGATGCCCAAACCCTAGGCGGCTATCCTAGAATCTTTCAAGTATCAAAAGTTGATCGCTCTTTGATTGGACAATTAAGACCTAGCGATCAATTACGTTTCAAGAAAATTAGCCTAAAAGAAGCTGAAGAACTTTGGAGAGATAAGGCGACAAGTTTTCCAATTATTTCTAATATATAATAGATAAAAGTGCGCCTGTAGCTCAGCTGGATAGAGTACCTGGCTTCGAACCAGGTGGTCGGGGGTTCGAATCCCTCCGGGCGCGCCAGATTAAATTAGGAGATTAACATGAGTAATGCACACCCTTGGTTAGATCAGATACCCTGGACAACCAAACCACTTCCACGAGACATGCTGGAACATAGAATTCAACGAGCTTTGACATTAACCAATCTTGGTATGCTGGGAACCTTGGGTCTAAAAGGACCGATCGTGAGTCCACTGGAGTTCTATGCTGATAAATTCACAATTTATATTTTACCTCAACCGGGTAGCCCAAAACTAAAGGCTATGCAGCGTAATCCTAGGGTTTCTTTTGCAGTCGCGAATCCTATGGCAGGCTGGGTGGTTGCTCAGGGTGCTCAATTATTTGGAAATGCTGAAATTTTAGATCCAGGAACATCCGATTGGGAATATGGAATGACTATTTTCAGATGGCAGGCATCAGCTGCTGAAATTAATACTGGTTTTGAACAGCCGCCACAATATCAGCTGATGCGATTGGATCCAGAGCGGATCGTCTACACTGAACATTTTTTAAGGAAAGACGGTTACGGACCAAGGCAAATATGGCGAAGAGATGAAAAATCTGAACAGGCTTCTGATGGTTTCACCGAAGCAAAACATACCTGATTAATTGGTATCTTCATTCACTTTTATAAACTGAAAATAGATACCTAGAATAATTGCTACCAGCCCTCCATAATAGAATGGATATGTTGGGTCGACGTTGTATAAGAAGGCCCCAATTGGTGGTCCGAAAATCATTCCAACAACAGGCGCTCCTGCTAATAAACCAGCAACTTCTCCTTGTTCTGAAGGTTTAACGCTTAGGGTAGCTGCTGAATTCAATCCTGGTGTAATCATGCTGAATGCAATACCAATTCCACCAAAAGCAAGATAGAATTGAGTCAAATTAGTTACAAAACTGATTGATGTTAAAACAGCACCAAAAATTAGAAAGCACATTCTTAGAAGCGTTTCAGGTTTTAGTTTAATAATTTGCAACACCACTGCTTGCATAAAAGTTGTCATCAATGCCATAGAGAGCAATGAGATGCTGGCTGCCTTGATTATTTGACTCTGTCCTACTACGCCTAGTTTATCTTCAATAAAGAAGGCGGCAATTACTTGTGTACCAGTAAAGACCAGGAACGCTATCATCCATCCAAGAAGGTAGGGTGAAACTCTGTTGTCATAGAATTTTAGTGTCCCATGAGCTTCTTGAACTGGCTCTATATTAGTTTGCTTTAGATATTTCATCGCTAGAAGACCTCCACCCACGGCAATGAATGCACCAAAATACATTGGAAATAGCGGATGAATAAAGGCTAAACCACCGCCAATGACGGGTCCTATCATTGTCCCAATACCAGAGGCCATTCCAATTAGAGCCATCCCCTGTGCTCGATCTGAAGCTTCGGTGGTATCTGACATATAGGCGACAGCAGAAGGCTGAATTCCACCAATTAAGGCGCCATAAATGAGTCTAATGATAAACAACAAGATAAAAAGATAGATTGGCTCCATAAGCTTCCAGATTCCAATCTGGATACCAAAGGCAAAGAGTGAATAGGCCAGAGCATATGAGAATAGACCAATAATGAACACTCTTTTTCTTCCTATGATTTGACTTCTTTTACCCCAGTAGTATGAAGAGAATACGAGAGCGACATTAGAGATAGCGATCAGTATGCCAAATTGGGTCGTTGAAAGACCAATGCTTCTAGATAATGGTGCAAAAATAATATATAGCAGTGAGAATCCAGTACCGTATATTACCAGGCCTAAGATGAGTACAATTTTATCAACACCAAACTTTGACTCAGCGTTCATTTCTTCTGTCGAGCCTTCATAGCTTGTAATTGCTCTTCCGAAGCTGGCTTTTGGTATTTCCTTTTCCATTCGCCATAATCCATTCCGTAGATTAGTTCTCTAGCGTTTTCTTCATTAATTAGCTCGCCTAATGCAGAAGCTTCTTCAACGTACCATTTGCTTAAACAGTTTCTGCAAAACCCAGCTATGTTCATCAGATCTATATTCTGTGTTTCAGGTTCATTTTTTAGATGATTTATTAGCCTTTTAAATATGGCTGATTCAATTTCAGTTTGTTTGCTCATAACACTCGAATGATTTTGAGTGATATCTAAACATAATATCCATTAGAATAGTAATATATTCTTCCTAAATTATGTGGCTTTGATTATGGACGATTCATTACGCCCTTTGTCGGGTATAAAAGTGATAGAAATGACTCACATGGTCATGGGGCCTGCTGTAGGCTCTATACTCGGCGATTTGGGTGCTGATGTTATAAAGATAGAACCGGTAACAGGGGACAAAACAAGAAAATTAAAAAAATCAGGGTCTGGCTATTTTCTAACTTATAATCGAAATAAGAGAAGCATCGCTCTAGATATTAAGAGTTCTGAGGGTCGAGAAGTAGTTTTAAGCTTGTTATCAACTGCCGATATTTTTATTGAAAATTTTAGGCCCGGAGCTATGGATAAACTTGGATTTGGCCATAAAGAACTAGAGGCCATTAATCCACGACTAATTTATTGTTCAGCTAAAGGTTTTCTTAATGGACCTTATCAGCACCGAACAGCATTAGATGAAGTAGCTCAAATGATGGGAGGGCTTGCCTATATGACTGGACCACCAGGCCAACCCTTAAGAGCTGGTTCATCAGTGATAGATATTATGGGAGGTATGTTTGGCGTTATAGCAATTTTAGCCGCCCTACAAGAAAGGCAAAAAACTGAAAAAGGCCAGAAAGTCACTAGTTCACTTTATGAGAATGTTGTTTATCTTATGGGGCAGCATATGGCACAAACAGCAACCACTGGCGAAGCTCCACCACCAATGTCAGTTAGGGTCTCAGCTTGGGCTGTTTACGATATATTTGAGGCAAAAAATAAAGAGCAAATATTTATTGGCGTTGTTAGCGACAGTCAATGGAAAAGTTTTTGTCAGTCCTTTGGTTTAGTCGATTTCATTGAAGATAAAGATATGGATATTAATAGCGGTAGAGTCGAAAAAAGAAACATCATCATTCCCAAGCTGCAGGAACTCTTTAAGACTTTTTCAAAGAAGGAGTTAATGGAAAAACTGGATCAAACCGGATTACCATTTGCACCAATCAACAAACCCGAAGATCTTTTTGATGATCCTCATCTGAATGAATCAGGTGGTCTTTTGAAGATTGATATCCCAGATGGCGGCTCAACAAAATTGCCCGCCATGCCGATTGAAATGAACGGACGACGTTTTGATGTGCATCAACAAGTTCCAAAAGTTGGTGAGCATTCGAAAGAAATTTTAGAAGAGATTGGGCTTAGTGATGAGGTAATACGGTCACTTTTTGAAAAATCTATTGTGTCTTAATCTCCATCCGCTTCAGATAAATATTCTCTATAGTGTTTCACTCCCTTAAACCCTGCGTAGGCTCCTATTATCCCAACCACTAAGGAGACTGTAGATATAGAGTAGGTGATTAACGCTTCATCTTGGAAGACAAAATCAGTCAATAAGGCGACACTGGTTGGACCTAGAGTATAGCCGGTCATACTAATTACAAAAAAGTAAATAGCAACCACTTGACCTCTTAGTTGATTTGGAGTGATATTCACTATTGCTAAGGGAGCCAGAGCTGTCTGACCAGCTGCCATCAGGCACTGTGGAACAAACATCAAAGTCGCTGTTTGATAGGATGGCATTAATGGCACCAGAGTTGCTGCAATGGTTAGTATAATCATGGTATAACCAAATAGTTTAAGATGAGCTCCTTTGTCGCATCTGTTTAAAAGGTAATCACCCAACCAACCTGTCGAAATTGCACCTATCGGGCCAGCAATCAAAAATGCAGAACCCAGCCAGATAGAAAGAACATCAATACCAATATTATAGGTTCTCATATACATTGCAGGCATCCATGAAAGGAACGCATAGCCAATAAGCACTGAACAAGCCATAGAGAGGAATAACCATCCGTAAGCTTGTTTTCTTTGAAGCAGGAACTCTACGGTCTCTTTGATGGAAACTTCTTCAGTTTCTTCTCCAGACTGAGTTTTAATTTTAATTTTTTCTTTTCTTTCAGGCTCTCTCACTGTAGCCATCAAGGCAGCGACAACCAAGCCCGGAAGGCCGACGTATAAAAATAAAGCTTGCCAAGCAAAGATTTCACCAAAGAAGGGGAGAACTAATGGTGGTGAATTAGCCACATAAGCAACGATCTGACCGCCTACAATTAATGCAATTCCTGACCCTACTGAGACACCCATATTAAAAAACCCTAGGGCCTTGCCTCTTCTTTCTTTTGGAAAGTAATCACTAATCATTGATAAACTGCTTGGACTTAAGGTTGCCTCACCAACGCCAACTCCAATCCTAGCTAGAAAGAGTTGAGTATAATTTTTAGCTAGTCCACAGGCGGCTGTCATTAAACACCAAAAAGTAATTCCAATACCAATAATAGCCCGCCTGCTCTTTTTATCTGCTAGACGACCTATAGGAACTCCCATGGTGGTATAAAAAAGTGCAAAAGCAAAGCCCAACAAGAGGCTGACTTGTGTGTCACTAAGATCGAGATCAGCTTTAACATCTTGAACTACTAGAGACAATAACTGTCGATCAAGAAATGAAACGACGTAAGCCATGGTTAAGATAACTACAGCATACCAAGCACTAGAATTAGAGGGGTATCTGTCTTCTCGTTTTAAATCTGTATCCAAATTAATTACCTATTTTTCATCCAACTGAAATCAAGATCCTTATCTTCATCTAACGTAGAGTAAATTTTACCAATAGTTGTATCATCTTCGATAGTTTTCATGACCATAGTTGCTAAGTCATCTCTTGACATACTACCAAGAATACATTCTTCGGTTAATACACCAGTCCCTGTTGCTGGGTTATTGGTTAATTGACCAGGTCTTATTATGGTGTAATCCAAATTGCTAGACCTAAGCACATTTTCTGCTTTTGTTTTTTCTTCTGCAACTGGACCTAAAAAGGGTTTTAGCATCTCAGGTAGTTGAGGTTTGCTTTCTCCTGACCCTATAGAGGTTACAAATATAAACCGAGAAAAGCCTGATTCTTGACTGGCTTCAATGATGTTTTTATTCGCTGGAAAGTCAGAACGAATTGCTAATTCAGCATTTTTACCCCCCACCAAGCTCACCACGATCGATTGGTTATCTATTTTAGATAACACTTCTGTTACTTGTTCTCTATCTAAGGCATCAGCATGCATAATTTTGGCTTGCAGTGATTCTAGCTCCGATTTATTTTTGCTAGACCTGGTTATTGCGTAAAGATCGTAATCTTTGTCACGAATCTTTCTGCACAGAGCCATACCGGTTCTGCCTGTCGATCCGAATAAAACGACCGATTTCAATTAACCCTGCTTAATCTTCTAAAGCAGGCGCAGGTTTTTGTTCTCTTGAGTAGTACTCGAGGCTAGAAATACTTGGACCATAATCTTCAGTAGGAGCTGAGAGCATTCCTGGATATCTTTCTTCAGAGAAATCTCTGACATGTTGAGGGATGATATCAATGGTATCTGATTTGATCATAGTGCTCATATATAGACAATGCCCTGGCTCTTGTCCCATCAGCATCCAAGGTAGCCAAGGTGTAATCCTATTCCATGTTCCCGTAAAAGGCACCGAGGTAAGTTCTGGATTTTCTAAGTCTTTAGCTGAGACAAAATATCTCATCATTTCTGAGACTCGAGCCATAGGACCTGATGATTCTCTAACCCATTTATCGGGTTGTAGGGCATTAGGGTAATAAAGATGCATATCTGTATTTAGAGTGATGATATCTCCAGCTCGCTTCCAAGGGAAGATCAAAGGAATTTTTCTTGGTTCTCCCTTTTTTCCACCTCCAAAGTCTTCTGGCGCCAGTATAAGCCATTCAGATATGGTGTAATTAAACGGATCATTAGCAACATGGACGACCTTGACAACTTCTTCTGTCCAAGGGTTAGTCCATTCATCTATCATTTGCCCTGTTCTTGAATCGGTGTAAAAGATAACTTCTTTATTGAGTCGTCTTATGCTGCCGTCTTCAGCCGCTGGCATTAGTCTAGTGCATAAGAAGGTTTCAAAACCACAGAGTTCTTTTACAGCTTCACCTGGCTTGACTCCCAATATTTGCCCAGTGGTATAGCAAATTGATTGTTTTTCCGAATCCATATCTGCTTGAATCCTTGCCCAGGCGTCTCTGTTCCAAGTGTTGGATTGAAAATTAATTTCAGTTTCAAATGTTATCCCCATTTTAATCTCCTTATTTAGATTCTCGAATTAAATAATTAATTATAAGTTCTCTCGTCTTAGGGTCTTTTATCCCTTCAACTCGCATTCTATTACCAGGTACAAAATTCTCTGGATCTGATATGAAAGCATCGATTGTTTCTGGTGTCCAGACTAATCCGTTCTCTCTCATATTTATCAGAGCGTTTGAATATTTAAAATTTCCAGATACCCCCGCTGGTCTTCCTAGAATTTTATACAGGCTTGGCGCCATTCTATCTCTGTCATCTTCTCTAACGGCATGGCAAAATCGACATTTACCCCCCTCCCAGCCATCAAAAGCTTGTTTTTCTAATATTTTTTCTGCGTCTGTTGATTCATTACCATAGAGTTCATAGTAGTTCGGAAGGTCTAAGTCTTCGACGATAGCTTTAATTTGGTCTTGCTCAAGATTAACCCGTTTTGCAATTGGGTAGGCCCCGAAGATTAGATATGGAAGATAAGCTGAAACTACCAATAAGATAATGATCAGTAACCAGTGTCTCCCTCTTGCATTTATAAAATAGTTTCTCATCTTGCTTAGGCAAAAATATTGATGCTGAATACTCTGTAACGAACTAAATGGTAAATTCTAAAAATAATGATGAATAGAATAAGAGTGATATAGAAGAAACCAAATACACTATGGAGATAACCTGAGGTTGTCCAAAGTAAATGATTAATGGTATTTGCTCCCGGTAGAAAAAGAATGAGTCCATCGGACCAGGCAGTTAATATTCCAGAAACACCTTGTGCTATAAAAGCGACATAAAGCATGAATTGGAGAATATGGATTTGCGTGTATTCATGGTCAGGTAGTAGCCGTTGTTTATTTTGAGGAGGGGAGTAAACCCATAAATAGACTCTAAAAAAACTGAATACAAACAACAATGTGCCCACCACAAGATGAAAGTTGGTTAGAACTTTTCGCTCTAATGACTCTGTGGGAACTCTTGGAGTGACAGACATATTTATAAAAATAACCATAAAAACAATAAACACTAACCAACTGGTAATTGACGAGAGCCTTGTTGTGATTTGATTATCCATGCCAAAATATTTATTTTTGATTTATAAAGACTTTAAAATAATTCGCAATCGATTTTGTATCAAGGTCCAATTCTAAATTTTTTCCTTTTATAAGCTCCAAAATTGATTTTTGATTGATGGTTGAGGCTCTTTCAAAGAATGGGAACATAACATCATCGGGGGCACACATTATCAAGCTGGCGCATGATATTTGCTCATAAAGCTCTATATCAGAGTGTTGCCAAATGGCCTCATGAATTTGTTTTGCAGAATGATGCGCTCTAAGAGCATCGATTGTCTCACGATGCTGAAGCTCTAGATTTGTCTTTGCTCCTAGTATTTCTCCTGTAAGATGCCAAACTTTTTGCAGATGAGAACCGTCATCTTTTGGACTCCAGTCAGAGCTAATATTCTTCTTCATTTCTTGTTTTTCTTCATATCTAGCCAGAAATGCTCCCACCATTGTTAAGGATTTAGTGCTTTGAGGTTGATCATAGGCGATCTGTAAAGCCATCGAGGCTCCTGTGTGATGACCAAAGAGGTGATATTCCTTTAATCCAATATCGTTCATAACCTCAGTTAACCAACCGCAATATTCGCCAATAGAAGGGTTATGGTTAGGATTAAAACTCTGCCCAAAACCTGGTGTATCGATAGCAAACATATTCATGCCTTTAAGTTCATGCATGATGGGTTCATACATCAGAGAGGAACTGGGGGTTTGGTGAAAGAAAACGACTGGTATGCCGTCACCCTCCATGTATCTATAATGACATTGCCCTCCTGAAGTTTCAGAGTATTTTTTCTTTATGGGATTAGCTTGAACCATAGTAATCCCCTGGCGATTTTATCCTTACATATACAGCACCAAAGAAGATTAACGCATGGGTAGAGCATATCAGCAGGAACGGCCCCTTAGGACCGAATGTATCAAATAATATTCCTCCTACTGAAGTGGCAACAAGTATGCCGCATGCACCAAAGAAAGCGCTCACGCCAATAACGCTTCCTCTTTCTCTTACCGGAGCTTCTTGTCCGATTAAACTTCCTGTGGCGATAACTGTGCCGATAGCACTGGCAGAGATTAATATAAAAATAGGAAGATAAGAATAATTTAAGGGAGTATCTACAAAAATTATTGATCCATAGGCTATTGTGCCAAGTCCCATAGCAATGACCATTGCTGTAACCCTGTTAATCCGATCAATCATTGACCCAAAAATAAAGGCCCAAATAATGCTTAGAAGGTTGGTAATCACAATCAGGGGCACAACTTGCTTGAACGCTTCGCCAGTGGTAATTCCAAGGTCAACCGCGCTGGTTGCAGCCCACAGGGAAATAAAAATGCCATTTACAGAAACATCAGCACGAGCTAGAAGTGTCGCTGCAAAAGCCAGAGATATTCTTAGGTTTTTCATTGATTTTATTGCTGTGGCAACAAGGTGTTTAAAGGTTGGTTTTTCATCCAAACTTTCAGGTGTTCCTCCCTTCAGACCAATAGCAAAAATAATTCCAGATAAAAATGCTACCGCTGCAACAAACAGCATGGTATATCGCCCAGCTGTGATAGGGTCATAACCGAGGTTTGTTAAAACAGTTGGTAGCCGCCCTAAAAAAGCAGCAAATATAGCTACGCCTAAGGCATTTAGAACAGAATGCAAACTGACAAATTTACCCCTTGATTTTTCGGTTGGGTAATCATTTACAATAATGGCAAGTACTGAGGATAATGCAGCCGCACCTATTGCAAAAACTGATCGAAATATAAACAGTTCATTAATATTTGAAGCATAAGGAAATAAAGCGAAACCTATAGCAACAACGATGGTTCCAAAAACCATAACTGGTCTGCGACCAATGCGGTCAGATAATACCCCGAAGAAAGAGACGGAAAGGATGGCAATAATTTCCTGCATAAAAGCAAGACTTCCACTAATAGTTCCCTGTTCTGATCTTGGTATTTCCAAAACCACACTGAGGATGTAGGGTTGGATGAAATTTAATCCTGCTAGAATGCCAATACAAATGATGCAGGCGTATAAATAAGTGACGGCATTAAATCTAGAAATACCTTCAGCTAATTTTATTGGTCCAATTTTTTCTGTCATTGAAATTCCTTTGATAAGAATAGGACTAATAATTAAGTCTGACTAAAAAATTATGCATAACAAGTAACTAAATGTAACCTTTTATAATCTTATAAGAAACATTCTGTAACAGTCGAGCCCCAAGTTTCACGATTATTTCCCAGAGAAAGGTAGGTAGCATTTTCATAATTCTTTACAATTTCGACATAGGTATTTTCTAGAGGATGCGATTCTCGAGACAAGATAACAATAGGGCAATCCATCTCAAATAGGTAATTTTTAGTCGGATAGGTCAATTGGTCTGCCATAGTTTTTTGCCAAAAACCCTCAGATCTAATTAATTCTGTGACTTCGATATCTAATTGCCTTTCTTCTAAATCAGGCGTTCCATCAATGATTCCAGATATAGTTCTGTTATACCAAGGCCAAAATAGTCTAGAGTCTCTGACCATATGCCAATAGCTTTGAAGATGCCCTCCTGACCAATCAGGCTCTATTAGTGGTAATCCATTATCAATATAATCACTCGCTTCCTGATCGCTTAAAATCCAAGGCTCAATAAGAATAATTTTTTTCATGTCAACAGAGATATTTTTTGCTGCATCAATTGCTGAGGCGCAACTTGACTGAAAGGCCATTATTTTTAGTTCATTGTAGTTCTCATGTTTTAGGATTTGAGAAATTATAGCTGTGTGTGCTTTAACACAATCTGTTTCTATTAATTTTTTGTCTGATTCCCCATGCCCCGGCAGATCAATTGAATAAACATCAATATTTTTACCAATTGATTCAGTTAGAAATCTAATTGTTTTTGAGGAGCCACCTGCAGAGTGAAGACAAAACAATGGGTTATTGCTTGTGTCAAAATTCTTTTCAATTTTTATATCCCCTTGGGTTGAATGAAAAATTGATTTTGTGAATTTACCGTTATTAATTATTGGCGATTGCAGAGAAGGGCTAGCCACAGCGGGATGTTCTAAAAGCATTGCTTTAGATTTTACTAAAGCCTCTTCATGTGTTCTTGAAGTCTCAATTGATACCGAATCAGAAGGTGTTAGTTCTTCCAAGCACTTACTCAAGGGGTCCGATTCACCAGCAGTAATTAATGCAGGAACAGTTAACTCTGGGACAAATCTTTCGAGTCTGTATTCAAAGGCAGCTCCATAGGCTTGTCGGTATTTATCTCCAGCACGCATAATCTCAATTGAATTCTCGTGCAATGCTTCTGGAGATGAAATATCGAATCGCATTCTAGCTTCCTTTTTTCTTTCATGCCAAGGAAAGAAGATGAGTTGTTCCCTCATTCTTGACCATAACCAAGATAAATGACTTCCATCCCATTGAGGTGTGTATGGCGGCAAATAGTGTTGCCTTATATTCTCTAGTTCGCTATCAGTCAAAACCAAAACCCCATTGCAAGCAATCGCTTTGACTCGGTCAGGATAATGGTGCCCCATTGCAATTGAGATAATTGCGCCAGTATGAAAACCATATAGTCCGAATTCTTTAATGTTTAAGGTGTCGGCAAGTTCAATATTTGCCTGGGCAATTTTTTCTATTGTTACTTGATCTGTTTGTAAAGCATCTGAGTCACCATATCCAGGTGTGTCTGGTGCGATAACTGTAAAATCCTTACTCCATTCTTCAATCTGTGGCCTATATTCATCTGCCGATTTTGGAGATTGATGGAGAAGAAATATTAAAGGTCCTGAACCAGCAATTAGAAATCTTACTTGCCTGTTGCCCCAATGGCTTTTAATAGTGCAATATTCAGTTTTTATTTGATTCATTGGTAATTAGTTACACAGATGTTAAGTTTTTTTTAAAGTGCTTTTTATCTTTTTTGGACTTTATGAAGTTATAATGTCCACACAATTTTAACAACTAAAAAAAATTATGGCTAATAGGTTAAAAGATAAGGTTGCTCTCATAACAGGAGGCGCTTCAGGATTTGGGAAGAAAACGGCAGAAGTTTTTAATACCGAAGGTGCGGTGGTTTATATTTCAGATATCAATGAAGAGGGCGGAAAAAAAGTTGCAGAAGAGCTCGGTGTTAATTTTGTCAGTCATGACGTCACTAATACAGAAGATTGGGAAAGAGTTATCGATCATATTAAGGTCAATGAAAGCAAACTCAATATCTTGGTTAACAATGCCGGAATTGGCTTCATGGCCGATGTGGAGACCACGACAATTGAAGAGTGGGATTTGGTTCATAAGGTTGATTTAGACTCTGTCTTCTATGGTTGTAAATACGCAATTCCCCTTATGAGAGATTCAGGAAACGGATCTATTGTTAATGTTTCATCAATTTCTGGAATAATTGCAGGACATAATTTTGCTGCCTACAACAGTGCTAAAGCAGGGGTAAGGCATCTTTCAAAATCAGTTGCTCTCCACTGTGCCAGAACAACTAAGTTAGTTCGATGCAATAGTATCCACCCTGTTTTTGCTAAAACTGAAATGATGAAATCATTCTTTGCAGATCCAAATGATGAATTAATAGGTAAGTTAGAACGACAGGTCCCTGCAAGAAGCCTTGCAGATGTTGGTGATATAGCCAATGCAATATTGTTTCTTGCTTCAGATGAATCAAAGTTAATAACTGGAAGTGAGCTAGTTATTGATGGTGGTTTGTCAGCTCAGTAAAACGTTTATTATTTTCCATTAACCAATGGAATGGGGTCAAGAACCCAGTTTTTTTCTGTTTTTCTGTCTGGGCTGGGAATGGCAAACGCAGTTTCATGTTGTTCTTCCTTGAATTTTCTTACATCAATTTTGTACCCTTTATTTTTAAACCCTTCCAAAGTTTTCCTGTAACTACCGATAATTAAATCAGCTGGAACCATTATTTCCTTAGTTTTAACAGGAGGTGTAACCACAGGTCTAAGGTTTGTCATTACTGCAATGTCTTCATTGGCGATAACCATATTTCTTTCCATCACCATATCGTCCATTTTTTCATCCATAATCCAATTTCGCATATTCACGAAGAAAATCCTGGTTTTAAATTGATTCACAGGTTGCTCAAAGAAATATTGATGAAACCAATTGATATCTTTTTTTGTGTGGATTTGAGTGATTAATGTATTGGGTCCATGATAACCACCAAAGACGGTTAATTCTCCTGATTCTTGTCGTGCCGTGTCCCCGTAAACATCTTTATCCAGTGGCGGTGCATCAAAGACTTGTGCAAAGTCTGCTCCCCATTCATGATCAGTGATTTGAGTGGGATTAACTTTGTAATCATTTTTTGTGCCCTCAAAACCGTGAGTAGGGTGAATAAATTCATTATGTGCAGGGTCTAAGCCATTTTCAATCGAACGTTCATAATTATAATTAATATCAATTATTACAGTTTTATTTGCTCGCCATCCCTCGGCTTCAAATTCTTCAATTTCATAGAGAGGTGAGCGTTTTTCTTCTGAAAGGTCACCCAAAAACGCAAAGACAATACCGTATTTTTCTTTAACAGGGTAACTATCAACTTTAGCTCTTGCTGGTATTTTACTATCTGGTCCTAACGAAGGAATTTTAGTGCATTTCCCTGAGCCATTGAATCGCCAACCATGATAAGGACAAGCAATGGTATCATCTTCACTATGACATAGGCCGCCAGCTAAAGAACCTCCTCGATGACAGCAAACATCGCTTAGGCAATGCGCTTCTCCTTTACTGTCTCTAAAAGCAACAAAATCAAGACCAAGGATTGTAGCCTTTACCGGCTTATCCTCAAGTTCTTTCGTCAAGCATACTGGGTACCAGAAATTAATGTACATAATTAAACAGTTGTTAAATTTTCTCTATGGCAAATTATATTCGATATTAAGATTTATTTAACATGTTAAATCGTAACGAAATGTAACTTAGAATAATTTCTCATCCAAAATCAGGCTTTTATCAAAGGGATAGGATCAAGAACCCAACCCTTACTCTTCCGTCTTGCAGGGCTTGGGATGGCATAGGCATGGCTCTTTTTGTTTTTTTGAA
>Ga0163108_10001876_pt1 | contig 15379 bp, 14 predicted proteins | sample Fk1155metaG_FD_109644 | JGI IMG/M metagenome (GOLD analysis project Ga0163108, IMG submission 109644) | Marine microbial communities from the Central Pacific Ocean - Fk160115 155m metaG | ecosystem: Environmental > Aquatic > Marine > Oceanic > Photic zone | place: The Central Pacific Ocean...
GATTCCGCTGTGCGTGTGCGTGTGCGTGTGGCTGGCGGGTTGTAGTCGTGCGGACCCTCCCGAGCCACTGCCCACCCTCACTGAGGTAGCACAAACGGTCCAGTTTGCTTCCACGGACAAGTTGGGGCCACACCATTATTTGGCGACGGTAGAGCGCACTGAACATGTGGATGGACAGGAAGGCACGGTCACAGAAGAGACTGTGGATATTCGTTGGCAGGATTGGGACAATTTTTCCTATACGCGCTCCGTGGACGGTCGCACCATCTCTGGTGTAACCGTGGTCGGAGGGAGGGCGTGGGTGCAGAATGGCGCCAATACAAAATGGAAACGAAAGGACGATGCGGAGCCCTACCGTGTACGACTACGAGCCACCTGGAATGCGTGGGATTTTGCCTTAGAGCCGTTTCTCGGAAGAATCGAATTCAAAGAAGAGGAGCATTCCTTGATAGAAGGGCGTCCCGCAGTCCGCTATTCTTTGGGGTTGCCCCAGGCAGAGATGGGTGATTCTTTGTCAGGACATGCTTGGCTTGATGAGGCGACGGCAGTCAGGCTCGAAGCTGAGGTGGATGGTTTGGTGATTTCCGAGGGGGGCAAACGCGCCATTCGTCTCAGCTTGATTCGTACTGGGATTGGGCAGGTACAGACAATCATTCGTCCAGGGCGCAAGGGTAAACAGGGGAAAAAATAAGATTCACGGTCAGAAATGTGAGTCAATTGGTCAGAAAGGCAGCTTAACCTTGATGCATTCCAAATCAGGGAGTACCATGTGCCAGAGAAGCCTCTTTTCATTGTCGATCCTCCAATGGGCACGACTTTTGACAAAAGGCAGTTCAAACCACGATTCGGATAGGACGGGACTTATTATCGACACCAACGACATTGTGCGCGTGATATGTGGGGCAGCCATCGACAAGAAAGCATCGGACCTGGTTGTTCTAAATCTGGAGGGGAAAACCTCATATGCAGACCTCTTTATCTTGTGCAACGGTGGTACCAATCGACAGGTCAAGGCCATTTCCGAGGGCATACTTGCGAAATTGAAGGAAATGGGTGCGAAAGGGATAAGTACCGAGGGTTTGGGTAGTGCACGTTGGGTTCTGATCGATACAGGCGACGTAATCGTTCATGTTTTTGAGGAGCACTTACGGGGCTACTACGATCTGGATGGGTTGTGGGTAGACGCCAAGTGCGTCCCGCTGGAGTCGTTTGGCTTTGATACGGCCGTGATATCCGAGGTGACGAGTCCGTATCGAGACTCTCTCGCGCGTGCCCCTGCTTCGTGAAAATCGCCCTGATCCGTGTGGGGCGAGGGAAAACCGCCTGGGCGGATGCGGCGACCGAGGACTATTCGCGTAGATTGTCGAAGAAGGTCGGATTCGAGGAGATCCTATTGCGACCTGCGAAGTTCCACGGCGATGAGGATGCCGTGCGACGTGAGGAGGGTTCGCGAATCTTGGCATTGGTTCGTCCAGGGGACCGTCTCATCGCACTCGATGAACGAGGGGATTTGTTGCGGACAGACCAGATGGCGACGTTGGTACAGCAAGCTGCATCAGCCAGCACGCGTCGGATAGTTTTTGGTATCGGTGGACCATATGGACATGCGCCGGAAGTGAGAAAAGCGGCTTTTCGTACGGTAGCTTTGTCGGGAATGGTCATGAATCATGAGCTTGCCCGGGTTGTGATTGTCGAACAGTTGTATCGGGTGAGCACGTTGTTGTGGGGTGGCAAATACCACCATTGACCTTGCTGGGTCAGTGTGTACCCATTTCTTGATGCGTGTTGGCAATGCAATATTGGATGTGTTTTTTCCCCGCCCCTGCCCGGGGTGCGGTGGGCTCTGTGGTTTGGGGAGCCAAACGGTGTTGTGTGAGGGGTGTGATGCTTCTGTATCCATTCTGCCTCGCGCGTTGGGAATGGAACATCCCCAATACGTAGAGGAATCACTCGGTGGACTATGGATGCTCGGAGATTATGATGGGCCGTTGGGTGCCTTGCTTCGACATGGAAAGTATAGAAAAAACCTTTGGTTTGTTCGAGAGGTGGGGCTGCGAATGGCCATGGCGGGCCAAGGGCGTTTGCCTACCGTCGACATGGTGACAAATGTGCCGATTCCATTGTCGCGGAAGATGACGAGAGGTTTTGACCAGGGGGAGGTGTTGGCAAGATCGGTGGCCCGAGCCTTGGGAGTTCCTTGGGAACCGCTGTTGTTTCGCCACCACATCTCAGAAACGGCTCGGATGGGTCGTGAAGGACGAAAAGAGCAAGCACGTCGGAGCTACAGAATTCAGCCGAGAGTTGAACGAACCCCACGAAAACCACCAGGAAGGGTTCTGTTGGTGGATGATGTTGTGACCACGGGCGCGACCATGCAGGCATGCGCAGATGAGTTGTTGGGCACTGGGGTGGAACGTGTCTTTGGTTATTGTGGCGCTTTTCGGCGTAGTGTCCCCGTGCTTTGACATTGTCTGACAATTTCAACGAATCGTTTCAATTGGTCTACGGGTTGTCGAGGTACAAGGACCTGAAACTTGAACTGGGCATCGCTATTTGGTGTCAAAGCAACGGATCTTGTTCATCTTTTTATTGTTTGGCACAGAAACTGCAGAAATAGCATGTGGATGAATATATTGGAGGCTGAAATGCGACGAATTGATACCACCCTGGAAACTCTCATTGCGTTGTTTTTTGAAGAGTTCGTGGCGATGTACGGAGACGAGGAGTTGGCGTCTGTGGCGACATCTGCTGTGATCAACGAATTGTTGGTTGGAGCCGAAAACGAGTTGTGCGAAGACGCAGCTTGAATTCGTCTGCAGTGTGAACGTCCCCATCCCGTAGGACGCCAGATCGTTGTATGGAACCACCACCAGCCTTGCGTGACGCGCGCTTGGCCATGGGATTGGCCAGTCCAGAACTGGAAGTCGCGAAAAGTTGGTGCGCTTTTTTTTTCTGCCATTGCTGGGTTTGACGCATGAGAATCCAGGTTTCTGTTGAAACGTGCTGAGAAACTGTTTCGCGCGCTTCATTTGTAGGGGCCAACCCATTATGATGAATTAGCTCGATGGCTTCGGCTCGGGCTCCTCCCCCCGCGACGCCTGTTCTGGTGTCCGCCTTGTCTACAGTTCATTCGACTCCTCCCCTGCCGCTTTCCTCCTCTCCTCTCACTCCGCGTTTCTTTCATGCAGATACGACCCTCCGGTCGCAAGGGCGACGATCAGATCCGAAAGCTATGGATCCCGGTAACGGTGCGTGTCGCGTGGGAATTGATGATGGCGGGAGTCAACGTTCGCCCGTCGACTTTGGCGGATGCACGAGAGCACGTCTTGCGCAGCCTCCCGGCTGGCCTCGATGTGGAACTGGCTGAGCGTTGGGCCTCTTTGTTTTTGCATGAATACATTACCCGCATCAAAGAAGGCACGGTGGCCCGGACTCTTCCCGACGAGGATCTGGATGCGCCGATTCCCGCCGATTGGAGGGGCCGCTTGTTGGGCGCGCTGGATCACGTGGGTGATGCCCTTGTCCGCTTACATTACGGGGACGGGCTTTCTTTGGAGGCGGTGTGCCACCAAGCGGCAATTGATGAAATGACTCTCACTGCCGCCAGAGAGGGGGTCCGCGAGATTATCTGTGCCATAGCGCTGTCAGATGGAAAAAATGTATCGTTGTGGGGGCACCAACGGTTGGACCTGTTGATTACCCGTGTGGTGAACCACAGTTTACAGGGTTGTCCGGGGCCGGTTGGTTTGATGTCCGAAGAGGCACGAGGCCACGTCGACCAATGCCCACGCTGTAGTCGTTCGGTGCGCCTAATTCGAGGTGGGCTACTCTCCCCGTCTGATTTGTTTGCTCCCGACCACCAGACCCTGTTTGAGCTGTCTGAAGGAAACGTGGGGGTCATGGCCTTGCTGTTGCATCCCGATGGTCGGCGTCATCGTCGGAAGTTGGTGGGCGCCTTGGGTGACGCATTGCGCCCTGTCGGTACGGATGTCTGGTTGATCGACCAGAGTTCAATGGATTCGGTCGTGCCCCTGCTATGTGGTCTTTGTGAGTTGGGGAGCCCGCCGCGGCACCATCTTCGGGGGGCGCTCGTATCAGGCCCCGGACGCTGGAGTCGTAAAGCTTTGCTCGGACCTTTGCCAGTTCGTGCCATCGAGGCGGCCCGGGCACGTCCGTGGGCAGATGTTGGGTCCGTTTGTACTTTGCCCCTGGCTCTCCCGACGCCACCCAAGGCGACACGATGGTGGACGGCAGCCTTTGGTTGTGGCGTGTTGTCATTGTTGTCGGCTTTTTGGGTTTTGGAGGCTTCTCCATTGATCCCTTCGACTCCGGTGGAAGCCAACTTTCTTGCCCGCGACTCCGGCTTCTTGGTCCGCTTCGACTTGGATGATCTGGCTGTATTGGATGTTGTGACACACCAGGAGGGGACCTTGCGTGTTCAGTTTCCCTCCGTTGGCAAGGACCGAGGTGAATGGGCCACCGGGGAAGGCGATTTTGCCATTCAGGTGGTCGCAGATGGAGTGGCGCTCATCGCGAGCCCATCGGGTGTAGAAGGTTTGGATGCAATCATCGAAGCCGCGAACCGCGATGAGCAACCTCTGTTGTCCTTGCGCGAACGAATCCGAGCCACGTTGCCTGAGGCAGATGTGGCAATCTCACCCCTTCCCGCGCCCTTGGCGTTATCTTCCCAAGGCGTGCTTCCCATTCGGGAAGATATAGGTCAATAATCTGCATTTGGACGGTCGCATGCGAATAACGCCACTCGACATCATTCAGAAACAATTCACTGGTTCCAGGCGGGGCTACGACTCCGAAGAGGTTCGACAATTTCTTGAGGAAGTTCGAGAGTCGATGGAAGAGCAAATCAAAGAGAACCAGCGCCTTCGAGAATTGGTTGCGCAACGTGAAGGTGAGATCGAAGACATTCGCGGGAAGGAGTCCGACATCAAAGAGACGTTGATGTTGGCGAAACGATTGTCGGACGATCTGGAGAAAGGAGCGCGCAGAGAGGCTGATGTAATTGTAGGCGAAGCACGTTTAGAGGCGGAACGGCTTATGATGGCGGTCGCAGAGGAGCGCCGTTCGACCCATGCCGATATCGTGCATTTGCGAGCGGATAGGTTTCGCGTGATGGCAGACCTCCGTTCTATCGTCGACGCGATGAGCAAAATGTTGGATGAATTCGAAAGAGAGCGTACCCATCAAGAGGCTGAGTCGTCGTAGAGGCAGCAATGCGAATCGATCTACACATGCATTCAAATCTATCCGATGGAAAGTTGTCCCCTGAGGATCTACTTCGTTCCTGTGTTTCTGCAGGGCTGGACGTCGTTGCCATCACGGATCATGACATTGCCCCAAGAATGGCTGCAGGCCGACACAGGCTGATGGGACGGAATGTGTTCTGTTTGCATGGTGCAGAAGTCTCAGCAATGCATCGTGGGGTTGAACTGCATTTATTGGTATTTTTTCCCGGTCAAATGCCCCAAGAATTCAGAGAGTTCCTTGTGGTTAGAGCAAAGGAGAGGGCAGATAGGTACTCTCAGGCGATTGCCAGCATGGCACTGTCCGGGGTGCAACCACCTTCTTCTGCAGATTGTGCTGGGGAACGAGCGTTGACGCGATTGCATTTGGCCCGAGCGTTGGTGGAAGCCGGGCACGTGGAAGGTGTCCGTGACGCATTTCAACAGTGGTTGGGGGTCGAGCGTGGTCATGTGCCACAGTTGCAGTTGCAATCTGAAGAGTTGATTCGCAAAGCGCATGCGATGGGTGGTGTGGTCTCGTGGGCCCATCCGGACCCTGAACAGCTCCAAGAGTGGTGTGGAGAATTGGCTGAGATGGGCTTGGATGCAATAGAGGTTGGTCGTCCAGGTGGGGGCAAGGCATCACGCGATACATCCATTCGAACAGCACATCGGCATCGTCTGTTGGTCAGTGGTGGCAGTGACTACCACGGATGGATGGGTGCTCCCTTGGGCGCATTTTCCTTTCCACTTCGCTTGGCAAAGCCTCTTTTTAGACGTCTTGGGGTTCCCACTTCTGATCCAAACTGATCAGTTTGATGTGTTGCCGCCATCAAAACTCGGCCTACAGGTTGCCTGGGCGGTTTTAGTCGAGTAATGGAACCAGACCTGAACGGGAAAATTTGAACACAACACTTCTGGAGGGATGCATGTCACAAACGCGGGAATTTTTTGAGACCTATCTGCCCAATAAGATGGTCAATGACCCAGAGCTGGCCAGCAGCGTCAATGCTATTTTTCAGTTTGATATTGACGGGGCCGGGTCCTGGACATTGGATATGACCAATGATGGTGTGATCACTGAGGGCTCAAGTGATGACGCGGGTTGTGTCATTACAACAGATGAAGGCACTTGGGAAAGCATACTGGACAATCCAGGCAAGGCTGTCCCGATGGTGATGATGGGCAAGCTCAAGGTCTCAAACTTGGGACTCGCGACCCAATTGCAGAAGATCCTAGCCTGACAAAGGCACCCGCTGCATTGTTGAGGGATGTCTGGGTCAGAAAAGACCCAGCGCGACATGAGCTATAGGGCGCGCCGTCTCTTCCATGTCCCGATTGCACCCGCAATTGTGATTCCGGGCACAAATAGCATTGTGGTGAGCCAAACCATGAGCGCCTGTATGAGCGTCATGGTGAATGTGCTTTTGGCAAATGGATTGGGTCGGATGCTTACCTGATCCTCTTCCCCGACCATCCATGATACGCCGTTCAGCAACAGGTCAACATTGTTGACCTGATCGAGCAGAGCATTGGTTGCAAAATCAACGTCTCCAATCAATAGAACCCGTCCGCCAGCCTTGCGGGCAATGGCTGGAGTCTCGTCGTCCGTGACCGGCTGGATGTCTGTCGCGTTTGTGGCTTGGGTGTTTTCACCCGGTGCTACCAGTGGCGTAGGCAGATTGAGATCGGTTCTTACTTCAGGCGACCCACGATGTACAGATGCGGTACGCACCACGACGGCACTTGGATCAACAATTTCTGCGACAGCCATCACAGGAATTTGGCCGATCATGTCTTCTCCGGGCGTGGGCTCCGGTTGTGTGATGCCGTCCAGGGATGTCTCAGCCCATGCATTTGTTGTGGTTCGGGCCAACTCCATGACATTGATCCCTTCGACGGCTTCTTCGCCTTGCAGTGCGGAAACGGATCGAACGATTCGCAATAGGGCCATGCCGGAGAATTTCTCGGTGATGGGATGAAGGTCGAATGATGTGCCGTCCAAGAAAACGTAGCTTAAATCACCGCCAATGAGTTGGTAATTCGGGTTTTGCTCCAAGACGATGTCGTCGCCTACCGCGATGCCGTATCGGGCCATGTCGTTGGCCAATTGCGGTGCGTGGGTGGGCTCCAGCAAAAGAATGAATTGGCCGCCCCCAGCCACATATGCTGCCAGCAGTTCCAACTCCGCAAAGATCCAATCCACTTGGGGATCGGCAGCGATAAGGACCTCGCAGTCGGCCGGAACACCCCCAGAACGTAGAATGTTTACACCTTTCCGTGTGTAGTTTTGGCCTTCCAGTTTGCCCAATACCGCGCCCATTCCGACCTCAGACGAGACGTCCCCACCATCAATTTCGTCGTGTCCCTCTGTGAGGCAGATGGTGTGTGTTTCTCCGCTGGTGAGTCGAATTAGGCTATTTGTCACGGCTTCTTCGTCAAAACTGCTTTCCAGGCGTTGGGTGCTGTCCCCGGAACGGAGAATGACGGTCCCCCGTTCGCTTGTGATTTCGTACTGCTGCACTGCGAGTGGTTCGCGCAGTGGGTCGATGTGGCGTACCGTGATGTGTTTTGAGTGTTCTGTGTAGTTGTGGATGAGATCTTTGAAGATGCTTTCATCGGGAGATCCAGTCGCAAAGAACGTGATGATTTCGATGTCTTCGCTGACTGATTCCACGATCGACAACGTTTGTTCCGAAACGCCAAAACGAGCGCTGGACGTCAGGTCAAATCGTTTGTCGTATCGATTTGCGATGACGTTGACGGCGATGGCGATGGCGAGTCCGACTCCAATCATGAGGAATGAAATGGTCGTGTACTGGGTGCCTTTTGACTGTGTGAATCGGCGCATTGCGTCGCGATCAAGCCACAACCACGTTCCAATCATGCCTACACCCAGTCCTCCAACGATTGCCCAAGGCAGTTCAATCGTCTCAGCGAATGCGGCATAGATCAGGAATGCGATCACTCCGATTGTTCCGGTGACACCTAGGATCCAGGCTGTTTTGGAGCTGGTTGTTTGTGTGGGGCCGTTGGAATTCATTATTTCCACCGAAAGGATTCAATCCGCTGTTGGGTAGCGAACAGAAAGAAGAAGATGAATGACAAGAAGTAGACCAAATCATTGACATGAAGCAGCCCTTTGATGAGTTGGTCGAGATGCGACAACATCGAAAGCGCGCCGAGAAAGGCGGACCATTCGTTGTTCATGATGGTCTCCGTCCAACTCAGAACCCACAGGCCGAGAAGGGAGCCAAAGGTCAACACAAAGGCAACCACCTGGTTGACGGTGAAGGCGCTGGCGAGCATGCCAAGTGCGATGAAGCTTGCGGCCAGTAAGAACATGGTGGCATAGCTCGCTCCCAGGACCCCAGGATCAGGCGAGCCAAGCCAATAAAAGATCACAACATAGTGCAGAGTGGATGCAAACATCATGGCCACAAAACCCAGGCCGCCTAAGAATTTTCCGAGAACGATTTCTGTACTTGAAATGGGGGACGACAGTAGCAATTCAAAGGATTTGTTTTGCACGTCTTCCGCGAACATTCGCATAGAAATGGCGGGACAGATGAACAACAAAATTACGGCCCAATTGCTGAAAAATGCAGGCAGTAGGTAGTCGTTCATATTGAATTGGTCAGCCATGTAGGGGTTGTAGGCTATCTCTGTGGATTGCATGCTGAAATCGGAAACCATCAATGCGAAAAACAGGCCTGTGATGAATACGAATCCGGTCAAGGCGAGCCAACCCAAGGGTGAATCAAAGTAGGCGTCGAGCTCCCTGCGGGCGATTGCAAGTGTGCTGGTCATGTGCTGACTCCTGTCAGGCGCAGATAGATGGCTTCCAGGTTTTGGGTGGGCGAGAGTTCAAGCAATCCAAAAGGCACAGCCGTTTTTGCGACGACTTCTCGAATGTCCACGTCATTGTCGGGTTCATCGGTAATAGACAGAAGCCATGCGCCATCAGGGTGGGATGCTACAGCAGCAACACCCGGAATTTGCTCCATTTTTTGTACGAAATCATCGCTGGGTCGCGCGACGCGGAGTCGAACTCTTCGTGATTCGGATACCAGGTTTTCGATTCGATCCTGCGCCACCACTTGGCCCTTGTTGATGATGATGACGCGTTCGCATACGGACTCAACCTCGCTCAGCACGTGCGTGGACAACACAACAGTCCGGTCACCCTCGGCCAATTCTTGGAGCAGTTTGCGTATCTCCATACGTTGGGCTGGGTCCAAGCCACTGGTCGGCTCATCGAGCACCAAGACGTCTGGATCGTGGACCAAAGCCTGGGCAATCCCCACTCGCTGTCGATACCCTTTGGATAGGTGGTCGATGATGCGGTGCCGCATGGATTGCAGGCCGACTCGATTGATGACGCGGTCGACGGCGGCGGTGACGTCCTTCACGCCTTTGATGCGAGCTGCGAATTCGATATAGTCTTCGGCGGTCATGCTGCCATACAGGGGTGGGTTTTCGGGCAGATAGCCGATCCGTCGTTTGACCTCCGTAGGGTATTCAACAACATCTTGGCCATCGATGATGGCGCGGCCTTGTGTTGCGCCGATACACCCGCACAAAATCCGCATGGTTGTGGTTTTTCCGGCTCCATTGGGGCCCAGTAGGCCCACGACTTCACCCTTTCCGACCGAGAAGGATACATCTGTAATGGCCCGGATCTCTCCGTAACTTTTCGTGACTTGATCAACGTGAATCATCAGTTTGCAAGTGTCCGTGTGGAAGGTGCTGTGCGACCCATATTTTATGAGCGGTGGTCGTCAACAAGGTTTTTTGTTTCCTGCGCCAGAAATCAGTTGGTTCAAGAGGCGTTGGGATGGCGATTTGCTCAGCAAAGCTCTGACAACGGTGCGATAGGGCCCGCCCTTTTTGGTCCAGTCGTGTCGAATTTTTGTTGGACAAAAAACTGGACATTGACTCGATTTCGCTACCAAAAAGCGTAGTTATTTCGCTGGCAGTGCTGGTCAATATGGGTGTAAGCTGTCTCGTCGAGAGTAGGAGCGGGAGACATTTTTGTCCAGATGCGAGTGATCGGGTTGGATCTGCTTGATCAATGACGCTGAATCCCGCTACCCTGAGCGAGTTCACATGTGATTCTTGGGAGTTCCCCTCATGCCCCTTTGGGACCGAAGCATTCGCTTCTTAACACTTCTGGTGCCAGGCTTGGCGGCATGCGGAACGTCTTGGAATATTCAAGATGGTGACGGGGACGGTGTGAGCGCTGCCCAAGGGGATTGTTGGGACCAGGAAGAGGGGCCGGCTGGATCTGGATTGTCGGGGGCGGAAATTGGGCCGAATCAAGAAGAAAGTTGGTATGACGGGTTCGACCAGGATTGTGCCGGAGATGACGATTACGACGCCGATAATGATGGCTTTGTACCCGAGGAATTCGTTGGTATCTCTACGTACCAGGTAACGGGTTCGGGACAACTTCCCGGGGGTGATTGTTGGGACAACCCGGTGGAACAGACCGTCGAATATACGGTCACTTCGGATACCATGTATACCGGGGGATCGTATCCGGAGATTGCGGCGATCGAGGTCAACCCAGATGCGGAAGACCGTTGGTACGACGGGGTAGATCAAGACTGCGGTGGGAATGATGATTTCGACCAAGACAATGATGGCTACCGGTCCGCATTTCATGAAGATCAATTTGGTGCCAGCGGTGATGATTGCATCGACGGTTCGCAGTTGGATGACGAGAACCCTGCTGAAACCGATGCAGATGATGTTTACCCCGGAGCGGAAGAGATTTGGTACGACGGTACAGACCAGGATTGCGATACCAATGATTGTGACCAAGATGGCGACGGGTTTTGGTATGACGGTTTGGACCTTGGATACTGTGCGGATGATCTGGAAGATTGCGATGACCTAGACGCCAATCAGGTGCCCGACGAGACGGCGGATGAGATCTTCTACAACGGGATCGACGACAACTGTAATGTGGCCACTGGTGATGAGGATGGCGACATAGACGGCGATGGGTTCTGGGCGAGCGATTACGACGAACAAGTAGAGGCCAACGAGGACGCCATCGATGATCCAATGGATATTCCAGAAGGTCAGGATGGTGACTGTTGGGATGATCCAGACCAGCGTCCCGAAGAGATGGAGGCGCTTCACGACTTTGACCAGCCGGACGCAGATGAGGTGAATCCGGAGGCGGAAGACGTTTACTACGATGGAATAGACCAAGATTGTGCCGGTGACGATGGCGATGGCGATGGCGTAGAGGATGATTTTGATTGGGATGGGGACGGCTTCGCGACGGCCTTATACGACAACCGAGATGGCGACTTAGGAGACGACTGTATTGATTGTCCTGATGGGTATGCGGGACTGCCAGAGTGTCTTGGTGAGGATCCCAACCCCGGAGATGTGAACCCTGTTGGGATCAATCCTGACGGCAACGAAACCTATTACGACGGTACGGACCAGGATTGCGACGATGCGAGCGACTATGATGCCGATGAGGATGGTTACGGCACGTGGGACGAAGAATACGAGGACGAAATTGCGGAAGAAGGTCTGGTGCTTACAGGCGATTGTGACGACATAGACGATGACATCCATCCGGGAGCGGACGACGATTGGTACAGTGGTGTTGACGAGGATTGCGACGGCCGAGATGACTATGATGCAGACGAGGACGGTTACGTCGACGATGACTATTCGGGTCTAGAAACAGAATATGTCGACGGCAGTGGGGCGCTACCGGACGGAGACTGTGACGATACGAACGACGATGCGAACCCTGGAGATACCGAAGATTGCGACACATCTTTTGACGATGATTGCGATAGCGATACCAACGACGAAGATGCAGACAACTGCGAGGTCTACTACAAAGATGCCGATGGTGATACCTACGGCGACCCCGACTTAGAAAAATGCATGTGTGAGGAGTCTGGGAAGTACGACGTCCAAAATGACGATGATTGTGACGACTCCAATGACAATGCCTATCCCGGCGTGGCGCATGCGGATTCTGCTACGCAATGCATGGAAGATGACGATGGGGATGGGTATGGCGATGAGAATCCATCAAGCAGTGAGATCGCTGAGGGGACGGATTGCGACGACGGAGAGGAGAACGCCAATCCAGGCATGCAGGAAGATTGTGGCACCACCTACGATGACGACTGCGACAACGACGGTGATACAAATGATGTCGGTGCCATCGATTGCATTGACTACTACATGGATGATGACGAGGACTCCTTCGGAGACCCCGATGATACGCAGTGTACCTGTACGACGGATGGCGACTACGATGTCACGGACGACTCCGACTGTGATGACGACGACGACGATACATTTCCTGGTTCAGCTGAAAATGAATCCAGTAGCGCATGCATGACCGACGCTGATGCGGACGGATATGGGGATAGCAATGCCAAGGGTGGGGTCACCGATGGCGATGATTGCGACGACGATGACGACGATACGTACCCGGGGTCAGGGGAGAAGGACTCGACCACAGCCTGTACCACCGACCTAGACGGTGATGGTTGGGCTTCGGACAGCCCAGCCAGTGGTGTGACCGCCGGAACGGATTGTGATGATAGTCGTAGTTCAGTCAATACAGAGGGTGCAGAGGATTGCGATACCTCCTATGATGACGACTGCGACAATGATGACAATGATGTGGGTGCGGATAATTGCACGACCTACTACCTGGACTCCGATGGCGATGGGTATGGCGATGCGAGCGACTCACAATGCACCTGTGAGACCGATGGAAACTACGATGTGACCGATGATGAGGACTGCGATGACACGCGGAGTGCGGTCAGTCCATCAGGCACCGAAACCTGCAACACCACGTACGACGACGATTGTGACGACGATACCAACGATATCGGGGCCACGAATTGTACGACCTACTACATGGATGCCGATGGCGATGGCTTTGGCGATGCGGATGACTCTCAGTGTACCTGTGAGACTGATGGCGACTACGACGTGACCGATGACGAGGACTGCGATGATGCGCGGAAAAAGGTAAATCCAGACGCGACCGAAGATTGCGACACCACCTATGATGACAACTGCGATGAAGAAACCAATGAAGTAGACGCAGACAATTGCACTACCTACTACTTGGATTCAGATGGGGATGGGTTTGGCGATGAGGACGACTCCCAATGCAGTTGTTCTGGTTTGGATGACTATGATGTGACCGATGACGAGGACTGTGATGACAGCCGCAGTGCGGTCAATCCGGATGAAACGGAAGACTGTGACACCTCGTACGATGACAACTGCGACGACGAAACGGATGAAATCAATGCCGACAATTGCATCGATTACTACGTGGATGCAGATGATGACGGGTTGGGAGATAGCACGGATAGCCAATGTACCTGTGATGCCGACTCCACCTACACGGTCACCACGGGTGGGGATTGTGATGATGATTGTTATGCCTGTGTTGAGGGAAGCACGTCGACTCTTCTCGACGATGACGGAGATGGTTCCGATGGGGATTGTGATGGATATATCGATGAAGACTACGTGATAGACACCATCTTGGGTGGTGGTGACGATGTGCTGGTCATTACCGAGTTCCTACCGATGGCCATGGGAGGTCTCGGGGAAGACGAGTGGTTTGAGGTGTACAACGCGTCATCGGAGACGCTGTACTTGAATGGCTGGGAGTTTGAGCGCAGGAATCATGGAGGTGCTGGTTCGCAATCCTTCTTCATCTCTTCGGATGCTGAGCTCAGTGTGGATGCCGGCAGGTATCTTGTGTTCTGTGCGGACAGCAGCGCGATTGTGAACGTCAGTTGTGACTATGAGTACTTGGTAGACAACGGACTGGGCAGTTCCGTATGGGGCGAGTCATACGACACGAGTTTCACCCTCACCAATACTGGTGGGGAAATCTTGATTTACCTGGAGAGCACAACGTTGGATGAAGTAGAGTGGGATACCACCCTATCCACGGATCCGTGGTCGGTAACGGAAGGTTTCTCGTTGGAGTTGGCCACTCCGATGTACAACAGCACCGACAACGATGACTCGACCAATTGGTGTGAAAATACCACCGACGAATACGATACGACGAACGGGAACTTTGGTACGCCAGGCAGTGTCAATTCCTGTCCTTGAAATCGTTCCTTTCGGTGGTTGGAATCACTGTATTCGTCTGACCAACGGCATCATAGACGTGCTGGTCACCACGGAAGTCGGTCCAAGAGTGATTTGGCTGGGCTTTCGGGATGCGCCCAATCTGTTGTTTTCGGCGGCGGCGGATCTGGGACAGACAGGTGGTGACGAGTGGCGTATTTATGGGGGACATCGTTTTTGGGTGGCGCCGGAAGATCCTGTATTGACCTACTGTCCTGATAATGAAGTCGTGGACTGGGAATACGATGATGCCGCACTCCTTCTTACGCAAAGGCCAGATGGTCTCACTGGATGGCAGAAACGCTTGACTCTTGAAATGGATCCGACGCATGCGCAGATACGGGTGACCCATGAGTTGACCAATGTGGGAGAGCAATCACTTGTTGGGGCCCCGTGGGCTTTGACGGCTTACTCGGCTGGAGGATTGGCGGTCGTGCCCCATGAATTGAGGCAGCCGCATCCTGAAGCCTTGTTGCCCGCGCGCCCAGTTGTCTTGTGGCCGTACACGAACATGGCTGATCCGCGTTGGACATGGGGCCGTCGTGCAATTGGCTTGCGACAATATGGTGGATCGCAGACCCCACAAAAGGTTGGGGCAAGGAATTCCACGGGATGGGTGGCGCACTGGCTGGGAGATACGGTGATGGTGAAGACCACAGACGTGGAACGTCAGTGCGCGTATCCGGACATGGGTTGCACCACCGAGTTGTTCGCCAACGAAGAGATGTTGGAGGTGGAGACTTTGGGGCCTTTGACGCGTGTAGAGCCGGGTAAATCCGTCCGTCATGTGGAGTGTTGGTCTTTGATTCACATGCAGTCTGTCCCCAGCGACCTGGGTTGGAAAGAGCAAGTGGATGTGTTGTCGGAACTGCCAGGCGCCCCCTTGTCGCTGAAGGATTGACCATGACATCTCTGCCTCGAAATTCGAATTGCATCGGGGGGATGGTTTTCAAAACTGTGTAATATCAGCTATTTAAAGA
>Ga0163108_10001879_pt1 | contig 15373 bp, 11 predicted proteins | sample Fk1155metaG_FD_109644 | JGI IMG/M metagenome (GOLD analysis project Ga0163108, IMG submission 109644) | Marine microbial communities from the Central Pacific Ocean - Fk160115 155m metaG | ecosystem: Environmental > Aquatic > Marine > Oceanic > Photic zone | place: The Central Pacific Ocean...
ATGCGGTTCGTCGGAAAGGCCACAGGCTTTGAAACGGTTGTCCCCGTGGGAGTGCGCGCGGTTTTTAGTGCCCCTGAAGATGGTGAGATCTCGTATCGGATCAATGACACGAGTTTTTATGACAACAAATGGCATAGAAGCGGTTCCGTGATCGATCACACGGCCATTGAGATCAGCCCCGCCCAATGAGCGGGATGTTGCGCAAACTGGGTTTTTCCCTGGTGCCGGTGATTGTCATCGGTGCGGCTGCAGAGTTGGGTCTTCGTCAATCGGGTTGGCCCAAAGTCACGGAGACCTTTGAACACAATTCTCCTTTTTGGGTCACAGATGCGTCATTGGAGAACAAAGCGTTTCCGCACAAGGAAGAAAAAAAGGTCTTCCGCGTGAGCAGCAATGCGGATGGCTTGCGTTCCGTCGGTGCGGTGCGCCCAAAAGATGAGAGCAGTCTTCGGGTCATGGCGCTGGGTTGTTCCACAACGTTTGGATGGGGGGTGGACGATGCAAACTCGTATCCAGCCCAACTTCAGACATTGCTTGATGATGCGGGCGTGGAAAATGTTGAAGTCATCAACGCGGGGCAGCCAGGCTACACGAGTTTTCAAGGACGGTGGCTGTGGGATGAGTCGCTGCAACACTACGAACCAGATGTGGTGTTGATCGGGTACGTCGTACAAGATGCGCGAAAAGCGGCCTATTCGGACAAAAGCCAAGCCATTTTGCAGAATGACCACCGATTTATGAAAGATCATTTTCTGTACAAGAGCCGGGCATATCTTGCCCTTCGCTCCATGTTGGGTGCAGTCCAAATAGAGGCCAAGGAACGACCACAAAATGGAAAGGGTGGCATCTTTCGGGTTCCACCAGAAGACTATGTGGACAACCTTCGGGTCTTGGTTTCCAATGTTCAAGCGATTGGCGCTACACCTGTTCTCTTTGGTTTCCCGCTGGAAAGAGAAGGCTACACAGAAACACACAGAAAGATTCTACTGGCCGCTGCCCGCGAATTGGATGTGCCACACTTGGACCTTCAGGGGCCGATGGAAGACGCCAGCCGGAAAGCCCAGCTGTATTTCTCAAATGACCGTGGGCATGCCAATGCAGCCGGAAACAAACAAATTGCAACTTGGGTATTCGACTTTTTGGTGGAACAATCCCTATTGAAGAGGCCCGAATGACGCGCGATTGCACCTTGGTATTGTTGACATTGAATGAGATTGATGGACTCCGCTTGTTGTGGGATGAGGTTCCCATTGGCAAATTCAAAACGGTTTTGGCCGTCGATGGTGGTTCTACCGATGGGACACGAGAGTTTTTGACGGAACGTGGGGTGCCGATTCTGGATCAGTCGATTCCAGGCCGCGGTGTTGCTTTTCGGGTGGCTGCGGAGGCCAGCAGAGATGAGCGGATTGTGTATTACAGCCCCGACGGAAATGAAGACCCTGCGGACATAGAGCGCTTGGATGATTTGATCATGGATGGAAATGACCTGGCGATCGCCAGCCGATTCGCTGTGGGTTCGATCAACGAAGAAACGGATGCGTTTCGCCCGCGTGCACGGGTCAATCAAACGTTGACCTGGATGGCCAACAAGTTGTTTAACCATGGGCCATTCGTCACCGATACGATCAATGGATTTCGTGCGATGCGTCGGCGAGCTTTTTTGGACATGGACACATCGGTAAAGCGATTTCCGATCGAATATCAGATCTCCATTCGTGCCATGCGACGCAGATGGCGCATTGCAGAATTGCCCACCATTGAAGGACAGAGGGCGGGCGGAGAGTCCAAGGCTATCTCTTGGCCGGTGGGCAAGGACCACTTGAAGGTTTTGCTCACAGAACTACCCGGATCTCGGCTGTTCACATGAGTCGGACCGATGACATCGCGGAACTGGTTGCGCGGTATTTTTCGATGGATTCACCCGAGGCGGGTCTCCCGCTTGCTGTGAGCCCCATTGGGGACATCGAAATTGCTGCTGCGATCGACACCCTGCTTTCGGGGTGGCTCACCATGGGCAAGAAGGTTCAGGCCTTTGAGTCTGCGTGGGCAGATGCCGTTGGAACGGAGCATGCGGTCTGTGTGAATTCAGGATCGAGCGCCCTGTTGGTCATGCTGACTGCGTTGGTTGAAACGGGCGTTTTGTCTCGCGGACAGGAAGTCATTGTGCCCGCCGTCGGTTGGTCCACGTCCTTGTTTACGGTTGCACAGGCAGGACTCCGTCCTGTGTTGGTGGACGTGGGTGCGGACTCCTTGTGCTTGGAAGGGGATTGGGATCGGCCTGTGCTGGCTGTACATCTTTTGGGGTGTCCGAGCCGTGCGACGGGTCCCGTTGTCATTGAGGATGCATGTGGTGCACACGGTGCGCGCATCGGTGATCAGATGTGTGGTTCGATCGGTGTCGCCAGTGCATTTTCATTTTTCTTCTCCCACCATCTCAGCACCGTGGAAGGGGGAATGATCAACACGGACTCCTTGGCCATTGCAGACGCAGCCCGCAGCATCCGAGCCCATGGCTGGATTCGTGAACGGTCGGATGCCGCTCAATTGAAGGCTCGCCATGCTGAGATCGATCCCCGCTTTTTGTTTGTGAGTGCGGGCTACAATTTGCGCCCCACAGAAATCACAGGAGCGATGGGTGTGTGCCAAGTCCCACGGCTGGAGGATTATGTGTCCCGTCGCCGCGAGAATCACCGGCGTTGGTGTGAAGCCGTACAATCTTTGAACCTGCCGTTGCGGGTTTTTCCTGAATTGGTGGGCACCACACATGCTGCCTTTGCTTTTCCGATGGTATTGGATGCCGACGCGCCACTAGATCGCAGCGCCCTGTGCGCCAAATTGGAAGCGAAGGGGATCTCGACTCGTCCAATCTCTGGATCCAATTTGGCCCGACAACCTGCCTTTGAGCATCTCGATTTTGCAGTGGTGGAGGGAGAAACACCAGTGGCGGACGCGGTACATGAGCGGGGATTCTTTGTGGGCCAGTCCCATGCTTTTGATGATGTGCATATGGACCGCTTGCTTGAAGGGCTAAAGTCTGCATTTTGAGGTGTGCTGTCCTGCGCGCCCAAACGCGGTATGCTCCCATGCATGAAAGTTCTAGTCACGGGTGGTGCAGGGTATGTCGGCAGCGTAGTTGTTCGGCAATTGTTGGCCAATAACCACAGGGTCCATGTGGTGGACAACTTGATGTTTGGGGGAGAAACGATGCTCCCGCTGTTTATCAACCCCAATTTCAGTTTCTCGAAAGTCGATATTTGTGATCGGGCTTCTTTGGCAAAGGAAATGGAGGGCGTTGAAGGTGTCGTTCACCTGGCGGCCTTGGTGGGCTACCCATTGTGCAAGAAGATGCCGGAGCGTGCGGCCGAGGTCAATGTTGGTGGCACACGGAATGTCATCGAAACCATGCCCGACGATGCGTGTTTGATTTATGCCTCTACGGGCAGCAATTATGGCGAAGTGACGGGGGTATGTACGGAAGACACGCCCCTCAATCCCCTCAGCTTGTATGGCCGAGTAAAGACGGAAGCGGAAGCACTTTGTATGGCGCGCGAGAACTCCATCGCACTCCGTTTTGCCACGGCCTATGGTCTATCCCCTCGCCCACGCCTGGATTTGATGATCAACGACTTTTGTTGGCAAGCCATTCACCAGCGCTACTTGGTTGTGTACGAAAAGCACTTTCGCCGCACGTTCATTCATGTCGTTGATATCGCACGTGCCATTGTTCATATGATGGAACGGTTTGATTCCTTGGAGCACAATGTCTTCAACGTGGGACATGAGTCCCTCAACTTCACCAAAGAAGACATCGTTAAATTGATCAAGAAGCGGGTCGACTTTTTGGTGTATTTCGCTGAATTTGGGAAAGATGAGGATCGGCGAGACTATGAAGTGGACTACGAACGCATCCGAACAGCAGGTTTTGAAGTGAGCGTCGACATAGAAAAGGGTTTGTCGGAGCTGATTAATGGGTTGAAAGTCTTGGAGATTCGCAATCCTTATGGCAACGTTTAAGTCCTATGTGGAACGGTACCCGAACGCTGGTGACGGGTGGCCGGGGATTTCTCGGCTCACACATTGTCTCTCGCCTGTCTCAACTGGGCGCCGATCCTGTGGCGGTGGGCTCGGCTGAGGCGGACCTGACAGATATTGATGAAACCGTGCGCTTGTTTAAATCGGTTGCACCCACCGTGGTTGTTCATTGTGCTGTTCAAGGTGGCGGAATCGGGTGGATGAAAGACCATCCTGTCGAGTCAGGGCGAGACAATGTGTTGATCAATGTTCACGCTTTGGATGCGGCACATCAATGTGGTTCGTCCTTGTTTATCGGCGCTTCTTCCACCTGCTGTTATCCACGAAATCCTCCCGTCCCCTTTCGAGAAGAAGACATTTGGAATGGGTACCCTGAGCCCACCAATGGTCCATACGCTCAGTCCAAGCGGACCATGATGGACCTGGGGCGCGCTTATCATCAGCAATATGGTTTTCGGTCTGTTTTCGGTGTGCTCGGCAACCTGTATGGACCGGGGGATGCCGTGGATGTCGTGCGGGCGCACGTTGTTTCGGCATTGATTCTGAGGTGTTTGGCTGATCCAGAGGAATTGCTGGTTTGGGGCACCGGTAGGGCCACACGAGAGCACCTTTTTGTACAAGATGCTGCGGATGGTTTGTTGGCTTTGGCGGAATGGGGAAAACCCGAGCCCATCAATATTGGTACGGGCGTTGAAGTTTCTGTAGCAGACTTGGCCCGCCAGATTGCAGATGCGACCGGTTTTGGTGGCCAGATTCGTTTTGATGAGACCAAACCGGACGGTCAGCCGCGCAAGGTCATGGATTGCTCGAAGGCCAAGAGAGAGATCGGCTGGGAAGCTCCAACCACCCTGGAACAAGGCCTGGCCAAGACAGTGGCGTGGTACCGAGACCAGAGGAATCATTGATGCGAATGATGCTTCCTTTGCTGATGGTTGGATGTCTTGAGCGGGTCACAGGCGAAGTGGTGCCCCTTGATTCTCGTTTCACAGCCCAACCAAGCCATGCCTCCGGAGGAATGGACGATACGGGCGGCCCTGTGCACGCCGACCAAGAGCATAAGGAAGTGACGCATCAAGAAGAGGCGCCCCCTCAGCCCTTTGCGGACGTAGAGGGAGAGAAAGTGTCCATCTCCGGAACCTTGATTTCGGAAACGGCGGGTTCCGTGGATGTCGATGTTTCCGTCGTGGATGCGTCGGCAGATGGCGGCCTTGTCAGTGCCGGGAAACTCATACTTGAAGGCCCTGGTGCCTTTTCCTTTGAGGTGCCTGTGGGCGTCGGCATTTTGCATGTGGCTGCATTTCAGGATTTGGAGAAGGATGGTCCGTCCGAAAATGACCCGTATGCGCAGATAACGATTGATGTTGCGGTGGACCCCATGGCTGATCTGGAGATGCTGTTGGTGGCAGGTGCACGCTCAACAGCGCAGTCTGGGCCCGAGCATACGGCCGTCCCGCCCCCACAACCCTTTGATGATTTTGAGGGAGAGTGGGTCGCCATCTCTGGCACGATTATTTCCGAGATGGAGGGTGCGGTCGATTTGGATGTGGGCCGCGAAGATGAAGCTTCGCCTGGTGGTCTGGTAACGGAAGGAAAGCTGATCTTTTCTGAGGCGGGCGCGTTCTCTTTTGATGTTCCAGTCGACATCGGTGCTTTGCGGCTGGCAGCATTTCAGGATTTGGAGAAGGACGGACCCTCCGAGGATGACCCGTACGCAGAGTTGCGGGTAGAGGTCGGTTCGGAACCCCTTCAAGGCATTGAATTCACCCTTGTTGTTGGTGCCCGGTCTCAAGGCGCCGGTTCTGGGCCTGAACACGTGGAAGCCCCCCCTGGTTTTGGTTCCGGTCAAGCGCCCCCACCAGATGGGACACCCACGCAGTCTGATCCCTTTTCTTCCTACGAGGGTGAACGTGTGACGGTGTCAGGCTTGCTCGTGTGGGATGGAGACGAGGTCGTTGATCTGGATTTGTTCACACCGGACACATCTGCGGGTGGCGGAAGAAGACTACTGGGCAAGCTGAAAAAGAAAGTGGGTGCATTTTCGATCAAGGTACCCATGAGTTTGGGGATGTTGGAACTCGATGCTTTTGCGGATCTGACGGGAGATGGGCCGACTGGGGATGATCCCCGAGCCACGGTTCGAAATATTTCCTTGACCGAAGGATCTGTCACCGGTCTCCAAGTTTTATTGACCTCATTGGTGGAAGATGCGCCACCGGCCAAGCCAGAAAGTGGAGGGACAGACATAGAAGAAGAGTTCGCAAGAACCGTGGGCGGGAGCCCTTCTTCGAAACAGACCGGTGACGGACTGTAAACCCCTCTTGCAGTCTGTCAGTAGGGTTTTAGATGGTAGATGGACGTTTCCCTTGAAGGGAAAATCAGGAGGACCTCAATGAAATCCTTATGGATAGGCCTATTTGCAAGTTTCTTGAGCACCGCGAATGCGCAGGAAGTCAAGGACACATACGACTTTGAATTGTTTCGGCCCCCAGCCGATCACTATGGCTACTTTGCTGTGCCTTCAGCGGCGACGCTTGGGCACCTTCAATTGGGTGGCGGATTCATCGTTAACTACGAGAATGATCCCATCATTTTGGTCAGTGAGGGTGTTCGATATGCTCCGCCGCTAGCGAATGTAGAGGGTGACAACGGGGAAGGTATTGTCGATGACAGGCTTTCGGGCAACGTACAGATTGGCCTGGGTGTGTCGCGGTACTTCTCGTTTACCGTGGATGTACCTTTGGTCATGTGGCAGGACGGATACCTGCCCAACGCCAAGGTGTTGAGCACGGACAGCCCGCCGGATCGTTTGATTACGTCTGGTGTGGGTGACATCCGCTTGGTGCCGAAGGTGGTTGCTTTGGATCGCGATCGGATGCCCATCGGGATGGCGATTGCGATTCCTGTGGGATTGCCGACTGGCAATGGAGGCTCATTTCTCGGTGAAGAAAGGGTCTCTCTGACCCCGAGTACCATTTTCGAGTTTTCGGATGGTCCCATTCGGTCCAGGAAGTACAGCTTCCGCAGTTCTATCATGACGGGATTTCATGTTCGTCCACCGGCTGAAGTTCGGAATGTACCTGTCAACAACGGCATGGTGTATGGCTTGGCAATGGGCTTGCACGCTTCTGTGATGGAAATCGTCGGTGAATTCCACGGTGAAGTATGGGGCGATCGCGCAGCACAGCAGCCTGCTGAGGTGTTGGGTGGTATCAAACTTCTCGCCGGAGACTATGTCAGCATCAACTTTGGTGGTGGTATGGGTGTTCTGCCCGGCCTGGGTGCACCGGACTGGCGGATGTTTGGTGGCGTGAGCGTTGCACCAAGTTTCGACCCCAATATGCGGGACACAGACAAAGATGGCATCGTGGATGCGCTGGACCGCTGTATTCGCGAGCCTGAAGATCTGGATCAGTTCCAAGATGAGGATGGTTGTCCTGAAGTGGACAACGATGCGGATGGACTTCGTGACCCTGTCGATCGTTGTCCTCTCGATCCCGAAGATGAAGATGGCTACCAAGATGGTGATGGTTGTCCGGACACGGACAATGACAAGGATCGGATCATGGATGTGGCCGATCGGTGTCCAAACGAGCCAGAAACCTACAATGACTTCCAAGACGAAGATGGTTGTCCGGATGACGAGCCCGTTCTCGATACGGATGGCGACGGCTACAACGACGATGTGGACCGCTGCCCGTATGATGCGGAGGATTTCGACGGTGAAGAAGATGAAGACGGCTGCCCAGATAGGCGCGTTGTCATCGAGAAGAACTTCATCAAGATCGCCGAGAAGATCTACTTTGAGTTCGGGAAGGCAGCGATTCAAGAGCGCTCCGATAGTTTGATCGCGGAGATTGCAGAAACCGTCGTGGCCAATCCTCAACTCAAGAAGATTCGAATCGAAGGGCACACAGATGATGTGGGCTCGGATGTTGCGAATCTCAAACTCAGCCAGTCTCGTGCGGACTCTGTGAAGAACGCACTGGCGGCGAAGGGTGTAGAGTCGTCCCGATTGGATGCAGTGGGCTTTGGTGAAATGCGCCCCATAGAGACGAACAAGACAGACGATGGCCGTGCGGCCAACCGCCGTGTTGAGTTCATCATTGTCGACCAAGAGTAGGCCCTGATAGGGGGGTCCGCCCACACGCTGTGGGCGGACCTCTATGTGCCACGTGGAACACAACCCTGCGGTCGTGCGATGACCTGTGGTAGAATGGTGTAGTTCTGCTTGATCGCTGCACCCCGTGCGAACAGGCCGTAATTTGTCAGCAATGGTTCAATACCCCCGAATCGGAGCTGTCCTGACCATTTTGGCCCTGGGTGGGTTTTGGGGATTGGTACAGTGTTGCGTTGGACATGGTTGGCATTACCGGTCGCTGTTTTTGCGTGCACCAATTTGGGTGATGCCAAGAAAAAGAAGTCCGATAATTCTGAAGAGGTCACAACTGGGTCTTCGGATGCGGGTGGTGGATCCGAGGATGAAGTCGAGGACGACATCAATACCGACCACTACATGACGATCCGCAGTGAAGTCATGGTGGAGCTGTACACCACAGATGAAGAGGGCGTGCGAAAGTTTTTGCCCTGGGACGATGCTGTTGGGATTGGCGGAGAGTTTCCTTTTGGTTCCATTTTTGTCGCCGCCTACCTACCCGGAAGCGATGGTCGCGAGTTTTATTTTGATCAACATACAGTGACCCGACCCCGCGTAGGCGGTGATTTCTATCGCTTGGAGATTGATCCTGAACGCACCGGGGCGGTGAACATATATGCGTCCCTGGATGTTCGCGGCGATGGCATCGTGGGCACGGAAGAGCCCATGGGTGTTCACCCGAACGAAATACGGGTCGAGGCCTATGGTTCTTTTGATTCTGGTGACATCGTCATTCTTGTCGACTGGGATCGGTGGGGCCCTGGTGGATGGGGTTGGCAAGACGTTGGTGGATACGTTCCGCCTGGCGACAACTACATCGACTACAACGGCGACGGCGTGATCACACCGGATGAACTCCCCGAAGGTGGGTGCGAGCGCATCAGCGTGCAGGGCAACATCAACATGATCACCGATTACCATGGCGGAAATGGAATGGTCATGTTGCTGGATGAGGCCGGAGGGGGGCCGTACCAGACGGTTGAATTTGTTCCCACGGCAACACCGATGGGTGCGGTTGCAACCTACGATCTCGGCATGTGTGAGAACGCTGGATATATGCAGATCGTTGCCGCGTATGACTTGAATGGGAATGGCTTGGTCGATCCGGCAGACAAATGGGGCGCCTATGTCTCAGAACCAGGCGTCAGTGGGAACCCAATTTTTGTGGAAGACGAGTGGATGACCGATATTGATATCGAGATTCCCTTGGGAGATGGCGATGCGTACATGAGTGTTGTGCCATTTGTGCCGCTCTCGGGAGACTTGGTTTTACCGAGTGTAGACTCGATTTCAGAACTATTGGTTGAGGGTACAGATCCAGCCGTCTATGTTGCGGCCATGCGGTATCGCCCAGAAGAAGAATTTAACGTAGAAATATTTGAGGATGCATACGATTATCGAGTTTGGGGTCCCGAAGCGCTGGGGGTAACAGAAGGCGTAAATTGGGACCTCGTTGTACCGGCCAACACGGTTGTATACCTGTGGGCCTTTGTAGATGCAGATGGAGACGGGATGGTCAATGAGTCAGAAGAGCCGGTTGCCTCCGGCGGGGTAGACGGTGCAGGAACCCTGCCGACCGGGGATGAAGGGCAATCGGATATTCGTCTCGGACCGCGGACAGAAGAAGAATAACGGTACATGGCCTTCGGGCTGCTTCGGGCCGAGCGTTCTCCATCGCTCGGCCCGTTTTGTTATTCGAAGTACGTATACCCAAGCAGCCCGTCTTTGTAGCTGGCCAGCAAGCGTTCTTTTTCGGGCGGGCTCATCATCTTCTTTGTGACGGCCTTCTCGGCTGCCTGCGCCACCCGGTCAAACAGTTCATTTGCATCGAAGTGCACATAGTTCAGTACTTCAGTGACGCTGTCACCCTTTTCAATATGCTCGAACGTGAACCCATCCGGGCCTTCAAGGCGGACGTGAATGGCATGGGTGTCGCCGAAAAGGTTGTGTAGATCACCCAGAATCTCTTGGTATGCCCCCACCAAAAAGAAACCAAGACAGTACGGGTTCCCATCCAAACCATGCAGAGGAAGTGACCTGCGGCCCCCAATGAATCGGTCGATTTTTCCATCAGAATCGCATGTGAGGTCGGCCAACGTACCCTCTCGGTCTGGTTTTTCGTGGAGACGATGAATCGGAACCACAGGAAACAATTGCTCGATTGCCCACGCATCGGGGATGGACTGGAAAATTGAAAAGTTGGTTGTGTATGTATCGGCCAACCGTTCTGACAAGTGTTCGAGCTCTTGCGGAACATTGTCCATCAGGGTCGTCAAAGCATGAATCTCGGAAGCAATTCTCCAGTAAAGGTCTTCGCCCACGGCCCGTTGTCGTATATCGATAAGACCCAAATTAAATTGGGTGATGAGGGAGACGCGCAACGCTTGTGCTGCGTGCCATGCGGGTTGGACATGCTCAGCGTCGAGCCAACTCAAGATGTCCGCCATTTCAATCAAGGTCGCTGGATCGTCTTTGGCGACCATTTCGGGATCACCGGTGGTTCCGATCCGTTCCACCCCCAATACTTCGGTGATCAGGACCGCATGATGGGCCACCATCGCTCGGCCTGCTTCCGTAACGATGTTGGGGTGGGGTACCTGGGCCTCATTGGTAATTTTGGCAATGGTGGAAACCACGTCCTCTGCGTATTCATCGACATTGTAGTTCACGGACATGTCGTGATCGGAGCGCGTGCCATCGTAGTCGACGCCAAGTCCACCACCCACGTCCATAAAGCCCATCGGCGCCCCCAATCGAGCGAGTTCTACATATACGCGTGCACCTTCCTGAACAGCATTCTTGAAGGTGCGGATTGCCGAAATTTGAGACCCGATATGGAAATGGAGAAGTTCGAGGCAGTCCAGCATCTCGGCGGCTTCCAGGTCATCGATCATCGATATAATTTGGGCGACATCAAGCCCAAATTTGGCCCGATCGCCGGATGAACTTTGCCATCGTCCGGTTCCTGTGGACGAAAGGCGTGCACGCACGCCGATGTGTGGACGAACCCCCAGCTTTTTGGCGGCCGCCACAATCAGATCGACTTCGCTTGGTTTTTCGACCACCAAGAAGGGTTTTCTTCCGAGGCGTTGGGCCAGCAAAGCGGTTTCGATGTATTCCACATCTTTGTAGCCATTGCAGACGATGATGGCGTCCGGATCGTCGAGTTCTGCCAGTACGATCAGAAGTTCAGGCTTTGAGCCGGCTTCGAGCCCCATGTGGTGTTTGCGGGCGGCCTGTACGACGTCACGCACAACCGAACTCTCCTGGTTGACCTTGATGGGAAAGACGCCGCGATACTGGCCACGGTATGCGGAGATTTCCATCGCGCGGTGAAATGCGCCGGCCAATGTGTTGATTTGGCTGTGGATCACATCAGGAAAACGAAACAGAACAGGAAGCCCGACTCCTTGGGCATCCAAAGCCCCCACCATGGCATTCAAAGATGCGGACCGACCGTTCGGAGAGATGCACAATTCACCATTGCTTCGTATGGACAGAAACTCTGAACCCCATGTATTGACGCCATACAAAGCGGCGCTATCGGCCGTTGACCATCCTGGCATTTCCCCTCCCAAGCGGCCCCCAATATCTAACATCTGGCCTGACTCTGAGTGGATGAATTCGGAAGATCACAGCAACAAGAGGTATCCTTGGGATCGTGATCAACAACGAACGACTGATCTGGATTCTTGATCTCCTGCTGGAGCAGGCGCTGCTGCATGAGGGACAGAAGCAGGATGTATTGAACCGAGGGCGGGATCAGGCGCGACACATCTTGTTGGATAAACGCGCTCAAATGCGTCGCATGTTGGGGCGTCACCGCGTTGCTTATCGGGTCACGGAAATCGAGCTGATTGCATCCTTTCGGTTTCCCGACAAACGCGACCCCCAAGAAAAGGTCGACGAAGAGACCATCACGTCGCTTGTGGCCGAAGCCCTCAAGATGTCTTTTGTCCATCTGGACCCGCTGCAGTTGGACTACAAGCTTGTGACTTCGGCTTTTGGTGGACCCTTTGCCGAACGGCATCTGATTGTTGCGGTTGAAGATACCGATTCCAAATTGGTCATTGCGATGGCAGATCCGTGGGACACAGAACTTGTGGAAAGCATTGCTCGGGTGAAGAACAAGAAAATCGAAGTGGTGGTGGCTGCCAAGAGTGAGATTCTTGGAATCATCGTCGAATTTCATGGTTTTCGTCGTTCGATGCGTGCTGCAGAGCAGGACTTCGCCTCTGACTTTCCAGATTTGGGCAATCTTGAGCAATTGTACGAACTGGAAGATGGCGGCGATTTAGACGCAAATGACAAGCCGATTGTTCGTGCGGTGTGGTACTTGCTCAACTACGCGTTTGAGCAGCGCGCGAGTGACATTCACCTGGAGCCCAAGCGAGAAGAAGGTTGGGTACGGATGCGGATCGACGGTGTCCTTCACCGCATTCATCGACTTCCAAAAGTCGTTCTGCCCGCCATGATTTCGCGTTTCAAAATGTTGGCGCGCATGGACATCGCGGAACGCAGGCGTCCTCAGGATGGTCGGTTCAAGACATCCCATCAAGACGAAGAAATCGAATTGCGGGTATCGACCATCCCCACCGTTTTTGGCGAAAAGGTGGTTGCCCGTGTGTTTGATCCGGGGGCACAACTCGGAGATCTGGAACACCTTGGTTTCTTCCCACGAGAGCTGGGTTCCTTCCGCAGCATGTTGGCCCAGAACTCGGGCTTGTTGTTGGTGGTTGGCCCCACGGGTAGCGGAAAGACCACGACGATGTACACCTCCCTGCAGCACATTCATTCCCCTCGGGTCAACATTGTGACCTTGGAAGATCCCATTGAAATGGTGCAGGAAGATCTCAACCAAATCGCGATGCAGCCGAAAATCGGGCTCACTTTTGGTTCTGCCCTACGAAATGTTCTTCGGCAAGATCCGGACGTGGTCATGGTCGGTGAGATTCGGGATGAGGAGACGGCCCAAAATGCGGTACAGGCGGCCCTGACAGGTCACCTTGTGATCTCCACCATTCACACCATTGACTCTTCCTCCGCCGTTGGTCGAATGCTTGACCTTGGCGTCTTGCCCTTCCTACTCAGTTCCGTCTTGGTGGGGGTTGTTGCACAGCGTTTGGTCCGCAAGATTTGTACACATTGCGCCGTGGATGATGTGCTTCATGATGATGAAGTGTTGGCGTTGCGAATCCAGGGTGCCCGCGGCCGCAGACTCAAGGTCCGTCGTGGGGTTGGTTGTGTCAAATGTAGATACACGGGCTATCGCGGCCGCACCGGACTGTATGAAGTGATGCCCGTAACTCCCCGCATTGGCACGCTGATTCATGAGCGCTCATCGGCCCAGGAAATCAAGCGGGAATCTTTGAATGACGGGATGCTCACCCTTCGCGAATATGGAATCAAAAAGATCGCATTTGGTGACACCAGCTTTGAAGAAGTGATGGCTGTCACCGACGATAGAGTGGTTTTTTGAGGGCTACGAGGGAGACACGTACACAAAGGGCGCTACGTACTCGACGGCATGCATGAACACCATTCCCAAACCCAGAACCAGGGCGGCCATCAGCAATGGTGCCATCCACCACCGCCCACCACGGTTGAGCAGGGCCACCAATTCTGCGATCGTTCCTTTGGGTTCTTCCGACATGCGTGCAGATTAGCATTGGGAATTCGAGTAGGCTTGCTTCCATGAGTCCAGATTCGACACAGCGCCAACGCATGGGAATGGCCATAGTGGTGCTCTTGTGTGGCAGCGGATTGTTTTTGTTGTGGAAAGGCCTTGGGTCAAACGGTGCTGTGCCCACGGCAGAACGCACCACGACGGCTGCAGTGAGGCCCGAAAAGGGTTCAACGATGGGCCCCCCTGTAGAGGGTGGCATGGCGCCCCCCAATGGGGTCAATCCGGGAACGGGCGTGTATACCCAGGATGCACCATCAGACAGCACAAAAACGGATCGAGCCGCTGTGTGTCCAGGGTGCGATGTGGTGCTCATCACGGTTTGTTCTTTGCGGAAAGACTACCTTGGTGCTTTTGGGTACCCGTCTGAAATCTCTCCATCGGTCGATGCCCTGGCCAAACGTTCATTCCGTTTTGAGAAGGCCTACGCGGCGTCCAATTTCACACTCGCGTCGCTCACAGCCATATTGACCGGTCGATATGGAAGTGCCACGGGCGTCACAGGTTGGGACAAGGGCTTGACCCAAAAAGTACCGACCCTTCCAGAGATTCTCGGACTGTATGGGTACCGTACCGGCGGCTTTACGACGGATGCTCCCTCGGGTTTTCGGCCAGACTATGGGCTCGATAGGGGCTTCCAACATCTGGAGATTACGCCTGCGCCACGCAATTCGCCCGATGGCCGATACCGTGGAAATCAATTGGAACCAGCAGGCTCTGTTGCGGACAGCCCGCTCGCATGGTTGTCGGATCAGCCCAAGGACGCCCCTGTCTTTCTCATGATGCACACCCGGACGGCCCATTTCCCCTTTGTGATTCAACCTCCGGAAGAAGGCGAGGACCCAACGGGCGTTCTACAGCTGTTGTGGGAAGCGGGACAAGAAGAAGCCATGAGCCGACCGGATCAAGCCATGCCGGGCATGGCTGGAGGCACAAAACAAGAGGGAATCGTAGAGATTGTTCGGGAGGACCCCCTCCAAACATTGGTCAACAAGTTGGGAGAACCGGCGACACGAGCTTGGAAAGAAGCCTATGCATCTGCGGTCAATCTGATGGATGCCGATGTGAAGGCACTCATGGAAGGCATCGAAGAGAGAGGCCGCCCGACGGTGGTTATCTTGGTTGCGGACCATGGTGAGTCGTTGAATGACCATGGTGAGTTGCTTCATGGCGATGCTTTCTTTGATGGTGTGATCAATGTGCCGTTGATCATTTCGGTACCTGGCATGTCGCCGGACTCTTCGGGCATCAACCGTGTCGTGAGTCAGACCGATATTCTCCCCACCGTGCTGGACTTGGTGGGTGCTGTGAAGCCTGCGGGCATCGATGGGAAGAGTCTGCTTTCCTTGATGTCGGGCAAGGACAAGGACGAAGAGCGTCTCGTTTTGTCGGAAGGCGGCGTCGCGCGCCAGATAGGGCCCGACCTGCCGGGAGCGGTCATTACCGATTCATGGATCTTGTTGAAACAACGGCGTGGCTGTGGTTCAGGACAGCAGCGAGGCCCC
>Ga0163108_10001880_pt1 | contig 15368 bp, 13 predicted proteins | sample Fk1155metaG_FD_109644 | JGI IMG/M metagenome (GOLD analysis project Ga0163108, IMG submission 109644) | Marine microbial communities from the Central Pacific Ocean - Fk160115 155m metaG | ecosystem: Environmental > Aquatic > Marine > Oceanic > Photic zone | place: The Central Pacific Ocean...
CATCTCTTTCTTCGCTCGCAAATTTTAAGTTCAGAGGGCTTATGGTTGAAATCAGCAACGATTTTTCAACAATATTCGAAGTCAGCAACGAAAACTCTCTTTTCGATACTGAACTGGCCAGCGCAAAAAGCATTGCCTTGTACACGATGTATATACCGAGCCAGATTTGCCTGGATGACTATTTAGCCGAGGTGAAGCATGGCCGGAATGTCATCTTGAATCCTCCTATGAATGAGAATAACTCTCCCGTTGAAGGGAGTTTAATTATTTTGAATCAGGATTTAGAGCAATCTCCGGAGCCCCATCTATTTGATGCGGCTGCCATATTGATAAGTGATCCCGTTGATTTTTTGATTTCCAAATTTCTAAGTGTCATGCAAGAGAACGTGAGGCATTATCCAGATCCTAAGGAGTCTCCCACGCCCTTCAAGAATTTTGAAGATATTTTTTGCGGAAGGTTTGAGACCTTTATCGAAAGTTCAGATGATTGTAATTTTTTAACCAGGAATTTTGCCGGTATCCAAGAAAATGATGGGCGGATTCCTTCGAGGGATGACTTTGACCTAGCGGTTCAACACCTTGATAAATTTAAGTTTGTGGGGATATCGGAAAAGTTGGCAAGTTCGATTTTCATATTATTTGACAAACTTGGCTGGTCTTCAGCTCCATGTTTTTCTGCCGCCAAATATATTAAGCCTTTGCTGGTAGACTGGTCCTTGACTGATTTATCTCATTCAGTCCAGGATAGAGTCCGGGAGTTGACTAAATTGGATCAGGAACTCTACAAAATTTACCGGGAAAAATTGGAAGAGATTGAGCATGAAGCAAAATTCACATCGGCATTTGACGAGTTCCGGCGCCAACCGTTCTTCATTTCAAATTATGAATTACGTCAATCTTACTCCGAAAAACTGGCGAATTTGGATGCAGTGGTGCAAAAGTACGAAGATCTTATATCTCTAAAAGACAGGATAATTGCAGCCTGGGAATCTAAATATACAAGTTCACAGGGGGCCTATACGAATCTGCTGAAAGAGCATTTAAAACAAACTGGTGTTATTGAGTAGTCGGGTTTATTTCAACTCCACTACAAGTGTTTTAGGGAGAAGGCAGGCAGGAGTTAATGGAAGAGAGATTTCGTTTAAACGAGGAATTCAATAATTTCTCAGATTTTTTGGATTTTCACTATCCGTTTGGGAAGGTTCCAAAGGGGTGGACGAAGCCACCGCACAATCAATACGGATTTCCACTTCCCGAGATTAATCAAGATAACGCCATAAATATTCTCACCCTTGGGGACAGTTGTACCGAAGGTGAACATTACGAAGCTCAACAAAAATATCCGGGCGTTGCGGCCAATTTATTATCCGATCATTATGGTTGCAAGGTCGGCAATTGGAATTTTGGTTTGGGCGGGGGAAGCTATGATTTCATCACCAGAACCTTAATGTGCGGCCTCGATCATTTGCGTCCCGACGTTGTAATAATAACTTTTCCCACTGTGACCCGCCGCGAACTATTTAAGAAAAACGGTCGACGTATTCGACTGGATATGTCCACGGTGATTTCGGTTGGAATGGGACTGGTCAATCCCATTGAGGAAAGCCGTTACTATTACAATCTTTGGCCAGCCATTGATTCCCATTTCGATGATACTGTCAATGTTATAAAAAATTTCAAGGTAATCGAATGGGCATTGAACAGCCGCAATGTTATTTGGGGATACGCGGTTGTCGGATACTCAGAAGTCCAGGAGGCAGTTGAGACATGCCGAGACAGTAATTGGATGTCAGGCGAGAAGTATATGGGTTTTGATTTTGATGTGCTGGACCAAGTATCAGAGACGGATGTTCATCCGGGGCTGGAGAGCCATAAATCCTATGGGGAGCGGATCGCAAATTGGCTGATCGATAATCACGGAAGCCAATTGGAAGTTTTGGTTCAAGAATCTGAATAGGATTTTTTCATTATAAGGGTATTAATTTGGCTTCTACATTGACCTGGTTGAAATGAAATTCTTTAGCAAAAGTTTGGTGGATTTCCCCCATAAATATTTCCCCAACGGAAATATGCCGAAGGTGAATTTGAGTTGTGACCCAACCAACAAATTTGGCTATCGCTGTCGGGAATTCGATGATCGTGGTGACGTTAACATTCTTTTTCTGGGAGACGAGTGGTCCCTTGGGGAGTCCTTGGATTTCGGTTTAATTTATTCTTCGTTAGTGTGCGAGAAACTGTCCGCGCAATGCGGGTTCGGCGTACACGGTTTCAATCTTTCACATCGAGACAAAGGATATGATTATATCAGCCGAACAATTTGGTGTGCGCTCAGGACACTAAACCCTGATTTTGTATTTATTTGTTTCCCAGATATGAGCCGTCGCGAGTATTTTGCGCTAAACGGTAGGTGCATAGATTTCAGCCCGGCTAAAGCCTCTGCCATTGCTGAAAAACGAGTAAAGGTAAATAGAATTGAACGGGAATTGATAGGAACAATGCGAGATTTGTACACTCGTTTTGATGAGCCGATAAATGCGTTAAAAAATTACGTTTTGATAGAGGCTCTCATGAGTGAAACCGGCATTCCCTGGGCCGTTTCAGTGAACGGAAATAATGCAGCCAACGAGCATTTGGCCCTGATGTTCGAAAAAAAGTTGTTTAATAAAGAACGATTTATGGATTTTACCTTCGATTTAATCGACGTTGCCCCGGACAATGAAACGCCGGGCGTGAAGAGCCATGAGGTTTTTGGCAATCAATTGTTTACCTGGTTGTGTGATAATATGCCTTCAATACGTAGAATAAAGTGAAAGGTAGTGCCGTGAAGAAAGTAAAAGAAGCCGTAGAATACGTCTTGTATGTCTTCCGAAAATGGCGCCAGTTGAGATCCCGAAAGCACCGGGAAAGCGACATCTATCCCATTTTTTAGTATATTTTGTATGCTTCTGTTTTCTGAGGTCAGACGGCTGTTTTAATTCAAAACAGTGATCTGAGCCGGAGATATAATGCCATATTGAGAATAGGAAGATGCTGAACAAATTTTCCGGGTTGAAGGTCCTGTATCATCTGGACCATGTCAAAGGCACGTTGGCCGGTAATACCATGTTCCCGGTTCACATCAATATCGATACGACAAATTACTGCGACCATAATTGTATTTGGTGCTCTGGCTACGAAGGGCAGCAAAAGCGGGCCAATGACATCGATTCCGATTCTATTTTGAATGCATTGCGCGATGGCAGGCGGTTGGGCCTCAAAGCGGTGACTCATATCGGTACGGGTGATCCATCGCTTCACAAACGATTCCTAGAGTTAACGGCAGCCATCCACACTATGGGATTGGATCAAGGCATGTTCACCCATGGAATGTGGGATAACGGATGGTGCGACGATATCGTGGAGAATTTTACCTGGGTCCGATTTAGCCTGGATGCGGGATCGACTGAAGTTCACGATCATGTTCACGGTGTGGGGGGGCACTACGAATCCATTATGGCCAACATCGAACGTTTGGCTAAGTCTAGGAAAAGCCCAGACTACTTTACCGTGGGCGTTCAATTCGTTTTGCACCAAACCAATTACCGGGATATGGAAAATGCTGCCAAGCGGGTGAAGGCAGCGGGCGCCGATTATTTCTCTATCAAACCAGTGATCAAAAGGGGCGCGGTGGAGATTCGCTCAGAAAAATACAAAATCGACTGGGACGTCGTGCAAACGGAAATTACCAAGGCGCGGAGCCTGGCAGACAACGAATTTGAAGTGCTTTATAAGCCCTACCAGTTTCAGATCAATAACGTGCCGTTTCCCAAGGAAAAACTCACCGATCCCAATTTCGATCGGAAATATACCAAATGCTACGCCGTGAATTTTGAATGGTGGATTCGCAACAACCTGGATGTGGCAATATGCGGTCCCATGCACAAGACGGTGGGTAATCTCCAGCACCAGAGTTTTGAATCGATCCTTAATTCTGAGATGTATATTGACGTTCTCAATAATATCAAGATTGATAAATGTTACCGAGGATGCCGGCCACACTATATGAACCAAGCAATGAGCCAGTTGGAGGACTCCCAGAAACTGGAAGAAGCTGTGTTAAGCTTGGCAGAACCTAATTTTCGGATACACAAAAACTTTGTCGGGTAGAGGAAAAAATGTCCAAAAAATCTATTTTGATCATAGCTTCAAACGTTACACGAGACGCCTCGACGACCAAATGGCTGCATCCAAGCATCGGTATTTATCGAATTGCAGGCTATCTAAAAAAAAATGGCCATAGCGCTGAGTGCTATGATGTAGGCCTTCATACCGCTACCAAGAACGGCCTATCCCTTGAAGAAAAAATTCTAGAACATGATTGGGACATAATAGCCTTTTCGGTTTTGGAGGAATCTTTGGCCGAGGATATTGCCGCCATGCATATGGCTGAGCGTTTGCGGCCTGACGCTCTCCAGGTGGCTGGCGGAATTGAGGCCCAGTACAATTATCAGACCATCCTTGATAAATCGCCCTGCAATATTTGCGTGCTGGGGGAGGGGGAACACCCCATGCTTGGAATTGCCGATGGCAAACCCCTCCATGAAATTGCCGGTGTTGTATTCAGGAACGATGCCAAACCCATGACCCAAGATGAATTTTGGGAGGTTACTGAGGCCACTCGCTATGAAGAAATCCCTTATGAGGACTATTGGGATCACTATGTTGCATTATACGGCAATGATTTAAATGATGATAATTTGGAAACAATTCACACGGTTAGGATTTTTACGCGGAATTACTGTCCCGTAGGCTGTAAATTCTGCGTCTCCACCAATCAGTTGAGCGATGCGGCCGGGGTAAAAAAAGTGAACGTGGTGGATATTATAGATGACCGTTTGGTGGAACTGGTTAAAAGGGTCGTGGAAAGCCAGCCTCGGGTAAAGACGATCTACTTTACCGATGACGATTTTTGTTTAAATCTCCGAAAGGTTCAGCAGTTCTGCCGGCAATTAATCGATCTAAAACTAGATGTAAGTTTCATCTGCTTTTCACGTGCGGACCGTTTGGACGAAGAAACCATTTCTTTGATGGCAAAGGCCGGTTTCCGGGTAATTAACACTGGCCTGGAGTCCTTTTCCGAGGAAACATGGAAGGAATACGGCTCCAAATATACAAAAAAAGGCGGTCGTGAGCGTATTATCCGGAATCTAGATTTGCTGAAGAAGTATGGAGTTACACCGTTCGTATCCGTGATTTTGTGCAGTCCCGAAGGTAAGCTTTCAGATGTGGAATTGACGGCCGCCAAATTGGTTGATTACCTCGATGACGGAGGTTTCGAAGCCGGGGTCAATGTATCTGTGCAACCGTTCAAGGGGTCGTACTATTACGAACATTGTCATGAGTTTGAATCTGAAATCGTTCCTGTCCCGGATAGCAAACACACAATACGTAAGGATTATTTTATTCGCGCTCGCGACCCAGAGGTGCGAGAACTACAGTATAGGTTTTTGGAACGTTACCCCCAAAAAATAAAATCTCTCCACGAGTCGGGGCAGGTTATGCATGCAACTTCTAGCGCCCAGGCCCGATTCAAGCTCGCCCTTATATTGGAGTTGGTCGAAGAGCTAAAGGGAGAGCGGAAAAATAAGAATCTTAATAGTGAAAAAGAATCAGTGTTACGGAACGCTGGCCGTGGTGTAACGGCCATCCACCAGCTGGATAATTTTCGTTCAGGTTCAGCGTTATAGGCAAAAGAAGAGCAATGACCCACCAAAACCCTGATGCCTTGGTAAGTACGGACTGGTTATCGCGCTATATAGAGGCTGTCGAAATCAGGATCGTCTATGTCTCAATACGGAGCCTTGGAGCCGAAAATCGAGTTTGGGAGGAGTTCGAAAAGAGACATATTCCGTATGCAGTCTATTTTGATTTGAGTCGTTTATTCGACAGCCCCAGTGAGCTAATGCGGATGTTGCCATCACCGGAAATATTCTCTGAGATAGCGATGGGGATTGCAATCGGCAATGGTACGCGCATAGTGATTTATGATGACGGAGACGGTAGTGGAGCGAGTTTTTATCTTTGGTGGTTATTCAGATTGTTTGGCCACGATGATGTGGCCGTTGTCGATGGCGGAATGAGGAAATGGCTAAGTGATAAATTGGAGTTATCCAATCATCCAAGAAAGCCAAATCCGCATAATTTTACACCGCTCCTGAATGATGATCTCATCCGCTCAAGTAGTAATTCGAATAATACCAATGGTTTTCAGCTCATCAATTGCGGTTTAAGCGCTTTTTTGGATTGCGACGATGAGGCTGCTAAGGAAGTGGGAAACACCTCTGCATTGAAGATTTCGTCGATGTTACTTTTTTCTGGTAGCAGCGAATACGAGATGCTTCCGATCTCGGAATTGAAAGATCTTTATGGCGGCAATGGTGTCGATCTAGATGTCCCGCTTTTGCTATTTGGGCCTTCGCTGCCGGCCGTTGCCGTGCACGTCAATGCCTTGTTTTTGATGGGCTGGGAAGATGTCCCTGTTTTGGTGACGGAGAAGGCCGCATAATATGAAAAAGATCGTTGGATTTTGCACTACCTATGTCATGCAGTCGTTCGAGGTGGTTGAACGGTTTATGTTGCGCCGCTTCGATACTCCTCGGCACCCCTTCATTTTTATTGTCGGCCAGCCTCGTTGCGGATCGACCTTGTTCCAACAACTGATGGGCCAGTGTTCCAACATAGGCTACATATCAAATTTTCAAGCCAAGTTCTGGAAAACTCCGTACTTTGGTGCGATTTTGGCAAACCTCTTTAAACCTCGGCGCCATGATACCAACTTTGAATCGGAATTCGGAATTACGGAAGGATTGTGGGGCCCCAATGAATGGGGGTGGTTTTGGAAACGAATTTTGGAGATCGATCCGGATACGGCGCAACCCAGAAGGGGAAGCGACACAGAAGGGAACCTGAAAAAGCTTGGGCAGATCATTGCCGCTTTAGAGCATGTTTATAAAGCTCCGGTAATTTTTGATAATGTTGATGTATTTCGCATGCTTGGACAGATTGCGACAAAATTCGAAAACAGCCTGTTCGTCAATATTTCCAGGGACAAGTTATTTGTCGCCAATTCAATTTTGAACGCAAAGAAGAAACGTTTTGGCACTTTGGAAGATTGGTATGGTCCCAAACCAATGAGTTACCCGGCGCTTGTTAAATTGCAACCAGTTGAGCAAGTGGTGAAGCAGGTGGAAGGAGTTGGGGCCGATTTGAACCGGGAACTTGGTAAAGTAGACGACGATAGAATCTTTAACATTGAATATCTCGACATGTGCAGCAATCCGTCCGTGGTTGTAGAGGAATTCAATTCCTTCATGGGGAAACACGGTGCTCCTCTGATTTTGGATCCCCAAGAGTTGCCTGGAAGTTTTGAACACCGGAATAGGCCGGAGTTGATCGATCCCAAGCTTAGGGACCAATTGTACCGCCTCTTCAATCAATCGGAATTGTCGCCTGCTTAAGGCTGGTTACAATGATTGGATTCGGACTTTATTAGTCTTTTGTGACTATAATGCTGGCTTCTTAATTAGAATGATACATGCTGAACGGTGGCTGCGTGTTAAAAGTTGATGATCGCCTAGAAATGTCCAGATACATAGATCTGGAAGTTTATCACTCGGTGGAGAAATCACATCCCTTTTACCAGGAGATGATGGATGAAATTCTTCGTGTCATTAAAGCCGAAAGAGATAAAACGGGTTCAGTAAAAATTCTGGAAATCGGCGCTGGGACAGGGCTTTCGACATCTGAATTATCAACGGTGGAGAATATTTCGATAGACGCTGTCGAGGTGGATCAAAATTGTTGTGCGGTTTTATTGGAAACCTGCGGTGAGACTGTTCAGTGCATATGGGACGACGCCGTTACCTTTGAAAACTCTACTGCCTACGATCTGGCCATTTCCGTTTTTTCCCACGATCACATTTCCTTTCAGCAAGCACCGGAATTGAAAAATAATCTTCACCGCAATATAAAGACAGGCGGGCTCTACATCATGGGTGGTGAATTGCTTTCGCTATATGAAACGGAAAGCGAAAGAAAAGCAGCTCTCTATGCGTATCATGGCTTTATCGTGGATAAAGCCCTCAAGGACGGCAATTTCAAAGTGGCCAAGCTGGAGATCGACGCTCTGAAATCAGGCCTCGAACAAGTAGGCGATTTCAAGCGGCACGAAGCGATGTTCGAAGAGGAGATGCTGTCGTCGGAGTTATTCGAACTCGTGGACAAAAAGAAAATTGGCCCCCTGGAGTCGGATGATGTAGGCGGCGTTTTCGTTTATGTTTTCAAGTCTCTTTAGATTGATCGATAGCCTGTTAGAACTTCGAGAAGCTGATAACGATTTTGGATAGCATTCTTGTAAATACGCCGGTTTCAAGCCCGCTGCATGCCCAGTTGAACCTGCCTTTGCTAAAAGGTTTCTTGGCGGAACAGGGATTTTCGTGCATCGTTTTGGATTCCAATATTCATTTTTTCAGAGAGTTTCTGGGAGAGGACTATCTCATTTTGGGCATGGAGGATTGCGAGAAAAACCCGCTGCAAATTCTGTCCTACTACAACGATTTGGAAAAGCGGTTATGGGACAAGTCGAAGTCCTATAAAGGGCTCTCCGTTGGTCTGCGGTTTCTCTCCATGGCTCAGGATCGGATTTTTTTTCATTCCATCTTAAAGGCGTTGAAGGATCGGCAGGGAAATCCCTTCATCGACTACTACCAGGACTATGTCGAATCCCACATTCAAGGTCATTCACCCAGCATCGTCGGGATCGCCATTACCTTCCAGGATCAGCTGATCCCCGCCTTTACACTTGCCGCCGAGCTAAGGGAGAAAATGCCGGATACAAAAATTGTTTTCGGTGGCCAAATGATCACCCGCTGCTATCAATCGATTGTTGAATGCGGCGATTTATCGGGCCTGTATGACTACCTGGTATTGTGGGATGGGGAGATCCCGTTATTGGATATTCACCGCCGAGAAATCAATGGTGAATCGGTCGATCTAACCAATATCATCCCTAGTGACGGCAGCCCCTACAGGATTGAAAAACGGGCCGCTTCGGTAAAAGGGGCGGAACTGCCTTCGCCCGATTTTTCGGACCTGGATCTTTCCGACTACCTGTTTCCTGAAATGCTGGTTCCGTTGCAGACGACTCGCGGTTGCTATGCCAGATGTTCCTTTTGCGCCATTCCCTTCGGCTCAAACCGCTATCGGGTGCGGGATGCCGTCAAGGTCGCGGACGAAATTGAGCGCATCCAGGACGAAACGCAAAGAAAATACGGTGCCAAGGCGACATTTTTCAAATTCATGGAGGATACATCAGCGCCGTCAACATTGTTGGCGCTCTCCGAGGAAATCATCCGGCGCGGAATGGATGTGAAGTGGGAAACCTTTGCCCGTCTTGAAAAGGCCTTTGCCGAGCCCGGTATGTTGGAGCGTCTGTTCGAAGGCGGCTGCCGAAAAATTCATTGGGGACTGGAGACCAACGATCCTGCCATTCTGGCTGAAATGAACAAAAAAATACCGCCATCCTACAGCGATAAAATTCTGCGGCTCGCAGGTGAAGCGGGCATCTTGAACTTCTGCTTTATCTTAATCGGCTTTCCCGGAGAAACGTCCGAAGCTAGACAAAATCTCGTCAATTATGTTGTCGGCAACCGGCATATCCATACGTTAACCGTCGCCTCCTTCGATCTAACGCGAAATTCGCCCATGGACGAGAACTTTGATGTGGATAATGACTATGGCCTGGAAAGAATGCCGGCGAAGGATTTTCAGGTCCGCCTGCCTTATCAAGTTGGCGGCGAGAATTGGAAAGAGAAAATTGTGTTTGCTGCTCATGATGTCTTGACTGAGATTATCAAAAGGCGGCCCGATATCGGCTTCGTTACTTTGTTTCCCGATCAGATCCGTGCTTTGTTTTGCGATAAGTTTGGTAACGAATGGGGGCGGGAATTCGTTGAGCGCTACGGTGAGGAAAACATTCGCGAGTTGCTTCTGAATGTCAAAAAATACATAACTGAGTACAAAGATAAAAAAGAAATGGATATCGCCTGTCTGCCCGAACCCCTCAAACGCGAGCATTTTAGAACCAAGGAAGATATGTCGTTGCTTGCCCAGGCGATTCTGCGCCGTCAAGAATATGAAGACCGGCGTATTGCGCAAGTATAGAACCTAAAAAAGGTAATCGACGTGCAAGGTATTGGTGACTATTTAGGCGAAGTGGGGTCGATAGGCATATCGGCGCGCCAAAAGGATTGGCTTAGCAAATTAGAACGCCAAATTGCGGGTGGAAGGGAAATCCTCAAGGAGTCCAGTAAGTCCGAGATGGATACCCTCAATCAGCTTTTTTGGAATTGGGTTCGGACTGAGGAACTCAAGGCCTGGTACGGTGAACCTGAAAAAAAATCGTTGTTTCAGGGGACGTCAGTCACAGCATTGACCATTCCGGGAGAATTTGAAACGCCGCTGGACTTGAAAGGCATGGAGAAGTTGGAAGAGGCTATCGCCGACTCTTTCATCGAGAACCATCGCCGGTATGAATCTCAAATCCGCGGAGCCATTGTCGAAAATGTCGATCACTGGATGTCAGAGGGCGCCTTCTACGGTTTTGCCATCGCGTCAAAAGTGATCTCCCAGGCCCTAGGACTCACCGTCCCCAACGGTGATGTGGTTTTCGATGTGGACGGCTTTACCGTCGATCCCCACGAAATTACCACCTATCCGGACGAGGTTCGGTACGCATATTTCGAAACCTGTCTGGACAGGTTGACCTGTTTCGACGGTGTCGAACTATTGGTACGAGAACTCGAAAGTTCCTTGGTGCTCGCAGATATAAGTAAGCCCAATTTAGCCGTTTATGAAGATCAACTGATGCTGGCACCAGTGCGATGCAACGAGATTTGCAGCCTCATTTCTCGGCATGTTACAGACCTTATCAGGGATAAAACCGGCGGCGAAATATCACCTCGCAGCCTGATGGTCACGATCTTCGATACCGATACCCCCAATACCTACCATCAGATCAACGGCTATTACGGTAAGACGACAGCACCCATGCTGCCCGGCATCACGTTGCTAGGGGCTAGCGGCGGAATTGAGGCGTTCCGCTGGCTTTATGCATATAGAGTTGGGTTAGTATCTCAAAAAATAATGAAAAGTTCACTTTATTCTCAGGTGAACAATTCTTTTGTTCCTTTCGTTTTTTATGGTGTTCTGGTGGAAAGAGATGCGGAAATTCTGCTGGATTTGGACAACCTCGATTTACTCCGGTATCGAGGTCAGATTTCGCCTTATATTGAGTATCTGTATCTGCTACCAAAGTTGAAGAATTACCTGAAAGCCACGAGCGACCGAGATCTGTCGGAAGATTTGAACAATATCCGTTTGTAACCAAGCGCTAAACAATCGAAATGTGCACATTATTCTTTCATCAAGAGTTCAGCATCCTGGCAAAAAATAGGGATAAAAACGAACCCGCCAATGAAGAGATAGTCAGGACGGAGTCGATTTTGGCCGTCCGAACGCAGGGGGCGGATTATTTCGGTTTGGGGGTCAACAAGTTCGGCTGCGGATTTGTCAGCGCCGCTATCAACTCGCCCGAATGGACTGCTACTGCTGCCGGTGGGGACATCGAAAGGGCGCGGGATATATTTGCAGCCGAAAATGAAGGGCTGACCAGTCCCACTAAAATCGTGTCGGAAAATTTGTCGGACGCCAAATCCGTTGATTGTCTGGTGAAAATTCTAGAGGAAACCAACTGCCAATGGATGGGCTACAATGTGTTGTTGGCCGACGGTAGCGGGGCCGCGCTTGTTGAGACCTATCGGGATCAAACATATGTCCATCACTTGGGGAAGCAGGCAGTCGTAACCAATCATTTTTTGGAGTTGCCCTATGGGCCGATCGAATACGAAGGCTATCCCAATAGTTACGACCGGTACGATGCTGCGGAAAAGGCAATCCAGAATTTGGGCCGCAAGGATATTTACGCGCTGCTCCGTCCAGCCGAAGGCGATCAGAATTTATTTTGGCGGGACGGACATTTTTTTACCGTTTCCAGTAACCTCATCAATATCACCCAGCCCTATTTACAATACCGGTCTCGGGGGGCTGAAGCTTTCGCGACGGTAACCTTCGCATGAGCGGTTCCAGCTTCAACCACCCGCCTGTTGACGCGCCTGAATTTTATGGGCGGTTGCTCAATATTATTTCGTTCTCCGAGGCGGAATTCTATCGCGCGGGTGATGAACATCTGAGCTATCCTGAAATTTTCGCCATGATGAAACAGGTTAATGCGGGCCTAAAAGAATTTAAAAGGGAAAAAATAGCTCTTTATACGGAGAAATCGGCCACTGCCTATGCGGCCATCTTCACCATAATTCTGTCGGACAATTGCTGGATACCCCTTGAGCCGATCCATCCCGAAAGAAGAACGCTGGATATGATCGCTTTATCGGAGCCCGCAGTCATATTGACGGACCGGGAATTACCCCAGGCTATTCAGAAGGTAGCGGAAGCCCAAGGTATCAAGGTGATTTACTTGTCTGATCTCATAGGCGGTGAGGCAGAAGCGGAATTTGATCCGCCTTCTATGGAGAACAGCGACTGGGTCTATATCATGTTCACGTCGGGCTCGACGGGAAAGCCAAAAGGTGTGCCGGTGACCCATGAGAACCTCATCAATTTTGTCGAACGAACCCTGGAAGTGCTACCCCTGGAAAAAGGAGAGGTGTTTTCTGATTATCATAATTTTGGCTTTGATTTGTCCGTCGTCTATCTATTTTGCTGTCCTTTCACCCAAGGTGCGTTTGCACCGGCACTCAGCATGCGGGACCGGGTCTTGCCCGTTAATCATCTGAAACGGAATGACGTCACGGTACTGGTGTCAGTGCCATCCTTGATGTCCCGGTTGATGATTCATGCCCGCTCCAGGAATCTAGACCTGCCGGTCAAGCTGCTGTTCCTGGCGGGCGAGGAGTTCCGTCTTGATCAACTCGCCTTTGCCTTCAACCAATTAAATATCCCGGAGATTTATAATTTCTATGGCCTGACCGAGACAGCGGTTGAGAATTTTTTTCACCGTTGCAGCCGTGAAGACGTGGAAGACTTTAAGTCATTGGGATCGGTGCCCATCGGAAAACCGCTGCCCGGAAACCATGTCCGATTATCAGAGGCCAGCGAACTCCTGTTGGCAGGAATCCAAATTTCGCCCGGATATTTGGGGGGTGTCAGTCCAGAGAAGTTTATCGAAGCCGATGGGAAAAGGTGGTTCCGGACCGGCGATCGGATGGAAGTTTACGAGGAGAAATATTTTTTTCGGGGCCGTTTCGATCATCAAGTCAAAGTCAGCGGATACCGTATCGAGCTGGCCGAAATCGAAATATGCTTGCGTCGGCTCCCGGAGGTCGATGAAGCCATCTGTTTCGTTGCGGAGGAAGGTAAACAAAGCTACTTGGTGGCGGCTATTTTGTGCAGCGGTGATATTGACCCGGACGCTCACCAAGGTTCACTACAGAATATGCTGCCGGACTATATGGTTCCTCGGCGCTACGTTAAACTGGATCAGTTGCGGTTAAACGGTAACGGTAAAATCGACCGTGCGGCTGTAAAAAAATATTGCGAGACTGGGAATTGAGCCGGACTATAGAACAAATTCTACTGGCCGCAATAGAGAAGGTAAATCCTGATCTGCCTGAACATATGCGGCTCGGTTCAGCCAAGTCCCAAGTGTTGATGGGCGAGGGCGGTGCAATTGATTCCATGGGGGTTGTCATGGTGTTGGCGGCCATTGAAGAGGAAATCTTGAAGGCATTCGATATTGAATTGATTCTGGGGGAAGATTTGGAAGAAAGCAGCGAAATTAATCCGTTTCTAACCCTCGGATCACTAGGTGAGTATATTTTTAAGACTGTGCGCGGGCAAGGCATCAAGGTGGAGCCGGAATGAGTAATCTCATCTCACTGGTTTTCATCGGCGCCGGGCCGTTCTCCGAACAGGTTGAGATCGTCCGGGATATAAACCATGCCGAGCCGGCCTATGACGTTCTTGGTATTCTGGACGATGACGAAAACCTGTCAGGTAGCACCGTTGAAGGGACGCCCGTGTTAGGTGGTCTGACGGATGCGAATAAATTCCAGGAAGTAAAATTCGTGTTGGGTATTGGAACCAACAAGAGCCGGGAAAGCCTGCCGAATGTTATCGCCAAGTTGAATTTGCCCCAGGAACGCTACGAAACTCTCATCCATCCCATGGCGAAAATTTATAGCTCGGCCGATATCGGTGCTGGTTCAATCATTCACGCTGGTTGTATAATCGGCAACGACGCTAAACTGGGCCCTTTCTGCAAAGTCATCTGGAATGCGGTAGTCGGTGCCAACAATCTAATTGGTCAGGGGACGTCCATATGTCCTAATGCTACGACTTGTTCGGGTGTTAAAATTGGATCTTACAGTTTTCTGGCCAGCGCCGTTTCCGTCTCAGACGAAGTTACTATCGGCCCCATGTCCCACATCGGAATGGGATCTAATGTCACAAGAGACGTACCCGGTGGCGCTTCGGTTTTCGGAAATCCCGCTAAAGTTCTGAATAAAATGCCTGTTCCTGAGAAAATCTCCGCCGAATGGCAGAAAACGCTCGCCTCCTGTGGTTAAATGGCAAATTTTCGAGTAAACTGTCATTGTTGGGCTGAAAGATTACCGATGGATCCGTTGAAAACTAACGGATTTTAAATACATTTTTATTCTAATACCTGTGTAGAAAACCACATGGTAAGATTGGCAGAATGTCAAAAATAATTTATTTCGCAGATTTAACCCACTGCGGTTCCGTTACGAATGCCGATACCTTTCCATTAGGAATAGGAAGTATCGCAGCCTATGCCAAGCACACCTTCGGCGAGGCCATTGACGTCGAATTATTCAAATTTCCTGAAGATTTAAACCAGGCGCTGAAAAAAGGCGCACCCGATATGCTCTGTCTGAGCAACTATACCTGGAGTGCAAATTTAACCATGGCATTCGCACGCCATGTGCGGGATAAGTATCCCCAGGCTACGATCGTCATGGGAGGGCCCAATATTGGCCTTACGGCGAATGACCGCCGGGAATTCCTGGAAAACAATGACTGCATCGACTTCTATATAAAGTTCGAAGGCGAGCACGCGTTGAGCGGACTGCTGGCGGCGTTGTTCGATTACGATTTCGATGTCAGTGCTTTATCGGCAAACGGGTTTGTAGGTGATAACTTGATCTACCTAAATGGCGAGGACTTGATGGAAGGACCTGACAAGCGGATCGATGATCTCATGTCTTTACCGTCACCCTATACCATGGGGCTCA
>Ga0163108_10001884_pt1 | contig 15352 bp, 15 predicted proteins | sample Fk1155metaG_FD_109644 | JGI IMG/M metagenome (GOLD analysis project Ga0163108, IMG submission 109644) | Marine microbial communities from the Central Pacific Ocean - Fk160115 155m metaG | ecosystem: Environmental > Aquatic > Marine > Oceanic > Photic zone | place: The Central Pacific Ocean...
GGGCTTGATCCAAAACAAATTTTAGAAATTAGAGAATTAATGCGTGAATTAAGCAAGGATCATAGCATCATAATTTCAACTCATATCCTTTCCGAAGTCGAAGCCATTTGTGACCGTGTTCTTGTTATAAATGAAGGAAATATTGTATTAGATCAATATTTAAAAGAATTATTAGCTGGTGATAATTCACTTGAGTCTGTGTTTTTACATTTGACCGGGGGTAGTAGTTAGTAATAAACAAAATACTATGATTAATAATATAATTTTAATTGCTGGCAATGAATTAAGACGTTTTTTTAAATCAACGCTCGCCTGGATTATACTTGCAATCATTCAATTTCTGGTTGCGATTTTTTTCTATATGCCGTTAGTCATGTATTTACAACCGGCTTCAACAGCATCAGGATTAACAGACGCAGTGGTATCAACAATGTATGGCTTTGCGGCTTATATTATATTAATAATGTCGCCATTACTAACAATGCGTTTAATTTCAGAAGAACGTCAATTAGGCACGATAAGATTACTATTCTCATCACCAATAAGTATTACGGAAATAGTACTAGGTAAGTTTCTTGGAATCACAATATTTTATTTATTAATTTTGTTGATGATTACCTTAATGCCATTATCTTTATTATTTGGAACACAACTTGATCTTGGACAAATAGCATCTTCATTAGTTGGTCTATTTTTACTAATGACTTCTGTCGCATCAATTGGATTATTTTTATCGTCACTAACTAGCTCTCCAGCAATGGCTGCAATTAGTACATTCGGCACTATATTATTTCTTTTAATAATAAAAATTGGCGGTACAAATTCTTCGTCTGAGGTAGCTTTGGTCTTTTCCTATCTATCTATAGACAAGCATTATAATAATTTTTTAAGCGGACTATTCAATTCTGTTGATATTTTTTATTACATTATATTGACCGTATTTTTTATTATTTTGTGTATTTGGCGTCTCGATTCAGAACGAACATATGGATGATAACTAAAAGTATGTTTATCACAAAAGAAATGAGATTAAAAATTAAATTAAATAGCATTCTTATGCTTTGCTTATTTATTGCTATTGCTTCTTTATTAGCATGGTCCAGTTGCAAAAATTATGTTGAGTACGATTGGACAACTAGTGGACGAAATACGTTATCAGATACAAGTCTTGAAATCTTGTCTATGATGCCTGAAAAAATTTATATAACTTCTTATGCCAGAGAAACACCTTTTTTGCGAGCTTCAATAAAAAAGTTTATAGGAAAATACCAACGTCATAAATCAAACATAATTTTAAGTTTTGTAAACCCGGATACGGCTCCAGATGAAGCACGCAACCTAGGTATAACAGTTGATGGTGAAATTATCGTACGTTATAAAGGACGTAATGAACACTTAAAAACTGATAGTGAACAGGTATTTGCGAATACATTAAAAAGATTACTACGAAATCAAGAGAAATGGATTGCTTTTGTTGAAGGACATGGTGAGCGTAGCGCATTAAGTGCCTCTAAAGACGATTTGGCTGAGTGGGCAAATAGTCTTTTTAAAGAAGGTTATCGGATTCAGCCTATTAACCTTACCGAAATAAAAGTTATTCCAGACAATACTAAAATTTTAATAATTGCAGGGCCAACTAATGACTATCTATCGAATGAGACCGAAATTATATTAAATTATATTGGTAACGGTGGAAACTTATTATGGCTTCATGAGCCAGGATCATTATACGAATTAGATAAACTTGCAGAAAAATTATCTATAGAATTTCACAAAGGAGTAATTATTGATACAGTTGGGGAAGAAATCGGTATTAAAGATCCGACAATTACATTTATTACAAAAAGTCTCTACCAAACACACCCCATTACCAAAGATTTTGATTTTGTTACACTTTTCCCGATGGCTGGCGCAATTAAACCAATAAAATCTGAAATGTGGGATACCAAACCCATACTTAACACAGGAAAGCACACATGGAGTGAAACCGGTAAATTAAAAGGTGAAATTGAATTCAATATTGATACCGAAATCCAAGGGCCATTAACCCTAGGCTTAAGCCTACAAAGAAATTTTGAAAAAGAAGAAGATAACAAGTTAACCACAAAAGAACAACGCATTATTGTTATAGGCGATGGGGATTTTTTGTCAAATACCTACTTTTCAAATAATGGAAATGGTGAATTGGGGGCTAGAATAATTAGTTGGTTAAGTGATGATGATGATTTTGTTTTAATCCCATCAAAAACTGTAATAGACGCACAACTAAAAACACCTTTTATAATACTTGGTGTGCTTGGAGTAGGTTTTCTGTTTTTAATTCCTATAATTTTAGTGTCTATTGGAATTCTTATCCAAATGAGGAGAAAAAAACAATAACGTGAACAAAAGGATATGGATTAACATTTTTTTATTTGTTGTTGTTATTTTATTATCAATAATTATTCTTTCTGAAAAAGATAAAATTGAGGAAGAACTACCATCTTTATCTACGATTGACCCAAATAATATATCGAAAATTGAAGTTCTAAGAAAGAATCTTGAAACACTATCCTTTAGCAAAAATGAAGATGAGTGGAAAATAGATTCACCATTACAATTTCAGGCTAACTCCGCAAGAATTAAATCAATACTAAATATTCTTACAACTAAATCATATAAAACGTTTAACCTGAATGATATTTCACAATTTGATCTTAGGAGCCCAAGGGTTATTTTAAAATTAGATAAAGATAACTTCTCATTCGGAACCACTAACCCAATAGATCAAAAAAGATATATTTTATTTAATGAAACAGTACATCTAATAGATGATTATTTATTTCCTCAGCTAATGGTGAATGCCTTCTTTTTTGTTGACACTAAGTTACTGCCTAAAAATATAGATATTTCTTCAATAGAATTTCCTGATAATAAATTTCAAAAAGATAATGATAAATGGGTATCATCTACAAATAAATATAATGAAGAAGAAATAATAAAAATTGTTAGCAAATGGGATAAAGCTATTGCTGTTTCCGTTAGTGAATATAAAAAAGGAGAAGATGAAGGAATGGTGTCCGTTCAAGCATTGTCTGGTGAAAAAATTAATTTTATCATAGTAAAAACTGGGCCTTATTTAATTCTTGGTAGAGAAGATATAGGTATTCAATACACACTAGGAGGAGATGATGCTATACAAATGTTTTAAAAAAATCATACATAAAAGATTTAATATTTTTCATAATGCCAGAACTCCCAGAAGTTGAGACAACAAAAAAAGGTATTTCTTCACATGTTGTTGGTAAACGTGTTAATGATATTATTATTCGTGAGAGAAAACTTAGATGGCTAATCCCCCTAAATCTAAAAAAATCACTTAAAAATCAATATATTAAAAAATTAACTCGGCGGGCAAAATATCTTCTCTTTCATACTGACAATGGCTGCTTAATTATACATCTTGGCATGTCGGGGAGTTTACGTTTAGTCAAAAAAGACCGACCACATGTAAAACATGACCATGTCGATTTTATTTTTGAATCAAAATATTTGCTACGATTTCATGATCCAAGAAAATTTGGTTCAATTTTATGGACAAATAAAAATCCTAACCTGCATAGATTAATTGCTCATCTTGGTCCTGAGCCTTTAGAAGATGAATTTAACGCTGACTACTTATATGCTAAGTCTAAAAATCGTTCAGTATCAATTAAAGCATTTATTATGAATAGCTATATTGTTGTAGGTGTCGGTAATATTTACGCAAATGAAGCTTTGTTTTTATCGGGTATTAACCCAAAATGTAAAGTCAATAGAATTTCAAGAATGCGCTATGAAAAATTAGTCACCTCAATAAAAACTATTTTATCAAAAGCCATTGATATGGGAGGAACAACGCTACGCGATTTCGTAAATAGCGACGGTGTGCCTGGTTATTTTACAAATGAACTAAAAGTATACAATTATGCTGGTAAACCATGCCCTCAATGTAAAAATAAAATAAGGGTAATAAAACAAAATCAAAGATCTACTTTCTATTGCACTTCTTGCCAAACATAAAATTGTGTGATTCTATTTGTATAAATGTATTGACTCAGCAACACCATCACCTCTCGGGTCACTAGCAACAAAACTAGTATTTTTATTTTTCCATATCATAATTGCCTGCATGTTGCCGTATTTTCTTTTTATCTCTTTTAATTTATGACCTTTAGAAACTAATTTTCTTTTTTCATCAACTGATAGGCCGCCTGTTTCATATTGTACTAAATCTGGAATATATTGATGGTGAAACCTTGGCAAACTTACCCATGAGTCTGGCAATTCGCCTTTAACAAAATCCAAAATTGCTAATAACACCATACTTATAATACGACTTCCTCCTGGTGTACCAAGAATAGCAATACGATTATTTGATTCGATAAACGTTGGTGTCATGCTTGATAAAGGCCGTTTACCAGGGTGGATTGTGTTTGCCTGATATCCTACTAAACCATAATTATTCGCAGTCAAAGGCTTGACAGTAAAGTCATCCATTTCATTATTCAAAACAATGCCTGTTCCTTCAATAACAAAGCCGGAGCCAAATGGCAAATTAATACTAAGTGTAGATGAAACCATATTGCCGTCCCTATCCACTACTGAAAAGTGTGTTGTATTTTCGCCTAAATTATCTACAGCAGCTATGCTGCCTAATTCAGCGCTAGGTGTTGCACGATCAACATCGATTGTTAGTGCTAGTCCCTCTGCATAATTTTTGTCCAATAATCTATCAACTGGTATATATACAAAATCCGAATCCCCCAAATATGCAGCACGATCACGATAAGCACGCCTCATTGCCTCAATAATAATATGCTTACGAGTTATATTGTCGTATTGTTTTAAATCAAATTTTTCTAAAATATTTAATACTTGGCCAAGAACAATTCCCCCAGACGAAGGCAGGGGGACAGATGTTATTTTAATCCCCTTATAATTTATAAAAATTGGTTCTCGTTCGATTATTGTGTAATTCGCTAGATCATATGTTTCCCATATGCCGCCATTTTTTTGGATATTATCGACAATCTTTTGGGAAAAATTTCCCTGATAAAATCCTTCGCTACCCTTCTCAGCAATCATGCTCAATGTTTCCGAAAGATCTTCTTGTATAATAAAATCGCCTAATTTAGGAATTTTATCGTTAATAAAAAAAATAGATGCGGTACTTGTATATTTACGCATTATATCTTCTCTATACTGAATTAACTTGCGGTAACGTTCGGTGACAACAAAACCATTTTTTGCTTGCTGTATAGCAGGTTTAAGAATCTCTTTTAAACTTAAACGGCCATAGTTTTTCACTAAATGATCAATTCCTGCAACAATTCCGGGGATCGCTGATGCCATCGGGCCATTTAAAGAAAGTCCTTCAACAATGTTACCATTCTTATCTACGTACATATTTTTATGACTTCTCAATGGCGCAATCTCACGACCATCAATTACAACTTGCTTATTATCTGCGCTCCGATGCAGTAACCAAAAACCACCCCCACCTAAGCCCGAACCATATGGCTCAACAACAGCTAATGAAGCGGTTATTGCGGCGGCGGCATCAAAGGCATTCCCGCCCTTCTTTAGTATTTCTAGTCCAGTACGTGTAGCGATTTCATGTGCAGTTGCAACTGCTGATTGATTTGGGATATCGGCAAATATACATGCAGAATATATATATGAAATAATAAAAAGAAAATTCCGGATATTGCTTTGCATAATAAACTACTTTAAGAATTTTTCTTTCAAAACTAATTTTACAGACTCTGGCACAAACGCACTAACATCTCCGCCTAACACAGCTATTTCACGAACGAGACCTGATGAAATATAATTAAAATTTTCTGTTGGCGCTAGAAATACTGTTTCAATATCTTTATATAATCTTTTGTTCATACAAGCCATTTTAAATTCATAGTCAAAATCTATAATTGTTCGTATTCCACGAATGATTATCTTCGCAGATTTTTCTTTTGCTAGATCAGTAACTAAACTATCAAAAGAAATAACTTTAACATTTTTATTATTAGAAAATATATCCTTTATAAGTAACAGTCTTTCCTCTGTGGTAAGTAATGTCTTCTCTGATTTTTTCTCTATAACAGCAATAGTAATTTCATCGAATAATTTTGCGGCACGCAGTGCTATATCGATATGGCCATTTGTTATTGGGTCAAAACTACCGGGGTAAATTGCCTTTATCATTCTAATTGTCTCGACTTAATTCTGCTAACACCGATTGCACTTGTTTTGTTTGAGTAATTTTATTTATTTTAAACACTGAAGGTATACTTACATCTTTTTCTGATTCGATATAAAGTACACCATGTTTGTCTAACAATGACTGTTCAAAAATGATTTGGCAACATTTTTCTACATAACCTTTGTCAAACGGTGGATCTAAAAAAATAATATCGAATGTTTTCGTCTGCTCTTTAGACCATCTTATTGCATCTGCACACTCAATATAATGAGATTTACTCTCTAGAGTTTCGGCAGTTTGTATCAAAAAATCAACAATGGCCGGGTTAGATTCAATCATTGTAGCCTCAGAAGCACCGCGAGATAACGCTTCAAATGACAGAACACCCGTACCAGAAAATAAATCTAGACAACGAGCGCCGATAACTTTTTTATTTATCCAGTTAAATAATGTCTCGCGAAGTCTGTCTGGAGTAGGTCTTAAACTAGCGGCCTTTATTACGTTTAATTTCCTACCGCGCCATTTACCGCCAATAATCCGTATCTTTCCTAAGCTATCCAAATTTCACTTATCTTCGTTATTTTTTTCTGAGAGTGCGCCGACTTTTACTATAACGAGTTTATCCGGGGATAATCGACGCTTAAAAGCATCTTTAATGTCATCAATTGTAACTTCTTCAACATTGCTATTAAACGTATCTAAGTAATTAAGTGGTAGTTTATAATATCCAATAACAACCGCATAATTAAGAATCTTGCTATTACTATCAATACGTAACGGAAACCCACCGATGATATTTTTCTTTGCAGCAATCAACTCTTCCTGAGTTGGTCCTTCTTCAATATATTTTCTAATATTTTCTAATAAAACAGAAACTGCCTCGTCAGCCTGATTTGTCTTTGTTTGTAACCCCGCTATAAAAGGACCTTTAAAAAGCATGGGCATAAAATAACTGTAAGCGCTATAGGATAAACCTCTTTTCTCCCTAACCTCTTCAAATAATCGTGAAACCATCCCTCCCCCGCCGAGAATATGATTGCCGACATATAGTGAAAAATAATCAGAATCTCCGCGTTTTACTCCCAATTGTCCAACAAGAATATGTGTTTGAGCTGATGGGTATTCAATATTAATATTTTTTGATTCATTTAACTCCTTAACTTCTGATAATGAATTGGCTTTTTCACCATTTTGTAACGAGCTTACGATATCTTCTGAAATTTTTTCGGCTAATTTACGATCAATTGCTCCAACAATCGCAATCATTGAATTTTTTGCTGTGTAGTATTTTTTGTAAAAAGAAATTATATTTTCTCTTTTAATCGATTTTATTGTTGTTTGATCGCCTTCGCTTGGTTTACCATAAGGATGAGACTGATAAATTCCACTCATAAATGCATCTTTTGCTATAGTAGCTGGCGATTGTTGTTTCGCTTTTATTCCTATTAGCATTTGCGAGCGTTTGCGCTCAAGAGCATCTTTAGGAAAATCGGGTTCTGAAATAACTTTCTTAAAATTTTCCGTTGCTTTCATTAATAGAGCTTCTTCAGTAAGCGAGCGTAACTGAAGCGAGGCTGAATCATAATCAACATTTGCAGCATAAATTGCACCAAGTGATTCAAAACCACTGCTAATCACATCTGCATTATCTCCATTAGCTCCTTCTGCCAATAGGCTATTTGTTAACATTGCTATTCCTAATGTATCGCCGTCACGAGCACTGCCGGCATCAAAAACAATTTGTATATCTACCATTGGTAATTCTGGAGCGTGTACATAATAAACATCAGTGCCCTTGCTTGTTATCCAATATTCTATATTTGGAGATGCTAATGAAGAAACTGCATAAAATAAGAAAAAAAATAAAATACTTCTAGTGTGCATAAGCATTTCCATCTTTTGTCTTTCTTTCGTTAATAGAATTGTCTTGAATCGGAAGCGGATATAAATCAGCAATAGTCAATCTATCGTCAATTAAATACTTTTTTGCGACTGACAATACTTGTTCATTTGTCACAGCTTTAATTCTCTCTACATATTTATCTGCTAAATCCCAAGACAAACCAACTGTTTCTAATATACCAATTATCATTGCCTGATAAAAAATAGAGTCTTTTTCGTAAACATCAGAAGATATTACTTGTGCTTTAACGCGTTGTAACTCCTCATCACTAACTGGATATGTTTGTAAATTTAATATCTCGTTTCTAAATGCAACCTCAAGTTCCTGGATTGATTTATCTGGGGCAGGTGTCCCGGATAAAGTAAACAGATTGTCTAGGCGTGATGCCATTTGATAACTTGCGCTTGCTGCTGCGGCAACCTCATTTCCCCTAACTAGCCTGCTAGAAATTCTTGCGCTATTACCGCCATCTAATATTCCTGCCAATACTTCTAAGGCATATGGCTCCCAATCATATTCATTATCATCTTGGTTGTTTGGTTTTATTACCGGAGTCTTAAAAGCCATTATTATAGTTGGTAATTCAGCAGGGCGTTTCACGGTAATGCGTTTAGTGCCTAGCTGCGGAACTTCTATTTGCTTTTTTGTTGTTATCGACTCTTCAGGGGATAGCGGGCCAAAATATTCATAAGCTAGCGCGTAAACATCATTTGGGTCAACATCGCCGACAACAACAACTGTTGCATTATTAGGTGCATACCATGTTTTATACCACTCCTTCAGATCATTGATTGTCATATTATCTAAATCTTGCATCCAACCAATTACAGGAGAGCGATACGAACTTGTTTGAAACGCAGCTGCTTTTACTGCTTCATATAAAAATGATTGTGGGTTATCTTCGGTACGCCAACGGCGTTCCTCCTTGACGACTTCAATTTCTTTTATAAATTCTTCATCAGATAATTTTAAATGTCGCATTCGATCAGCCTCTAATTCGAAACTGATTGATAATCGTGATTTTTCAAGAGTTTGAAAATAACTCGTGTAATCGGGGCCCGTAAAAGCATTATCACGGCCACCATTTTCAGAAATAATGCGTGAAAATTCACCGGGTGGATATTTTTCAGTACCCTTAAACATCATGTGCTCTAGGACGTGCGATATTCCGGTTATGCCATCATTCTCATAGCTACTACCAACCTTGTACCATATCTGCGTCACGACAACAGGCGCACGATGATCCTCCTTTACCAAAAGCTTAAGACCATTATTAAGTTCGTATTTATGCACCTGAGCTAAAACAACAACCGGAATTGCTGAAATCAAAATTAAAAATATGATGCTTATTTTAAACCAGGTATATTTCATTATTTTTTGTCTATGATGTTTGTATTAAATTTCGTATCATTGGACTTATTTTAGAATATTTTAATGCTATCTAAGTTCAAATTTACTTGCATAATTAAAATGATTTTAAGAATTTTCCTTTATTCAAGTTTAAAAAAATAGTAATGATAAATCAAAATATTAAATCGATATGAAATCACTTGCTAGCCGTCTCAAGCTGACGCGCACAAACCTTTTTGGCGCATTATTTGATAAAAATAAATCTGTCCTTGATGATAACATTATTAGTGAGCTTGAGGATAGATTTCTGCTTGCTGACATTGGTGTAAAAACGACAGATCAGATCATGCAATTACTAAAATCAGCTCTTAAAAAAAATCCATCTGATTTTCCGCTAGAAAAACAAATAAAAAAAATTCTAATATCAATACTTAAACCTGTTGAAAAAAATTTTACGATCCCAGGTGACATTAATAAGCCTTACTTGATTCTAGTCGTCGGTGTTAATGGTGTCGGAAAAACAACAACGATTGGGAAACTTACGAAATTTATAAAATCTAGAGGTAAAAGTGTCCTGTTAGCAGCTGCAGATACTTTTCGGGCGGCAGCAACTGAGCAACTAAATAAATGGGGAGAATTAAATAATGTACAAATTATTTCACTCCCCAGTGGCTCTGATTCAGGCGCTGTTATCTATAATGCACTACAATTTGCCCAAGCTAATAATACAGATGTATTAATTGCTGATACTGCAGGTCGTTTGCATAACAAAAAAAATCTGATGGATGAAATTAAAAAAATTAATAATGTCAGCAATAAATTCGATACAGCAATAAAAAAAGAGATATTTCTTATACTGGATGCTTGCACCGGACAAAATGCATTGATTCAAGCAAAACAATTTCAGGATACTATTGGTGTAGATGGAATTATTTTGACTAAACTTGATGGTACTGCTAAAGGTGGTATTGTATTTACAATTGCCAATGAATTAAAAATTCCAATCCGTTTTATTGGGGTAGGAGAAAAGATTGATGATTTACAGCCATTTAATGCTTCAGATTTTATTGATGCGTTATTAGATAACAACTAATGATTCAATTTGCAAATGTCTTTATGACATACCCAAGCGGCAATAAAGCCTTGCAAAATATAAATCTAAATATTGATAAAGGAGAAATGGTCTATGTAAGCGGTCGTTCTGGAGCAGGTAAGAGTACCTTATTAAAATTAATTAATTTAATCGACCGCCATACACGTGGACAAATTATAGTAAAGGGTCAGAACCTAGAACGAATTAAAAAAAATCGTGTGTCTATATTCAGAAGAAATATTGGTTTTATTTTCCAAAATCATAGATTACTTAACGACCGGACTATTTTTGATAATGTTGCGCTACCTTTAATAATAGCCGGTAATAACCACCAAGAAGTAAAAAGGAGAGTCCAAGCGGCGTTAGATAAAGTTGATTTATTATCAAAAATTAATAGTTACCCAATGGAATTATCAGGTGGAGAGCAACAACGCATTGGTGTTGCTAGAGCGGTAGTACATCGGCCTGCTATTTTGCTTGCTGATGAGCCAACTGGGAATCTTGACCCAACGCTTTCATGGGAAATGATGAAATTATTTGAACAATTTAATCAAGTGGGTGTTACCGTGCTTATTGCAAGTCATGAACTTGATATGATTGAGCATATGAAAAAAAGAATTATTATTTTAAATAAAGGACGTATCACAAATAGTACTGAAGAGCCGCTGGCTAATTTACAGAAAATTAAAATAGAACGTGAAATTATATAATTGAAGCAACATATACAAACTTGGCTTAAACAGCATGCGCATGCATTCTTTTTTAGTTTAGGGCAATATATAAAAAATCCTATCAATAATATATTAACAACTTTTGTTATTGGTATTTCGCTTGCATTTCCTGTGGGGTTCTATGTATTTCTTAATAATGTTCAAATACTTTCTTCTGGCTGGGATGATTCAATTGAAATAAATCTATTTTTAGATACCACAATCGATGAAGAGCAAGCTAATGTTTTTGCAAATAGAATATCAAAACGTGATGATGTTGCTGAAACAATCCTCATAAATAAAGATGAAGCGCTTGCTGAATACAAAAAACTTTCTGGTTTATCGGGTGCGCTTGACGTCCTTGATGAAAACCCCTTCCCGAATGTTGTTTTAGTAAAGCCAGTATTTGTGGATATTGATGAATATAAAACTACAAAATTGATTAATGAACTAGAAGTGATGCCTGAAATTGATGATGTGCAGTATGACAATACATGGATAAAACGTCTGATTCACATTATAGATATCGTTAAACTTGTTACTTTTATACTATCTGTCCTATTGGCGATTGCGGTTTTACTAATTGTTGGCAATACAATACGTTTGTCTATTTATAGTTATCGTCATGAAATTGAAATAACAAAATTATTTGGAGGAACGGATAGTTTTATTCAGCGTCCATTTTTATACAGTGGCATGTGGTATGGCATATTCGGAAGCGTTATAGCCTGGTTTTTAATCGCTGTCTCGATCCAAATACTAAGTGGGCCTATAGAAAATTTATCAAATCTTTATACGGGAGATTTTCAATTAGTTGGTCTTGGTGTAACAAATACTCTTTACTTATTCGGTATAGGGGTATTGCTAGGATTGCTTGGCTCCTGGGCATCAGTAAAACGTTATTTATATGCGATTGAGGCAAAATAAGTATATAAATCAGTAATTTAATAAAATTTTGGATTGAACCTTTCAAATTATTAGCACTCAAACTATAAGAGTGCTAAAATATTGATAGTTGAAGCTAATTATGGCTTATAGGAACTAAATATATGAATCAACTGACAAATTTACAATTTGCATTGCCAGCAGGGTCAATTAATAGTTATATCCATTCTGTCAATCAAGTACCGATATTAACATTTGAAGAAGAACAGCGTCTGGCAAAACTATTAAGAGACCACGACGACATTGAGGCTGCCCGTCAGTTAGTTATGTCTCATCTTCGTTTCGTTGTAAAAATAGCACGTGGTTATAGCGGGTATGGACTACAACAATCTGATCTTATTCAAGAAGGTAATATAGGTTTAATGAAAGCAGTTAAACGTTTTGATCCTGACGTTGGAGTACGACTTGTTTCATTTGCGGTCCATTGGGTGCGTGCAGAAATGCATGAATTTATTCTCCGAAATTGGCGTGTTGCTAAAATTGCAACAACAAAAGCGCAACGTAAGTTATTCTTCAATCTTCGTTCATCAAAAAAAAGATTGGGTTGGCTAAACCAAAAAGAAATAAATGAAGTCGCAGAAGACCTAGGAGTAAAACCAAGCGATGTAGTTGAAATGGAAAAACGCATGAGTAATTATGATGCGACATTGGAGCCGCGCCTTGATGATGATGAGTCCTGCAATATGCCCATAAATTACTTAGAAAATAATGAGGCTGGCCCGGAAGAATTATTAGAAAACGAACAAAATATAAGTAACGAACAAGAAACACTAAAAAATGCAATTTCTCTATTAGATGATAGAAGTAGAAATATTATTTCAAACCGGTGGCTAGCAGAAAAAAAAGTAACGCTTCATGAACTTGCGGCAATTCATAATATTTCCGCAGAAAGAGTGAGGCAAATCGAAAATACTGCAATAAAAAAGCTCAAAGAATCTATTAAGAATTAGTAACTTTATAATTCTTTTTTAGTTATATTATAAATTGCTTACTATTATCGGAATATAGTGATCGATTAATAAAAACGCAAACAAAAGCATTAAATAAATAATAGAATAAGAAAATGTTTGCATCGCTAATCGATCTTCGTGATTAAAATACATAAGAATTGTATAGTATAAAAATCCCACACCAAGTAATACTGCCCCCGCCAAATAAAATACACCAGACATACCAACTAAATATGGCAGCAAAGTCACAATAAATAATAAAATTGTGTACAACAAAATGTGTAGCCGGGTAAATGCAACACCATGTGTTACAGGTAACATCGGAATATCTGCAGCAGCATAATCATCGCGACGATAAATCGCTAAGGCCCAAAAGTGTGGCGGTGTCCAAACAAATATAATTAAAAATAATAATAACGCATTAGGATCTAATGTTCCTGTTACAGCTGTCCAACCCAAAACTGGTGGCGCGGCACCCGCGGCACCTCCTATTACAATATTTTGTGGTGTAGCACGCTTTAGAAACATCGAATAAATAAAACCATACCCAATTAATGACAATGCGGTTAGTCCTGCGGTAAGCGGATTTATCAAAAACGCTAAAATTCCCATTGAAATTGTCCCAAGAAACCATGCGAAAATAATGGCATTAACGATGCTTACTTTACCTTCTGGCAAAGGTCTTCGCATAGTTCTTGCCATAATTGAATCAATACGATGATCAACAACATGATTAATTGCCGCAGCAGAAGAGGCTGCCAAACCAATCCCGACTGTCCCATACAACAAAACATCCCATGGAACCATGCCTGGTGTCGCCAGAAACATGCCAACGACAGCAGTAAAAACAATCAAGGAAACTACTTTGGGCTTACAAAGCGCTAAATAATCGTGCCAGACAACATCTGTCGTATCTGTTATTGATCGATTATTCATAAAAAACCTCGTGTTTAAAATAAATCATTTTTATCGCTTACACAATGATGTAATAGCGTTACTAAGGATAACAATAATAGGGCAGCCACTCCATTATGAGCGACGGCAATTGATAGTGGTAAATGAAATTTAACATTAGCAATCCCTAGTAATATCTGAACTATAAGCAACATTAATACGATAATCCCTGTTAATTTTAAGTATCTGCTATTGCTAAAAATATTACACAAACCAACATAAACAATAATAATCGCAGTTATAATAGCGCCAATGCGGTGGGTCATATGTATTGCCGTTCTTGCTGCGCTATCTAGAGTGCCGCCTTCATAATTAATACCCAGCCCTTGCCATAAAATAAAGCCTTCAAAAAAATTCATTTCTGGCCACCACACCCCCTGGCATACTGGAAAATCAGGACACGCAAGCGCAGCATAATTAGAACTGGTCCACCCACCCAACAAAATTTGACAAAACAAGACAGCTAATGCTGTTATGGCCAAAGGACGTAATTTTTTGTTGCCTTCACTAACAAAAACCCCGTTCTTTGATTGCTCTCTTAACAATTTCCAATAAAACAGGCTTAAGATAGTTAATCCGCCAAGAAGATGTAACATAACAATGATAGGTTTTAGCAATAATGTAACTGTCCACATTCCTAATATCCCCTGAAAAATAACTAGCGCTAATAAAATGCTTGAAAATAATCGAATACTTGAATATTGTTTTTTAGTCCATGCTAAAAAAGTTAACATTAATATTAAAAAACCTAATGTACTAGCAAGGTAACGGTGCAACATTTCTTTCCATGCCTTATCTTTTTCAAATGGTCTTTCGGGATATAACTCGCTCATCTCCTCAATTTGACTATTACTGCCTTCGGGAATAATTAATTTGCCATAACAACCCGGCCAATCGGGACAACCTAAACCAGCATCGGACAATCTAACGTATGCGCCTAAAATAATGACTGTAAGTACCAACACACACCCTAATCGTAAAAGGGTCAGCAATAGATTATCCGTGTTCATTTTTATTGTTTTTTATAATTTTTTTTATTACCCAATATGGGATGCCCTTAATAACTTTTTTAAATCTTTTAAAATGCCTTTTGGGTTTATATCAGATGGATAACTCATCATAAGATTGCCTAATGGGTCTGATATATATATTCGCTCGGATTTTAGTGGCTCATTAAAATTTTTAAAACGAAATTTATCTAACAAAACATCTATATCAATAATA
>Ga0163108_10001886_pt1 | contig 15338 bp, 12 predicted proteins | sample Fk1155metaG_FD_109644 | JGI IMG/M metagenome (GOLD analysis project Ga0163108, IMG submission 109644) | Marine microbial communities from the Central Pacific Ocean - Fk160115 155m metaG | ecosystem: Environmental > Aquatic > Marine > Oceanic > Photic zone | place: The Central Pacific Ocean...
ACCTCGTGAATACATGAGAACCAAGGGATCGGGTGTCAAGAAATCTATCTTAGCGTGCTAATCCTGGCAGGAAAGCCATGCCCCTCCAGGTCAGCCTGATTCTTTTGCCACGTAGAGATGCCGGTTGTCCACGTTGGCCTTCCTGACAAGCAGCATTCATGAACAACCCTGCCCGAAGCAGGTGCTAAAGATCCATTCGACAACGGTTACTCAAAGTCCGCTTCCGCCGCTGACGTGTTTTCCCCAGCTTGCTCTGGCTCCCGAAACTGCTCCCTTTCAATTTCTTCGCTCATCTCTTCCAGCATCTCGTGGATCGGTTTCGCAAGCAACTTCAGAATATGCCGATCGATCTGGAACGATCCCAGGTCTAACGAAGCCGCGGCACCGTCTTTCAACCGCTCGGTCTTTAGCTGCAGTGGCGATCTACTTTTCATCATCTTCTTCATGATCGAGTTGACACTAAGCTGGACCAATTGGGGCATTTCCTGCTGCGCAATGACAGCTTGCGTAATTGCCAGCACATCCAGCTCCGCAGCAAACAGGTGCGAGCTTCCTATAAATGGCTTCCAACTCCCCGCCTCATCGGCTGCGATGGCCCGGATTTTATCCATCGCCGTGCCAGCGACCACGTAACCGTCTACCAACCCGACAATAAACGGTTCAATCACATACAGGGTGGACTGACCACGTGTTTCCTTTTCACCCACCTCCGAAGCCAACGTGAGCAGCTGCTGCGCAACACCTTGCTCCTGCAATTTGAGCACCCCGATCACTTCCGGCAAATTAAACAGCGATCGAATAAACTCCGGGTAGAGCAAGACCGCGGCACTTGCCGGTGTCAACGACTTCCGAACCTGCGCATAGGACACTTCCAGCTCTTCGATATCTCCTTTAAAATCGTTCACCTCCCGGTCTCCCCTCGCCGCGTCTTCCTGTACATGCCTGATCACATATTCGACCACGGCCAGCGGATCCGCGAGGCTCAGGCTGAAACCGACCATCGGTGCCTCCGCTCTCGCCAACAAATCCTGGCAACTTGCACCCGGCTTGATTAGTTTCAGCAACCCGGAATCAGTCGTCATCTGTAAAGATGCCCGGGCTTCCTTTGCCCCCAGGCTGACACCCAGTCCCAGGAACTCCTGGAGCAACGGAATGGACTCACGTACTTCCTCCTCGAACATATCGCCTGCCACCTGGAGATTCACGAACATGCGAGCGAGGCCCTCGGAGGAAACGTTTTCGCTGGCACGTTGATACTGCTTGTTTTCCTGCAGGTTCTTTTTCCCGGCTGCCGCCACGAATCGTGGCAAGTAGTTTCTTAAGGCATCATCGTCGCGAACATCTGCGAGGATGATGGAAACGTATCCGTGGTGAAAAACGAGCCCCATCACATCATTTCTTTTGTCTTTCACCGTGTACAACATCCCCCCGTTACCGTCCAGCTTGTTCAGGCTGACATCCTCGTCCACCAGGAGCCGATTGAAGAGATCCACCACTTTCCGGGGATCGGTCACCGCCACGTGAAACGCCCCGTGCACCTCATCCCCTGCAAATCCCTCGATACCGTGATTCGGCACCAGGCTCAAGCCAACTGGCTTGGTCAGGTCAATACCAAGCTTTTGGTATTCATCCAGCAGCAAGGGATTGATCCCCAGTTTCTCTTGAAGGAACTGGACCAATGTCTTGAAATTCTGTTGGCTGTCCGGACGCGTGGTCGCAACTTCCTGCACGCTCTTGGCAAGTTGTAGGACGATCTTCCCCAGGTCGGAGACCTCCACGTGATACAACGTTTGGTCGCTGACCAGGCCTGCCGTACTTGACATAGACGCTGCCACGCCACCAGGCGGCGATGTCTTGCGACAGGAAACCGTCGTAATTACCAGTAACGCAGAAAGAATCGTGAAGAAGCAAAACCTAACGGAACGACCAGACCGATTACAAACCTGCTGCATACACATGACTTGTTGCCTCTTCATAAAGTGGAATCGTGCACTAAACCTGGCTGACCCTGGCCCTGCCAAGATGCCGAAACTTGCTTCCTATTTCTAGCAGATGGCCTACAAGGCTGCCATCATTATTTAAGCTACACTTCCGAACCACCTCATCACCTGGTCCACACGAGGCGGGCCGATCGTCCAACCTGTCGGCGCTACCGTCAATTGCCTGGCGTCCACCAGGAGGGGAGCCATCTCCCGGTCAAATTTACGCTTGGCCAGGATCAACACTGTCAGCAGTACGCCGGCAACCAGTAACGAACGTACTGACGAGACGAACCAGGGCCGTCGACGTTTTAACCACGGGACTTCTGCCAGCCCACCCAGGAGTGGCGCAAGCAGGATCATCAGTGCATTACCGGTCGACAACTCACCAAAAAATCGCCCGATGAAGACCAGGCTAAACAACCCCACAACACCAACTCCCAGCAGCACAGGCCAGCCAGCCTCTGCCAATCTGCTGGAATTCCGGGTAATCGTTGCCACGATCAGGATCGTAGTAAGCAAAGCGGCTGCCCATACCAGGGCTGCCACTCCCCCCTTGATATAACCGGCCATCATCACGGTCAAACCGGCGCATAACGTCGAGGCCTGCACGGTACATGGCACAAACATTCCCGGCAGACGTCGGGACAAAACGGTCAACAGGCCCCATAAGCCCACCAGCAAGAACCCACTGGCGGCAATCACCAGGAAAGCCTGCCAGGCAGGCCAGGCACGCTCCGTTCCTCCCAGGTAAACCGAACCGTGCAACAGGACTCGAGGCAGAACCAGGGCCAGGATCACGCGCAGCGCCCAGGCACTCCAACGTGGTAGTGCTGGAATAGCCGCAAGTAACTCAACGCACAAGATCGTCGGCGCAATCAACCACAAGAACCGTTCCAGCCCATTCCTGGGAGGCCACGATAACTGCAAGGCCAGCAGCCTGTAGCCAACTACCAGGCCAGCCGCCACGGAAAACACGCAGGCGGCACGAAGCCACGCAGCGTGACCCTTGCGCCCGGCTGCCACGATCGCCAGTCCTCCAACGGCACCAGCGATCGCAGCCACACCCATGGCTTTCAGATACAATAGCGGATCGGGCATCCGTTACTTCCGGACGCCTTCGCAATCGATCATGATCAAGGCTGCGTCACCGATTGGTCCGATCGCATTCTTATCAAATCCGTAATCGCTGCGTTTGACCGAGATTTCCGTGGAGAAAGCAACTCGCTTGACCTTCTTGAAGTCATGTTCTTTTCCACCCATCAGGACCAGGGTAATTTTCTTGGTCGTACCATGCATGGTGAAATTACCAGTCACTTCATATCCGCCCTTGATCGGCTTGGTGCTGGTACTTCTGAACTCGATGGTCGGGTATTGCTTGGTATCAAAATAGTCAGGTTGTCGCAGGTGCGCGTCACGGGCCTTGTTGGCCGTATCAACACTGGCAGTCTTGATCGTCAATGCGAACGTTGATTTGGCTGGATTTTCCCGATCCAGAGAGAATTTCCCGGACACTTCATTGAAACGACCATGAATCCAACTGATATCCAAATGTCGGGCCTTGAAGCTGACCGAGGAATGCACGAGATCATAGTCATATTCGTCAGCTGCTGAACAGGACTCTGCTCCGCAATGAACCGCAATTCCCAACCCCAGTGCCATGGCTCCAAGTAAAAATAACTGTCTCATGAGAGGGTTCCTTTCAAAACGTGGTGATTTGATTCCTGGTTGTTTGACCAGCGGGTTGCTGGTCATCGTAGCCCCTGGCGCGGCCCACGTAAAGCAATACGGCAGAGCTTGAAAAGATGTCAGCCAGGCAAGCCCCGACATCCGCCTCGAGCCTGTTCAAGGCTTCAATGCTGCCAGCATTTCCATCTGGGCACCAATCGGTTCATCCAGGAATTCTGCAAACCGTTCGTAGAATTCATCTACATTCGCGACCCGGGCATAACGTCCCAGTGCTTCTTCCCATCCCAGCTTGGACACCAGGGGATAGAACTCCTGCGTATACGTCTTCACGCTGCGACTTTTCGATCGGTGGATGGCAAACGCGACGGCCCAGACGCCCGCATCATAGGCCAGGTGACGATAATATTTTTTTAGCTCCGGCTGTTCTTTCTCCAGTTTTTCCACATCTTCAAAATCCTTCATCGTGGCCTCATTACCTACCGATTGAACCATCCGCATGGACTTGTTCATCGACTGCTCGAAATCAATCCACTCGTATTGATCTCCCAGGTAAAAGGCCAGGAATTCAGCGCCACCCTCGGTCATCCAGGTTGGCGTCCGCGGAAAAGCCCGTTGAAACACATGGGTATATTCATGGATACCCCGGGTATACAGGTAGGGAAAGGGAAAGCCATGCGGATTGATGAACACCAATTCAGCCAGCGGAGGATCTGTCTGGTGGACGTAAGAAAGGTAGGCTTCTGTTGATCCTTTCTTACCACGTTCAATGAGTGAAGCACCGGATCTTTTCAGGCAATCAGAAAGACGTTCCCCCTGGTTACTTTGTCGTCGCCGACAGAACGCCTCAACGATCGCCTGGGCCACCTTGGGGTCTTCCAACTCGTTCGTCTTCTGCCCGATGATATAGACCTGGACCGGACCATAGTTACCCAGGTAATCGCGTGTCTTGTCGATCCCGGTCTTGATCGTCTCAAACCACTTCCGCTCATAATTTTCATTTCGCACATAGGTCGGCGGTTCCTGGATACGAGTCAACAGTTTTTCCGTTTGTCTATCCTGCGCGGACACCGCACCGGGGACAAGGAACCAAACCACCAGCGAATTAAAGCAAAAGCGAATCATCAATCACGGTTCCCCCACCGGTAGTCCCCCCCTGCTCCACGCGCAGGCTTCATTCATACGCCTTGATCCATCTTCCTCGTGACTGGCAACGCATGCAAGTATGGTCGGCATGCAGGATTTCGTGATCTGCCCTCCGGAACCAAAAAACGATCGCCCCAGGCTGGCTTAGCCCGAGGCGATCGTGGGCTTCCGTTTCCTGCAGGCAACAGGAACGGGAGCGGGGTTCGAGACATGCTCCGCTAGTGACCCTGGAGAACGTCCCAGATGTCATCTCCATCGGAGCCCTCGTACTCGGCCGGATTCTCCACCAGGTCATCGATATCCAGGACAATGACCGGGGCATCCTTCCTGACAATGATGACCAGGTGACCGAAGCAGAAGACGCCCTCGGCGCGGTTCTGTGGTTTTCGACGGTTAAACACCGGCACATCGTAGTCGTAATTGGCCAGGGGAAAGTCCTTCCCGTCGAAAACATCATTCATGAGATCACCACGGAATTCCTCGGGATGCGGTTCCGGAAAGGTCGGGCCTGGGCTCCCAGGAGGCCAGGGACCAATAATATCCTTAAGCCAGTCAGGAAGTTCCGTAATAATCATATCGTGCCGAGATTTTTCGACCGCGGCGTTGGCCCGTTGCGGACGGCGGGAATCGAGTTTCTCAACATTCAGCTTGCGATGTGACTGAAAACGAGAGTTCTGTCCGCGTTGCGGCACCTGGCAGAACGCTTCACTCGCTCCCAACAAACTCATCACTGCCACCAATACCGATAGTAACGTTTGCTTCTTCATGATCTTCACCTTTCTCGTCGGGCATTGCTGTTCCACGAAACCTGGCAACTGGCCCGAACTGGTTGCTTCCACGTTTCGTTATCTACAAATACAAACTGATGTACCTGCTGTGATTCATAACTTTCCTGGCACCTGCGATCAGGAACCTCGTTTCCTGCTAGTTCCCAATCCGTTGCTGCCAGTACAAACACCAGCCCGACAAGGGGGCCCCGTAAAAACCACGTGTTTTTTTAAGTGGTCGTATTTACAGGGCTAAACGAAGAGAGATCCATTCACACACGGAAAGAGCCCGCGTGGATTTACTTGACTTAAGGCCAGTCAAGATAGCGAAGTACGAAACGGCAGATTCCGTAACCGTTGATCGTGAACCGCCCAGTCCGATGGCGTGCCACCGTCTCGATGGCCCTGCGCCACTATAAGAGGCCGCGGTGACATCAGCATCGCCAGGCGTGCCCGATGTCCATCCGCAGCGTAGACCTTTACCCGACTTACTCACCGGGTGAACACACCTCACCGCAGTTCGCCGCATTTGCTTCTTCCACCATGCCAAATGCGACACGAGCGGTAGCACCGGTAACTCCACTGTTGATCGACGCCGTGACAGCAACCAGGGCATTCAACTCGTCGTCACTCAACCCAATGGCACGCGCTTTTTCAATTCGATTTCGCGTACAGACCTGGCAACCACGCGTCAGTGTTACGGCCAGCCCAACCAGGTGTTTTTCACGTTCGCTCAGCAACTCGGTACCATGAGTCTGTTTAACATGATCCACGATCAACGTATCGTCATAAACCATTACGAAATCCTTCTGCGTAGAGGAGCGTGAAATTTCTATAGCATCATTCGCTATCAGATGAAGCGTGAGTGATTCGCGTTAGTCGAAATTCACCATCATCTTTGCGAGAACGAAAGCTGGAAACGAAGCTGGTATCCGAGGCTTCCGCCTTGTAGTAGAAGGTGCCTCGACGCCGACTAATATTGGAAGTCCCGGCAAGATGAACCTTGCCATCTTTTTCTGTTGCCTCCAGTACGACGGAATAGCGAAAGGGAATAATCTTCGCAAAACGGCCGCGAAAGTTAACCTGGTAATTACCATCTTCCAGCTGGATAAAGACCGCTCGCAACGGCCCCTTGTGACCGGTACGCGAGTCATGCCAGCTTCCCGACCAGCTTCCGGACAGGTCCAGGGCATGGCTTGTCGCCGGCAGGCAAGTAACGATCGTGGCAACCAGTAACACAGCAGCGACTCTACGAAACATGATTTTTCTCCTGCGTCTTGCTATCGACGGACTACTGGGGTGAGGTTTTTCAAACAGTGTTTTCATCACGATGACCGCAAATTATTCTCCCGCCCACAGGCGGGGATCACTCGAGGCATCCGCGGATCTTATTTTAGCAGTGTTCCTTGCCACCGCACCCCGGTCCTCAATAGATTTTCCAGTATTTTTACAGCGGACGCTGACATTCATGTTGTCGAGCATTCTCACCAGAACACTGGCTGCACCCACGAAAACGGCATGGTAGGATTTCCTGCAAAGCAATCTTTCCATACGAGTAGGTTTTCACCCACGTACCAGGATTGCCCTCAACAGTAACGATCTATGAACGACCCGACAAACAATCCGCGACTGGTTTATGAAGAAAGAGTAAATGTCATTTTTTCAGGAGCGACCTATGCCCACGAGGGGCCTGAAGTCACCACGGATTGCCCGGTCTGCCAAGAAAAAAGGATCCCCTTTGCCACCGAACTGTTCGCCCACTCGATCTGGTTGCTGTTCATCAGGCTGTGGACCTTCAACAAGCTAATTGCCACCTGCAGCAACTGCCAAAACCAGTCAAGGATAAAATCCTGCGACCTGGAATTATTAAAGATCACCTCCCCCGAGCACCTCGCGTCCCTGCTGGTTCCCCTGCGTTACCAACCCTGGACATGGCAAGGCCGGCTCTGGGTGACAGCATCCGTCCTGATCTGCTGGTTCCCCCTGCTGGGCTTGATTATCTTGTGGATCACCTGGCGAAAAACACGTTACATGACCAGCGACCTAAGCAACGCCTTTATGATCGCAGCCGGTTTCATTGGCCTGCTGATGACCAGCTGCTTCGCAATCGGCCTGACCCTCTCATTGTTGGTTTAACGGACATGGCAATCCGTGAGATGGGATGACGCCGATTCTGACTACCGGCTATCGTTTCCGAAAGGTCTCGCTGGCCACGATCCCCAGGACCAGGTCACGCAGGCCGTAACCCTCACTGGCACACACCCTCGCGATCTTCTTGATCTCCGCCTGATCACGAAACGTCATGGAACGCCCGGTCCCATAGGCCAACAGTTTCTCAGCCAGTGCCTCGGTGAATCGCTGCTTGCGATCAAGCAGCAAGCGTTTCAGACCACGTTCATCCTGGAACGTTTCTCCCGAGGGTAACTGGCCCGCTCCATCAATCGATAACCCTCGCCCCTTGCGTGCCGGATAGCGTGAACGATAAGCTCCCACGGGATCATAAAATTCCAGTGCAAAGCCAGCGGGATCAATCTTGCGATGGCAGTCAGCGCAGGCCGCAACGGTACGGTGCTTGTCGAGCTGTTCACGAATACTGGTCGTACCACGCGTGTCCGGTTCCAGTGGTTGCACGTCGGGTGGCGGTGGAGGGGGAGGCGTCCCCAGGATATTTTCCAGCACCCAGATACCTCGCACGACGGGAGAGGTTTCAATACCGTTGGCTGTCAGCGTCAATACGCTGCCCTGGCCTAGCAAACCGCCTCGATGATCTGCTGGTCCAAGGATTACCTTGCGAAAATGTTCGCCCTGAACTCCCTCGATTCCATAGTGTTTTGCCAGCGCGTCATTCAGAAATGCGTAGTCACTGTCAAGAAAGTTCAATATCGATCCATTGGATTCGAGCAGGTCCGCAAAGAAGAGATGTGTTTCTTTCTTAAAAAACATCTCGAGCCGATCCTTGTAGTAGGATTCAAAGGCCTTGGAATCAGGAGGCATCGATCCGAGAATCCTGAGACGCAACCAGCTATCGGTAAAATGCTCTACGAAATCAGCTGCCCGGGAATCACGCAGCATACGATTCACCTGGGATGAAAGGGTTTGCTGATCATTCAACTGGCCTCCGGCAGCCGCTTTCATCAACTCGGCATCCGGTGGTGCACTCCAGAGAAAATAGGAGAGTCGCGAGGCCTGTTCATAGGCGTTAAGCCGCGGATCAAGCTCTTCATTACCTTCATCGAGATAGAGGAAGCGGGGTGAGGTCAGGATAGCAGCCAGCCCTAACTTCAATGCCGCTACCCGCGTGGCCCCATTCTTGATTCGATCCTCTATAAACGCGACGTAATGAGCAACCTCGGCAGGCTGCACGGGACGCCGGAAGGCCCGCGCAGCGAATCCCTGTACAGACTGTGCGATATCGACCTTGACCGGGGAGGTCTCTGCGCCAAAAAGCAGCTGGTGGCTGGCTGGCGGCCATTGTTCAAACGTGGGGCCCTCGATATCCATGCCCCACACCCGCAAGCGCGGTCCCTGGTAGACCTCGGAAAGTAACTTGTTGCCCTTGTTCTTTTGCAACCGCTTCACCGATTCCTGGGCTTCCTGATTACCCAGTCGCGCTGCATCCAGTTGAGTCTTCGTGGCCCGAATCACCTCGGGATGATACTTCTCGGCCACGCGGCGAATATTGCCCTTGGAAGAAACCCCGTTGGTCCAGCTGAGAAACGGGATTGCCCCCTTTCCAAGCCAGACACCCTGGGTAAAGACCTCGGGAGTGCCGTCGGGCAAATCCCATACTTTTACCAATCGTCGTTCTTCCGCGGCATTCTTACTGAGCAGACGCGCTTGGGGGGCAACCCACAAGGCCAGTTTCAAGGGCATCCCCTCAAAACGACCAAACTCACGATGGTCGTAACCGTGATCACGACGATTGGCCGCCGCGGCACGCACGCGGATGGTATACCAGCCATCCGCCGGGGCACCTCCCTGGGCAACGAACTTCTGGACAAAGTTAGGATGTCGCTCGCTGGGCTGCCCATGACCGATCTCGAGGTACGCATCGTCCACGATCAATCGCCATGTCACGGGTGCGCGTTCATACGACTTGACCCCGTTAAAATCAGCACCGGTATACTGCCAGATCCGTGACCGAGGTCTTTCCTTATTAAAGAAAACTGCCTTCTCGATAGAAGCTTCGGCAACCTCCAGGTAACGCTGCAACTGGAAATCTGAGAGCGTAAGAGCCTCGCCGTTGTTATCCAGTCCTTCCTCGTTGGCGTCCGCTGGAAAATCGCCCGTCGGATCAAACGCTTCGGTATGCAATCCCAGCAGGTCACGCAGCGTGTTGACATATTCGAAACGATTGAGCCGTCTCATCGTGGTCGTGGCCGGCTTCCTGGCGTTGGTTTCTTGTTCCAGGAACTCGGTAATCCACTTGACGACCTGTCGTGTCTGGTCTGCCGATGGTCGAGCTACACCCTTGCCAGCCGGTGGCATATCACCCCGGTTGATCGCACCCAGCACATCTTCCAGCAGCTGTGCCGCATCCGGATTCATTGCCAGGTCTCCGGGCAGTTGATCCAGGCGACGTTCTCCTTTCTGTAACGTCTTCCCATGGCAGCGATAACAATGCTGCTTGAAGTAAGCCGTCACGAAGGGTGCCACTTTCTCGACAGCATTCACGGGGCTCATGACAGCCAGTTGGAAAGCGGCAACTACAGCCAGCAGCCGCAACCCGATTCGGTTGCGGCCTTGTTCGCAGGCGTGGTTCATCCACGCACCTCCAGCCCTGCCAGGGTACCTGATGCCTGGCCAAATCGATCTGTCTCGACTCCGAATCGCTGGAGCATCGACACGAACAGCTTCCCGGCCAGGGTCGGCTTCTTACCAGATTCATCTTTGAAATAGGAACGATGTTCGCCATGACGAAAACCGCCGCCAGCCAGGAGCAGTGGCAGGTTCTTGTTAGAATGTGCACTGGCGTTACCCATTCCTGAACCGAACAGGACCATGCAATTATCCAGCAGGGTTTTACCGTCAGGCTCTCGTACTGCCCATAGCTTCTGCAGGAACCTGGCTATTTGCTGACTGTGAAATTGTTCGATAACCGACAACTCGGTGATGTACTCTGGAACTTTGCCGTGGTGCGTCAGTTGGTGGTATCCTCGGCTGATACGAAAACCACCGTAGTTAGCTCCGATATCAGCCAACGCCAGGGTCACGACGCGTGTCGAGTCGGTTTCCAGGGCCAGGGCCATGAGGTCGTAATAGAGTGGTACGCGGTCAATAAAATCAAGCTGATGTGCGCCTGCCGGCAACTGGTAATCCACCACCGGTTTCGGTTTTTCCAGCCACTGGCTTGACTGTGTCAACCGTTTCTCGACCTGTCGCACCGAATCAAAATAACGTTCCAGTTTTTCACGGTCTCGTGCTCCCACGCGACGCTTAAGCCTGTCAGCATCGATCTTGACCAGGTCCAGGATACTGGTCCGTGCTGCGTAGCGGGCCTGGGTGCTGCTGCGCAAACGGGGATCCACTTTCCGAAACAACAGGTTATAGATCGTCTCCACGTTGGTAACCGGTGGCAACGAAACACCCGAGGCACTCCAGGAAATCATGTGATTAGGATCATTGCCGCTGGCCAACTGCAAGGATGAATAACGGGTCTGAGCACCGATCAACTGGGCAGCCTTCTGGTCGATGCTGATATTGGCTTCAGGCATACCAGCAGAATTCTTGGACAACACACCTGAGAGGTACGCATGCACACCACCATGCCCGCCCTGGCCATTGACACCATGGTCCAGTCCTGAGAACACCGTGAACTGGCTGCGTAACTTTTCCAACGGAGCCAACCGCTCGCTTAAGCGGTAATCTGCCCCAGTTGACTCCGGAAAAAACAACTGCGGGACAAAACCAAAATTCAGGCCAACACAGACCATTCGCATCGGCATGGGACGGGGTGCTGCAGCGTGTCCCATGGCGTCCAGGCAGGGCAATGCCATCATGGCGCCACCGGTACCACGCAGCCAGGTCCGACGACTCATTTCTCGATTCATAGCAAGCCTCCGAGACTCTCGGCCCCATCCCATCGTGCGTGGAACATCAAGATTCCATTTTCATTCAAATGAACGTATCCTGCAAGTGCGACCACGGGGTCTTGCCGGCCCGGCTCGTTCCCTCGTAGTCGTGCCCCGCCTGGTCTCGTTACTTCACGACAAGCCACGGCAACCAATCATTGCTGACGTTTCTGCTTGAACAACCATGTCATGAAATCCGGCTCCTTGTCACAACGGTCACTACTGAACTGCGTGGTTCCGTTTTTACTGCCCGGGATAAACTTATCTGCAACGGCATGCTTGTCACCAGCCCAGGTGGTGAACTTCATATTGCCACCTAGTCGTTTCATCGCAGCAAATACCTGCTGGTCCTTGGCTATCGGGCAGACGCCGTCCTGGTCCCCATGAAAGGCCCAGATGGGAATCCCCTTGATCTTGGCCGGATCGATAAAATCTTCTGTCCGTTTCAACCCACTGCCAGCCGACGGCGCAGCAGCAGCAAAGTACCCGGGCTCAAGCTGAATAAAGATATAGGTACCATGTCCTCCCATCGAATGTCCCAGCACATAGATACGATCCAGGTCAGCCGCCGGCAGTTCCTTGATGATTGCCTTGATCTGCTTAAGATGCTGCGCGTTCCAGAGGCCCGGGGCCTGGGGTGCCACGACGTAGCAGGGAAAACGGGTCCGACGCCCTTTCTCGGCCAGTTGCTGGTTCCACTGCTTTAACTGCTTGCGGTTATCTGTTCCCTTGCCCCCCGCTCCGTGCAGGGAAAGTATTACCGGGTATTTCTTGCTGGCTTCCATCCGGATCGGTTTCATCACCCGGCAGGGTATTCCCTGGGATACAAGAGGCTCATACAGCGATCTCCTTTGCTGGGCTTTAACGTCAACAGGAGTGATGAATAGGACCGCTAGAACAACGAGACGTATGAACATGCCTTTCCTTTCACAAAATTGAACCTCTGACATTCTTCTATTTTCACCCTGGCCGACCACAGGTGCAAGGCCTCCGGAACCTACAAGCCATCGTGGCTGACCCGAAATATTTCCGGCATCTGGAACTTGGAGCCAGGTGCAGGGCGCGGTCGGCTAGGTGCCACAAAATGTTTCACACACCACTTCATCCGGTGCCGGCGCAACTTCATAATCACTAAATGCTGCCTGTTCCGTGAACGGCTGCTGCAAGACCTCGTGAAGTTGATGAAAGAGCGTAAAATCACCACGATTACCAGCCTGGATTGCCGCCTCAATACGATGATTACGGGGAATGAAGACCGGGTTTGTTCGCCGCATTAAGGCCGTTGCCTGCCCGGGCTCAAGCTGTTGTAGACGCGTCCGCCAACTGTTTAACCACGTCACGATGGACTCGGGTTGGTTAAAAAGCTGCACCACGACTTCGTCATCGCCACTCTCGAACGCCTCGGGAAGATGACGAAAGACCTGGGTGAAGTCGGCCTCCCCTGCTTCCATCGCTGCCAGCAGGTTCTCCACCATGCTCCAGTCGCTGTCATCACCACTTTCGATACCAATTTTTGCGGTGAACCGTGCCTGCAGTGCTGCTTGATAGAGAGCCGGAAATTCGGCCAGGGCAGCCTCTGCCACGCCAACCGCTTTCTCCTTATCGTTGTCGAGCAATGGCAAGAGCGTTTCGGCAAACCGAGTCAGGTTCCAGTGACCGATCGGCCCCTGGTTGCCAAAGGCATACCGACCTTGCCGATCGATCGAACTGAAGGTTTTCCCGGCCTCATAGTTATCAAGAAAAGCACACGGACCATAATCGATGGTCTCTCCAGAAACGGTCATGTTATCGGTATTCATGACCCCGTGAATAAATCCGAGCTGCATCCACTGGGAGATGAGTCTGGCCTGCCGACAGATCACCCCTGCGAGGAGCGCTTGATACGGATTCACCTGATCCTGTGCTTCTGGGTAGTGACGATCAATCACGTAGTCTGCCAGCACCTTCAGGTTTTCATTATCCTGGCGAGCGGCGAACCATTGAAACGTGCCGATCCGCACGTGCGACTTTGCAACACGCGTGAAAACTGCTCCGGGTTCGAATCCCTGGCGAACGACTTGATCGCCACTTGCCACGGCAGCGAGCGCACGCGTCGTCGGTACCCCCAGGGCGGCCATCGCTTCTGAAACGATATATTCTCGCAAGACCGGACCCAGGGCTGAACGCCCATCTCCACGGCGTGAGAAGGGCGTTGGTCCGGAGCCTTTCAGCTGGATGTCGTAGCGAATACCGTCTTTCCCGACAACCTCACCGAGCAGGATGGCACGGCCATCACCCAGTTCTGGCGAGAACCCCGCAAACTGGTGCCCGGAATAGGCCATGGCCAAGGGTTCAGAACCGTCTGCACATTGGTTGCCCGCCAGCACAGCAAGGCCCTCTGGCGAGTCGAGCCGTTCCGTGTCGATGCCAAGATCGGTTGCCAGCTCGTGATTCACTCGGATCATTACCGGCGCGCTAACGGGCGTAGGTTGAATCAAAGCAAAGAAAGCGTCCGGCAGACGGGAATAGCTATTCTCGAAGCAGAAAGGCATGAAGGAGTCTCGTTAAATGATCGTTAGCAGGCTTTTCACATGCCCTATCTTAGCTGTTTTGGACACAAGTAAAGAGCCGCGGATCATTAAAGCAACTATCCCCCACATCGCGTTCAGGCATACCGCAAATTTCCCCGGCCTGTGCGGGATCCCTTGAAATCAAAAGGCTGTCGAGTTCCTGAAGGTTCGTGGAGGATACGCTCCGGGAAGCCTGGGAAGCATTTTAAATCAAGCGTATTTCTACTTACTCGTGCCGCAATGCATCGATCGGATTAAGCCGGGCTGCACGTCGAGCTGGCAGGAATCCAAAAACGACCCCCAGGGCAACACTAAACAGGAAAACCCCGGAAACGATCATGGGATCTGGTCGGAACGGCAGCTCGATCAAGTTGGTCGCCAGGTATCCTCCCGCCAGTCCCAGGCCAATTCCGATCGCTCCGCCGAAGGCAGTCAGCATTGATGATTCCACCAGGAACTGAAACATCACTTCTCGCCCCTGTGCTCCAATCGCCATTCGCACACCGATCTCCCTGGTTCTTTCCGTGATCGTCACCAGCATCACATTCATGATCCCGATCCCACCAACCAGCAGGCTGATCCCGGCAATCGAACTGATGACCGCAGTCAGTGTGCCCGTCGTCTGGCGAACCATCTCGATCATCATTTCCACACCGTGAATACGAAAGTCCGCTCGCTGATCCTTCTCTATCCCTCGTCGTCCACGAAGCAGCTGGTTAATTGACTCCTTGGTCGCATTGACTTTTTCAGCCGAAACGACATCCACAAACATCGCATCGACACGTTTCCCCTGCCCCGGTAATGCATGCAGATCTTCAATCGGAACATAGATCGCGTCGGCCTGGTTGCCTCGACCAAACATTCCTCCTTCCTCGGCCTTCAGCACCCCCGTCACTTTATACGTCGTCCCTTCAAGATCGATTTCCTTACCGATCGCCTCAATCGTCCCGAAAAACCTCTCGGCTGTCTGGTTGGCCACCACGCAGCCAGCCACTTGATCTTTACGAGCCGTTTTCCATTCACCGGCTGCGAACGGCAAACTACGCACCTCAAAATAATTACCTGTCGTGCCGGTAATCGCAGCAGGCTGGCTCGCTTGCTCGGTCACGACAAAGGTCGGTTGCACTGTCACTGGAGCGA
>Ga0163108_10001891_pt1 | contig 15321 bp, 4 predicted proteins | sample Fk1155metaG_FD_109644 | JGI IMG/M metagenome (GOLD analysis project Ga0163108, IMG submission 109644) | Marine microbial communities from the Central Pacific Ocean - Fk160115 155m metaG | ecosystem: Environmental > Aquatic > Marine > Oceanic > Photic zone | place: The Central Pacific Ocean...
ATGTTGGATAAGTATAACGGTCCTTATGAGCATAAATTTGATGCTGGATCTAGTACTTTAACTAATGCTGTTAATATAGTAGGTGCTGGTAATCTTACACCTAATGCTGCAGCATATAGTGCTTCAACTGGTATTTTAACATTAGGATTTGCTGGTAATCATGGACTAGTAACAAATGCCGCTATTTCAATTGTTGATCGTTCTTTAGCATTTACATGTGCTTTAGATAATTTTGCTACTTCAACTCTATATCCTCGTGGTGATGATCCAGTTGGTTCTGGTAGAACTGCTGCTATCACTAAGACATCAAATACAGAATTTACTGTTAATGTTGGTGTTGCTACATTTAAGGTAGCATCTGGTGTTGGTACATTTGTTAATCAAGATTGTATTGATGATGTTATAGATGTTGTAGATGTTGTTGCATATAATACCGAATATGGTGGTAATGATAGGGTATATGATGCAGCGAATCTTTATATAACTGGTGCTCATGTTGCCGATGAAGAACCACAAACAATATATGCTTTCCAGCAAGCCAGAGATATGGCAATACAAGCAATGCGTAATGAGCGTATTGGTATTGGATCTGGTGGACAGTATGTGCATAAGTTTGTAACTTCAGGCACAAATGCTGTAGTTTCTGGTGGTGATTATCCACATACTTTTGTAAGTGCTGGAAGCAGTGCAGTATTCAGTGGTGGTGATTATGCTCATACCTTTGTAAGTGCTACTTCTGGTGCAGTTCGTATTGGATCTTGGGTTGGTGCTGGATTAACACCTACACAAGCAGTTTATACTCCATCAACAGGAACATTAGTATTCACAGTTTCTGGTAGACATAATCTCAGACACGGTGTTGATACTGTTGGTATTGCCACTAATTCACTAACATTCACTTGTGCAAGAGATAATCATGCTACTCAGCACACATATCCTCGTACAACTGACCCTGCACATAATGTTACTAACGTTGCAATTGCATCTACAACCTTAACTAAATTTACTGTTAATGTTGGTGTATCAACCTTAGTATATCATCCAGTTTCTGCTGCAGCATATACTCCTGGAACTGGTGATTTGACAATGACAGTTGGGAATTTACACGGATTATTCCCCGCTACTTCACATACAATATCTACTGCTACATACACACCAATAACTGGTATTTGTACATTTACACTTGCAAGTCATGGATTTGCTAAAGGTGAATATGTCAAGATAGATGATGGGGCATTGAAATTCACATGTGCTAAAGACAATCATGCCGGATTGCATACATATCCTCGTTCATCAGATCCTGTTAGTGGTAGATGGCTTCCAATTCTTGGTGTAGCTGCTAATACATTTGAAGTTAATGTTGGATATGCAAATAGTAATAATGTTGGTATTCATACTCTTGTATCTGTAGTTAATAATAGCCTTAAGAAAGCAAAAAGTAATATTGGAATTAATACCACATCTCTAACATTTACATGTGCTAGAGATTCAAATGCTACGCAACATGCTTATCCTCGTGCTGGATATTCACATACATTTGTAAGTGCAGCAACTAATGCTATAACACCAACAGGTAAAACTGCTAAGACTCCTACAGGAGCAACTTATGATGGTGTAACTGGTGATTTAGTATTAACCTTTGCCAATGCTCACGGACTTACAACTGCTGATAGTATTACTATTGCTGAGAATTCTTTAACTTTCACATGTGCTTTAGATAATCATGCTACTAATCATGCTTATCCTCGTGCAACTGACCCTGTTTATGATACAACTATAGCAATTATTGGAAAAACCACTAATACTATTACTGTTAATGTTGGAAGATCTGGTATTAATGATCCTGTACATAAAGCAGTAATTGGTGTTGGAGCAACCGCAGCTACTACAATTACAGTTAATGTAGGTGTAACAACTTTAGCACCTAAAGGTATTTCTACAGCAACTTATGCTCCTAATGATGGTAAGTTGGTATTTACATCACCTAATCATGGACTACGTGCTCCAACTAAGCATACAATAACAACTTGTACATATACACCAGGTACAGGTGTATTGGTTCTCAATATTCCTAACCATCAGTTTACTAATGGTGATTACGTTAAGATTAATGATGATTCTATATTGATGACTTGTGCTAAGGATAATCATGTAACACAACATTCTTATCCTAGACCTAGTGATACTGTTAGCAATAAGTGGCTATCAGTTTCTGGTGTAGGAATTAATACATTTGCAGTTGATGTTGGAATATCTCCAGACGTTTCTGCTCATATCTTTGTTTCTGCTACAACTAATGGTATTGAAAGAGCATCTAGCAGTGTTGGAATTGCTACTACTTCATTAACATTTACATGTGATAGAGATGCTCATGCCACAAAACATCATTATCCTCGTGGAACAGATTTTGCACATGACGAATCAATTCAAATTGATTCTGTAGATGGAAATACATTTACTGTTAATGTTGGTGTATCCTCAACCGGATTTACTAATTATAAGCAAATTTATGATATGGGTGTAAGAGGGGACCAGACTAGAATACCTGGATCTTATACCGTTGGTGATTGTGCTAATGTTGCTTCTTCTATTGATACATTAGTTGGAATTGTTACTATTGCTATAGGAGCATCAGTTCTTCCAATAAGAACTCCTGCAGATGTTAATCTGTTTAAGATTTCCAATTTTGATGTAGAGAAACCTGGATACTCTTTCAGAAGAGGAGACATATTTAATCCTGTTGGGTTAGTTACAGCAAAGGGGTTAGTTGGAGCAAGATATGCTCATAAATTTGTTAGTGTAGCATCTAGTTCAATAGTTTCTGGTGGTGATTATGCTCACACCTTTATAAGTGCGAATGATGACGCAGTATTTACTGGTGGTAGATATGATCATACATTTGTAAGTGCTGGAGCAAGTGCAATTGTACCTAATGATCCTGCTGCTTGGGTTGGTGTTGGAATTACACCTACAGGAGCAACATATAACGCTACATCCGGTGAGTTAATATTAACATTCCCATCTAATCACAATCTTAATGCAGCGAATCATAAGATTGGTATTGCAACGAATTCTTTAGTATTTACTTGTGCAAGAGATAATCATGCCACACAACATTCATATCCTCGTTCATCTGATCCAATTTATCAGAATGGAGCAGTAACTATTGCATCAACAACCACTCAAACATTAACAGTTAATGTTGGAGTATCTACTATAGTTAATCATCCAGTTTCTATAGGAACATATACACCAGCAACAGGTAATTTGGTCCTAACAGTTGGCGTTGGGCATTCATTTACTGGATTTAGTACACATACAATTTCAACTTGTACGTATACTCCATCAACAGGAACATTAGACTTCACTGTTACTGCACACGGATTCTCTGTAGGCGAATATATTCAGATTCCTGATAATTCACTAAGATTTACATGCGCCAAAGATGCTCATGCTACTTATCACACATATCCAAGATCTACTGACCCATATAGGGGTAAGTGGTTACCAATTCAGCAAGTAGGTGTTAATACATTCCAAGTTAATGTTGGACAATCAAACGATTCAACTGTGGGTGCTCATACTTATGTTTCATCTGCTACAGCAAATGTACCAGCACATCTCAATAAATCAACAAGTACTATTGGAATTAATACCAGCTCATTGACATTTACGTGTCAAAGAGATGCTCATGCTACACAACATTCTTATCCTAGAACATCTGATCCTACTCACAATAGAGAAGTAGGTATAGCAGCAGTAGATGCTAGTTCAATTACTTTAGATGTTGGTATATCGACTATTGTTAAATATTCTCCTACAAGTGCTAATTACAACCCAGATAGTGGAGATTTGATTGTAATTACAGATAATGTACATAATGTTAAAGTTAATGATGTTGTTGGGATTAATACTAACTCTTTCACATTCAAATGTGCTCAGGATGGTTATTTAACCAACCATACTTATCCTCGGATAACTGATCCAGCAAATGATGCACTATTAGGTGTTTCCTCAACTACTAAGTATACATTTACAATTAATGTTGGAGCATCTCCTATTGCTAAGGCACGTAAAGAACTTAAGTTTACAGTAGAAGATACATTTAGTGATTCCTTTGGATCTTGGCAACTTGGTGAATTTGATTATATTGATAGTATTGGGGATCTTCAGGATGGTAAGAAGACTAGATTCCCATTATATAAAAATAGCCAGTTATTAAGTTTCCAGAAAGATGAGGCTGATGCAGTTGCTTCCTTAATAGATTTTGATTCTATTCTACTCATCTATGTAAATGGTGTTATGCAGGAACCTAAAGTTTCTTATACCTTTACTGGAGGAACTACATTTACATTCTTGTCACCACCATTAAAGGGCGATAAAGTTGACATATTCTTCTATAGAGGAACTCGTGATGTTGATAGTTTGGAAAAAGATATACCTGAGACAGTTAAACCAGGTGATGATCTACAAATAAACAAAAATGATAATATTTCTATTACTATAGGACAAGATCAAAGAACAGTTTCTCGCATTCTAGCTTCTGATACAGTGGAAACTGGAATTTATATGGGAGATGGAATTGATGATGTAAATTATAAACCAGTTGATTGGACAAAACAGAAGAGAGATATTTTGATTGATGAGAATCCTGTTTATAAGGTTAGGGATTCTTTAGAAGGATTAGTATTCCCAACAGCGAAAGTTATAAGGGATATTAAATCTACCGATACTGAAGTTTTTGTAGATGATGCTCAATTATTTAATTATGAGGAAAATGAATCTACTACAGAAATAGAGAATGTTGATGCCATAGTACTTGACCCTGGTAATGCACCACATTTTGCTTCATTAAGTGCTAATGTTTCTGTTGCTGGAACAGTTTCATCCATTACTATTGGTTCTGGTGGTACTGGATTTACTCCAGGATCTACATTAAGTTTAAAGATTGCTCCACCAATTGGTAGTACTTTAGATGCTTTCTGGAATAAGAACGGATCTATCAATGTTGGAGTTCATACAGTATTTAAGAGTGAAATAACTGGAATTGGATCAATTGGTGCAGGATCTACAGTTATTACTGGTATTTCAACTACAGGTATTAGATTAGGGCATACAATTGAAGCTATACCTGATGTTTTGGGTATTGCTGGAGTAGGTTTAACTGTAATTGGTATAACCTCAGAGTATAGAGGTCAATTTAATTTAATTGACAATAGTGGTGGAAGTATATACTTTGCTGATTTAAGTGTTGGTATCGGGACTTCTTCTTCAAATACAGCACCTCTTAATGATCAGTTTAGATTTGGTAAGTATGAAGACCAGAAACTAGCATCCGCAACAGCAACTGTATCTGCTGCAGGAACGGTTTCAAGTATATCCATTACTAATCCAGGATCTGGATATACATCAACTAATGCTCCTTTGGTCATAACACCAATACCAACTGTACAGAATGAATTACTTAAGAAAATTAGATTTGTACAAGGGTTCACTGGAATTATTACTGGAATAACAACAACTACTGGTATTGGTCATCCTTTAGCACTTACTTTCCATCTTGAGTATAAAGCATCCGATTCAACTAGAATTGATGATTTGACTACTACACATCCAATTTATATTTCCAACACAACAGTTGGTTATGGAATAACTTCTGTTATTGAAAGTAATTCTACTGTTGTTGGTATTGGTACTACCTTTGTTGATAATATCTATCAGGTGAATGCGATTTCCAGAAATAATTTGACAGGAATTATTACATGTAATGTACATACAGGTATAACTACTACTGGTATTCATACTATGGGTGGAACTAATGTCGGTACATTATCTTGGGGTAGACTAGCAGGATTTGCTAGAAATGCCTCTTCTATTGGCATTGCAGTTTCTGGATATACCGTTAATTCTGGACTAACAACATTCCCAACCATTCAAAGACGTGGTTATGGACTTAGGGATACTGGATCCTTAAGAAAAGACCTTGGTCTTTAATTTATAAATATAGAAAAAAGCTAGTAATATGGCTGCTATTGTTACAGATCAGTTTAGAATATTAAACGCAGGTAATTTCGTAGATTCTGTTAGTAATGCTAACAATTCGTACTATGTATTCCTAAGTCTTCCAAATCCTTCTATTGTTGGGTATGGAAGATCGACTAATTGGGATGCGAATACACCTTCTCCGGTAGATAATCTTGACTATCTCAGTCACGTTAAAGATACTACGGTATTTGGTAAAAAGATTACCGTAAATGACGTTAGAAGACTTGTTAGAAGAGTTGATTGGAAGCAAGGAACAACTTATGAAATGTATAGGCATGATTATAGTGTTTCTAATCCATCACCAAAAACAAACTCTACTAGATTATATGACTCAAACTACTATGTAATGAATAGTGACTTTAGAGTTTATATTTGTATTGATAATGGATCATCTGTAGAATTCCCTACTGGTAAGGCTTCTTCAGACGAACCAACTTTTATTGACCTTGAACCATCAAGGGCTGGTGAAAGTAATGATGGTTATGTTTGGAAGTATCTGTTTACAGTATCTCCAAGTGATATTATTAAATTCGACTCCATTGATTATATTCCTCTTCCAAATGATTGGTTAGGCACTACTAATGCTCAAATTCAGTCAGTTAGAGAGAATGGTGATTCATTAATAAATGAAAATCAAATTAAAAAGATTTATATACAGGATCAAGGAGCTGGTTATAACAGCACTGATGCGGAACTTGATATTGTTGGTGATGGTCAAGGTGGAAAAGTAATTGTTACAACTACAAATAATAAAATTACAAAAGCAGTAGTTTCTGCTGGAGGAAAAGATTATTCTTGGGGTAGAGTTAATCTATCAACAATTAATTCTGGAGCAACTCAATTTGCACATTTGGTTCCTATTATCCCACCATCAAGAGGACATGGATTTGATGTTTATAATGAGTTGGGTTCGGATAAAGTTTTAATATATGCTCGTTTTGATGATTCTACTAAAGATTTTCCAGTAGATACAAGATTTGCTCAAATAGGTATTTTAAAGAATCCGACTCAAACAGGATCTGCTTCATCAATTTTTAATGAGAATCAATTCTCAAATTTAGGTGGAGTAAAATTAACTAGTGTAGCAAACCCAACTGATGCAGCTGTTGGAAATAGAATTTATCAGACTGTATCTGGTGTTGGAACTGCTACTGGATATATTGCATCTTATGATAGTGCGACAAAAGTTTTGAAGTATTATCAAGACCGATCATTATATTATAATCCACTTTCTTATAACCAAAAAGATTCCAAATCTATTGTTTCTGAAACAACTGTTGTTGGTTTTAGTGCAAATGGAGGAACAATAACTTCATCTAATAACTTTAGTGGAGCTGTTGATTCATCTTTCACCGGAATTACCACAACTGTTTCTACAACTAAGCAAATAAATTTGGCTACTCAATTTACAGATGGCATTGCAATTGGAGAGATAAATAAAGGATCAGGGCAAATAATTTACCTTGATAATAGACCTAGAGTTTCTCGAAATCCTAGACAAAAGGAAGACATTAAAATCATACTAGAATTCTAAAGATGTCACAAAAAACAAATCTTAATATAGATCCATATTATGATGATTTTAATCAGAATGATAATTATCATAGGGTTCTCTTTAAACCGGGGTTTCCGGTTCAATCTAGAGAACTGACATCTCTTCAGTCAATATTACAAAATCAAATTGAATCATTTGGCAGTCACATCTTTAAAGATGGTTCTGTAGTTATTCCAGGTAATGTAACATATAATTCATCTTATTATGCTGTTAAGATTAATCCCACACATTTAGGATTAAGTGTTGGTCTTTATCTTACAAGCTTAATTGGTAAAAAGATAAAAGGGCAAACTTCCCAACTTTCTGCAGTTATTCAGAATGTAGTAACTAATGTACAATCAGAAACTGATGATTATACATTATATGTAAAGTATACAAGTGCAGACTCTAGTTTTGTAACTAGCCAGTTTAGTGATGGTGAGACTTTACTTCTTGAAGAACCTCTTACATACGGCAACACTACAATATCTACAGGAGATACTTTTTCGACTTTAATTAGTTTGAATGCAACGTCAACTGCATCTTCAGTATCTCTTTCTCAGGGAATATATTTTATTAGAGGGCATTTTGTTACTGTTACTGATGACACTCTTATACTAGATCAATATACAAATACTCCATCATATAGAGTTGGATTATCTATTACAGAGTCCTTAGTAGATGCTCAAGAGGATAATACTTTATATGATAATGCTAGAGGTTTTTCTAACTTTGCTGCACCAGGAGCAGATAGATTAAAAATTTCTGCGGTTCTTTCTAAAAAGAAATTAACTGATAGTGATGATAAGAATTTTGTAGAAATCCTAAGATTATCTAATGGTGTACTTAAGAAAATACAAGACACTGATGATTATTCTTTACTAGAAGAATATTTTGCGAAAAGAACATATGAAGAATCCGGAAATTATGCTGTAGATCAGTTTGATGTTGAAACTAGTGATTCTCTTAATGATAGAATAAATTCTAATGGAATCTTTTATTCAACTCAATTAACAGATCAAGGAAATGTTCCTTCAGAAGATCTTTTGGCGGTAAAGATTTCTCCAGGATCAGCATATGTTAAAGGTTTTAATGTTGAAAAATCTGTTACTACAATACTAGATGTAAATAAGCCTAGAGATACTAAGAAAGTAGATTCTACGCCAATTCCATTTGAAATGGGGAATTTGATTAAAGTTGATAATGTATCTGGAACTCCATCTGGAGGTGTCAATAATAATGATGTTATATATTTAAATAATCAGAGAAAAGCATCAGCCACACCTGATATTGGAGTAGGAACAACTATTGGTAGAGCTAGAGTATATTCATTTGGATTGAGTGATGCTCCTTATCTTGATGGATCTACAAATTGGGATCTATATCTTTGGGATGTTCAGACTTATACAGAATTGGTTGCAAATGCTAATACTGTTCTAACAAAGGATGCTCATATTAAAGGTTTGAGTAGTGGTGCTAGTGGATATACAATTCATACCAATAGCAATAAGACCTTTACTCTATATCAAACTTCTGGATCTTTCCAAGTTGGCGAGCAAATTTCTATTAATGGAACTACGGAAGTTTCTAGAACAATTGAAAGTATTAATGAATATACTACAGAAGATATTAAGTCAGTATTCCAAGATGCAGGGGCATTAGGGGTATCTGGATTAACTAAATCATTTACTGCAGATTCTGTTTTAATACCAAAAACACCAAAAGGATTTAGTCTTAACGATACAATTCAGATTAATAATGCTGGAATTGCAACAGTTACTGGAAGAAATTTTACTGGCATAAGAAATGATGCTATTCTTAGATATACTCCAGCAGGAGATGGTATTCCAACTTATAATAAACTTGACACCATCTCATCTGATGGACTTACAGCGACTCTTACTGCAGTAACAGGTGTAGATGATCATTTGAATGGTGCTCTTCCCATAGCTGGTAATGATTATAAAGGAACATTTAAAATAGTCTATCCCAAATTTTTAAATGAAGATAAAGCATCTTTATATGCAAAATTAGAAAAGGATAATATATCAAATGTAGATTTATCAGGTTCAAATCTTAATTCATGGGTTCAGGCAAGTAAGTCTCCACAACATACAACGGATGCGGGTGGAAATCTTTCTATTAGTATATCTGATATTACTGGCATTTCAAGTGCTTATTTTGATTCTTATTCCGCAGAAAAATATTCCGTACATTATGAATCTGGTTCAGTTGAACCTTTGAATTCAGGTCAAGTTACTTTTGAAAATAATTTAAATACTTTAAAAATTAGTGGATTAACTGCATCAAGTAATGTTAGAGTTAATACAACTTTAAAGAAGAATGGCGCGACTAATAAGAAAAAGAATTATACTAGGAGCACAAAGAAGGAAATTAATCTAACAAATTCTGGAATTTCTTCTGCAATTAGTGGAATGAGTGTTAATGGTTTTTATGGATTGAGAGTTGAAGATGAAGAAATATCTTTAAATGTCCCTGATGTTGTCAAGGTAGTAGCAGTTTATGAAGCATTAGATGCTACTTCTGTTACATTAGATAAATTATCATTTACTTCTGGACTTAATTTAGATACTCAATCGGTTCTTGGAGAAAAAATTATTGGAGCTTCAACTGGTGCAGTTGGTCAAATAGTTACTAGATCTTCATCAACAGAAGTTGAATTTGTTTATTTAAATTCAAATAAGTTTGCTGTTAATGAAACTGTTAGATTTGAAGAATCATCAATTAAAGGTGCTATTTCTGTAATAACTAAAGGAAATTATACTGATAAAACATATGAGTATAGTTTAGATAAAGGGCAAAGAGAACAATATTATGATTATTCTCGTATTGTTAGAAAACCTGGAGCTAGTGTTCCTTCTAGAAGGCTTTTAGTTATCCACAATCATTATACTGTACCTAATAATGATACGGGTGATGTTTATACTGTTGATAGTTATGATAATGAGAGATATAAAGATGATTTACCAGTATTAAAGGGTGGTAGGGCATCAGATGTTCTTGATTTTAGACCAAGAGTTGCAGATTTTAATAGTACAACATCTTCCCCATTTGCTTTTGATAATAGAAATTTCTCAACTGCTGGAATTAATCCAACTTTAGTGATTGCTCCTAATGTTAATTCTTTTGTTGGTTATTCTTATTATCTACCAAGAATAGATAAATTAACTCTCAATTCCGCTGGAGATTTAAAAGTAATACAAGGAGTATCTGCATTAAATCCAAAATCACCATCATCTATTCAGGATGGGATGGATATAGCAACTATTAAATTACCAGCATATCTTTATAATCCTAGTGATGTACAATTATCTCTTATAGACAATAAGAGATATACGATGAGAGATCTTCGTAAGTTAGAAGATCGGTTAGAGAATGTTGAGAAATTAACTTCATTAACTGTTTTAGAATTAGATACTAAATCATTGCAGATTCAAGATTCTGATGGTTTAAGTAGATTTAAATCGGGATTCTTTGTTGATAATTTTAAAGATACTAATTTTATTGATATTGAAAATCCAGATGCTAAAGTTTCTGTTGATACACAAAACCAGGAAGTAAGATCTGATCTTTCTTTATACTCATTAAAATCTAGAGTTGCATTAAATCAATCAATTGACTCTGATAGTGCTGATTTTGCCGTAGATCAGAGTTTGTTGGATACAAATGTTAAAAAGACTGGAGATCTAGTAACATTAAATTATTCTGAAGTTGAATGGACTAATTTATCACAAAATTTTGCAACAAAACAGCAAGATGTTAATCCATTTGGAGTTGCTAATTATAATGGATCACTTAAATTAACACCATCTTCCGATACTTGGGCTAGAACACTTAATCCAGAATCTGGAGTTGTCTTAAGATCACAGAGTAAATGGGAAAATTCATATATTAGTAATTTGGTTTCTAGCTCATCTCCAAATAATAAGATGAGATCAAGAAATGTTGAATTTAGAGCTAGTGGTCTACAACCAGCAACTAATTATTATTCTTTCCTTGGTGGTAATGCAAATATTGATATTGTTCCAAAACTTCTTCAAATTACAATGTCATCTGGTTTATTCCAAGCAGGAGAAACCATTAGTGGATATGTAGATGGTAAGAAGGTTTCTTCCTTTAGGGTTGCAAATTCAAACCACAAAACAGGTGGATATAATAATCCAGTAACTGCATATGCAGAAAATCCATATTCATCATCTTTAACAATATCTGCTTATTCATCTTCAGCATCTATCGTAAATATAGATACTTATTCTCTTGCAGATGATACGGATGGTAGATTTTATGGTCATGCACCTGCCGGAATGTTCCTTGTTGGAGAAACTAGTTTAGCACAAGCAACTGTTTCTGGGCAATCTTTAACTACTGATTCTGTTGGTGATTTAATTGGATGTTTCTTTATTAGAGATCCATTGGTTAATCCAGCTCCTCCAGTTGTTTTAAATAATGTATCTACTACTTTTAAAGTATCTTCTAGTTCCACAAATTCATCAGCAACAACAGTAACTTTCACAGAATCGACTTATCATTCTTCTGGTATTGTAGATCCTTCAGTTTATAGTGAAACTCTTGCTGTTAGAAGACCTTCTTCACTATTGCCATTAAATGCTCTTAGAAGAGATCCTTTATCTCAGACATTTAGGACAGATAATGATGGTGGATTCTTAACTGGTATTGACCTTTATTTCTCAGGAAAAGATACTACAGAAAAATTATTTGTAGAAATTAAAGAAACTCGTATTGGTGGAAAACCAAAAGATAAATTAGTACAAGATTTTGCAAGAGTAGATATTCTTCCAGTAGGAATTACCACTTCTTCTGATGGATCTACAGCAACTAATATTAAATTCCCATCACCAATTTATTTGGAACCAAATAAGCAATATTCGTTAGGATTAATTTCTCCAGCATCTGATCAATATAAGATATGGTCTGCAGAGGCAAATCAGGCAACAGTTACTACTCAGTCATATCCAAATGCTGAACAGGTAATTTATTCTAATCAGTATGTTGGTGGACATCTCTATAAACCACAAAATGGATCAGTTTTAACTGCTAGTAAGAATGAGGATTTGAAATTCAAATTCTATAAAGCTAATTTCACTTCTACATCAGGAACTGCTTATTTCCATAATCCAACTCTTTCTATAGGTAGTACATATACAACTAGGGATGCTAATGTACCAACTCTAGTTAATAATCCAATTAAAGTATTGCCAAGAAAATTAGTTGTTGGTATTGTAACTTCATCAGCATCTTCCAATCTTGCTAATATATTAACAGTAGGAACAAAAGTATTAGAAGGTAATGCTTATGGTTATATTGAAAATATTGGTGGAAATGTTGGAGTTGTTACTCAAACTAATACTGGAATAGGATATTCAAATGGTGTCTTTAGTAATGTACCATTCTATACAATAACTGGACGTGGGTCTGGTGCTGTTGGTATTGTGACTATTGCTAGTAATAAAATATTCTCTGTTTCTATTGCAAATACTGGAACTGGATATGTTGCTGGTGATGTACTTGGCATACAAACTTCCACTGTTTCTAGAGGATCCGGAGCTAAAATTACTGTAAGTAGTGTTCCTAATGTTGATACTTTATATTTGAATAATGTTAAAGGTGAATGGTTTACTAAGGGTGCAACACTTTCTTATTATAATGGAACAACTAATGTATCTTTAGCTGGTACTGACGTCGATATAAATTCTTCTACACCAGATACACTTTATACTGGAAATGTTATTGAAGTTTCTCATTATAATCATGGAATGCAGGCTGATACCAATAAGGTAGATATTAGTGGTGTATTCCCCAATACTGATGTAACTGCAATAGAAGCAAATGTTGTTGGATCAAGTTTAGACATAGCAGTTGGTGCAGCAAATACATCTAAGTATGATTTCTTTGAAGGTGTTATTGTTAGTGCAACAAATCCAGGTTATGTTCTCATTAATAATGAAATAATCAAATATACTAGCGTTACTACAACTACAATCGCAGGTATATCTGGAAATAGAGGTATTGATAAATCTATCACAAGAAATCATTATATTGGTGATAAGTTACATAAGTATGAACTTAATGGTGTTTCTTTGACACGTATTAATAATTCACATAATCTACCTAATGATACCTTATTAAATTCATCAAGGGAAATTGATAAGTATCATATACAAATTGATAGAACAGCATCAACCAATGCATCAAATAAATCTAGTGGTGATTGGATGGTTAATTTTGTTGATGAAAGATCTTTAGGTGGAACAGAATGTATAGCAACTCAAAATATTCAATTTAATGAGATTAATCCACAATTTAATGTTCTTGTACCAGATAAGACAAATGTTACTTCTACTTTAAGAACAGTTTCTGGTACAAGTGTTGATGGAACAGAGGCATCCTTTGTTGATAAGGGATTTGAATCAGTTTCTCTTAATGACTTCAATCAATTTGATTCACCAAGAATAGTTTGCTCTAGAGTAAATGAAACTAATAATCTTTCTTCTTTACCTAGAAGTAAGTCTTTAACTCTTGGTATTAGAATGGAGACTGAAAATAATAATCTTTCTCCTGTTATTGATCTTACAGAAGCATCTACATTTATCTTTGGTAGAAATCGGATTAATAAACCAATTTCTAGTTATGTTAATGATTCTAGATCTAATCAAATTTCTGATGATCCACATGCTTCAGTTTATATTTCAAAGAGAATTGATTTAGTACAACCAGCTTCTTCATTGAAGGTATTCTTTAATGCATATAGACATTCTTCTAATGATTTTAGAGTAATGTATAAATTGTTTAAATCCGATTCTAGTGAAATAGCACAATCTTATCAGTACTTCCCAGGATATGGGAACCTAAAAGATACTGATGGGGATGGATTTGGAGACAGTATTATCGACAAATATTTGAATGATGGTCAACCTGATTCTGCTGTTAGATCAAGTAATGAGAATGAATTTTTAGATTATCAGTATAGTATTGATGATTTGGATCAATTTAGTGGGTTTGTAATTAAAATTGTTATGAATGGAACAAATGAAGCATTTACTCCTAAACTTCGTGATTTAAGAGTAGTTGCTTTAGCTTAATGATTCCAATAGAAGGGCATAAAAATTTATTCCGGGATGAAAAGACCGGAGCGATAGTTAATACTGATCAGTTTGAATATGATCAGTATTTTAAGGTAAAGAAGCAAAAGCATTCCCAAAAAGAAGAACTGGATAGAATGAAAAATGATATTGATGAGATTAAATCTTTGCTTAAAGAATTAGTTAATCCATCTTAAGTATAAATATATTTTAGATCCTGATCCATAATAAATGGAATTTTTCTACACTCCTTGAGATTAACTAAATGGCAGATATTAAGGTTAAAGTTGGCCAACAGAACGCACTTAAGGTCGTTTCCTCGTTTTCTGGCGATGCTTCACTAGCTCTTTCTGGGTTGAGTGACATTAATGCCGGATCACTTCAAACTGGAATGGTCCTTGTATATAATGCGGTTACGAGTAAATGGGATGCCACTTTAGAGTTGACACCAGGAACTACACAAAATTTAGATATTAACGGAGGGAGCTTCTAATGGCTAGTATCATTAGAGTTAAAAGATCTACTGGTACTGTAGCACCAGGGACTCTAAATTATGGTGAATTAGCTTATACTATTGGCGGTGGTACTCAAGGAAATAGAGGTCAAAGATTTTTTGTTGGG
>Ga0163108_10001893_pt1 | contig 15317 bp, 18 predicted proteins | sample Fk1155metaG_FD_109644 | JGI IMG/M metagenome (GOLD analysis project Ga0163108, IMG submission 109644) | Marine microbial communities from the Central Pacific Ocean - Fk160115 155m metaG | ecosystem: Environmental > Aquatic > Marine > Oceanic > Photic zone | place: The Central Pacific Ocean...
CAGTAAGCCACGAACAGACATATCGCTACAAAAACAAAACCTGTTATCCAAAACGTAAGGAGTATAGTATCGTCCATACCTCCCCAGTTAGATGCAACTTCAGTCCACCACCATGGAGACCAAAAATGAAATACTACTGATCCAATCGTCAACAAAACTATGGCTATAGCTACTATCATTTAATCCTATGCATTCGTTATAATAAAAACTGCAAACAAAATAATTCCAACAACTAAAATATGATTTCCTAAATCAATCCAGCCTAACTTCTTATTTTTTGAATCTACCAAATCCTTCCACCTAAATGGAACGGCTTTTCTTTTAACAGCAATCTCGGCTTCGTTTTCATTTTTTTCCAGCCTTAAAGAAACTGAAAAGAAAACGAAGTAAATGAATAAGATCAAAAAAATGATCAGTCCAAGAAGCAATGCATAAGAAGTACTCATGCTTTGAATTTACTATATTAGAGAGCCTAATGCATGTTTAATAGGTTTTTGCGACATTTTTGCATGGGCAAATTATGCCTAGATTTAAAGGGTAAATTACTTAAAATTTAAATTGTAACTTAAAATTGTAGTTGCAGCGATTGCTGCTGTCTCAGCACGCAAAATATTCTTAGCTAACGAAATAGAAATAGTTTTTTTATGATCAACTATTGATTGTCTTTCCTTTTCTGAAAAGTCTCCTTCTGGTCCAATTAAAATACAAGTAGGATTTTTTTTGGATAAAACATTTTTTAGATTACTAGACTCACAATTGATATCACAGAAAATAAGGCTTCCATTCTCTGGAAAGCTTTTTAGAAAATTTTCTAAATTTTGAATTTTTAAAATTTCAGGTACTAAAATTCTATTGGATTGTTCACTTGCTTCAATAACAATTTTTTCTGCTCTTTCAATATTAATTTCCCTAACAACACTTCTTTCGCATAAAAGTGGAAAAAATTTTTGAACTCCAAGTTCTGTAGTTTTTTGAATCAAAATATCTTGTGGAATTTTTTTTATAGGAGAAAAAGCTAACCATAAATTATTCTCTTCTTCTTGAGGTCTAGATAATTTTTCAATTTTAAATTCTGTTAAATCCTCACCATGAACGAGGATACTGGCATCCCACTCGCCGTTAGAAGAGTTAAACAGAGATATTTTATCACCTGGTTTTAATCTCATAACATTCTTAATATAGTGGGATTGGCTTTCTGAAAGTTTAGAAATAAGACCACTTTTTAATTCTTTAGGATAAAAAAGTCTTGCTTTTGAGGTCATGAAGAATTTATATAAGTTAGAATGGCAAAATCAATTATTATTAACAAACATGGTGGCCCAGAAGTTTTAGAGCTAGTGGATGCTAAAATTCTTCCCCCTGGTCCAAATCACATTAGAATTAAAAATTTAGCCATTGGTTTGAATTTTATTGATACCTATCATAGAACCGGTCTTTACCCTGTCAAGCTCCCTTGCGGTTTGGGTATGGAAGGCGCAGGAGTTGTTCTGGAAGTTGGTTCTAAAGTAAAAAATTTTAACAAAGGCGACCGAGTAGCTTATGCATCTCCTCCTCTAGGGTCATACTCTGATGAAAGAGTTATACCAGAAAAAATTGCTGTTAAAGTACCCGAGGGAGTAACTGACAAAATAGCAGCTAGCATTATGACAAAAGGTTTAACTACATATTATCTTTTGTATAAAACTTATAAAGTTAGTGCCGGTGAAACAATTTTATTTCATGCGGCAGCTGGAGGAGTTGGTCAAATTTTTTGTCAGTGGGCAAAAAGTATTGGTTGTAAAGTAATCGGTACCGTTGGATCAGATAGTAAAATTGATGTTGCAAAAAAAAATGGTTGTGATTTTGTCATCAATTACAATAAAGAAAGTTTCGACAAAAAAGTTCTTGAAATAACTGAAAACAAAGGGATTGGCGTTGTTTATGATGGTGTAGGCAAGGACACTTTTGAAAAATCTATTAATTGTTTAAAAGCAAGAGGAATGATGGTTTCTTTTGGAAATTCATCTGGAACCTTGGATACAATAAATGTAAAAAAACATATAGCTCAAAAGAGTCTTTTTTTTACAAGACCAGCACTTACAAATTATATCTCAGAAAGAAATGAATTTGAAGAATCAGCAAAAGTATTATTTGAACAAATTAAATTTGGAAAAGTAAAAATAAAAATTTTTAAGGAGTATGCTTTGTCAGATGCAAGAAAAGCTCACGAAGATCTTGGGGCAAGAAAAATTACAGGTCCAGCCTTATTGATTCCCAATGAATAATCTAGAAAATAAAAAAATACTAAGTCCTTGTATAAGTATTTGTAAAAATAACCCTGCTACAGGTTTTTGTTATGGTTGTGCTAGAACAGATGAGGAAAAAAAAATATGGAAAAATCCAGATACAACGGGTCTTTGGAAGGAAGAAAATTTAAATATTCTCAAAAGTAGAATGATTGAGTCTCAGCTTAAAACTTTTGAGCAGTCGTATGAAGAAAAAGTTAAATTTGGAAAACTGGTTTATTCCAAAAACTTAAAGAAAAAACCATAAAATTAAACCTACAATCGCTAATATAATTATTAATGTTCTTACACCAAAGAGATATCTGGTTAGATTTTTTGAATCTTCTATATCTTTTTTCTTCCCAGCACTAAATCTAATAACAAGGTAAAATGCCAATAATAAAATTAATATAACTATAAGTATAATCGGTTTGCCAAACATGGTTAATAAGGATCTTCCGTGACTACTTTATTTTTTTGTCCTTCTACAGAGCCTGTTTTTGAGGTCATGATAATAGGCAAAAATAAACCTAAAGCGTATAAAAGAATTATAACAAGAGAAGCAATTATAAAGGCTCTAACAGCGTTAATTTTCATAAAAATTAATCTTCGTCTATTTTCATGTCAGACAAATGAAGTTTTAGTGCTTTAGTTGAAACAGCAATGTCTCCAAGGTAAAATAGTATTGAAGCAATCATCAACAAGCAGCATGAGCCAAAAACTAAGTCAGCGATAAAAATTTTGTTTAGATACAAAGCAAAAACTGTAAGCATATTCAAAAGAAAGGCCGCACCTGATAAACCAATTGCATAATTTAAATTAATACTTCTGTGATTTAAATTTTTAAGTTGTTTTTTCCATTCAGACGGAATGCGTTTTTCAAATACATGCTCATCATGAAGTTTTCTGACAAGGGCACTCAAAGTATGAAATCTATTGTTGTAAACGCCTATAATAAGAGCTATGCCCGGAAACATCAATCCTGCAACTGTGTAATCTACATTCATATCGAATCAAATTGATTATGTATTCGCTGTTTGATATTTACAAGAACTAATAATGTCCTTACATCTAAAAAATTTCATCGGAGTTACAAGATTAAACAAGCCAACTGGTTTTCTTTTGTTGTTTTGGCCATGTTCGTGGGGTTTATCTCTTGCTCTATATTTTAACCAGAACCTATATACTTTTTTCTATTATCTGTTTCTTTTTTTTTGTGGATCAGTTCTAATGAGAAGTGCCGGATGTATAATCAACGATATTGTTGATGAAAAAATAGATAAAAAAGTTTCTAGAACAAAAAATAGACCTATTGCTTCTGGTTCGTTAAGCAGAAGTACTGCCTGGATGTATGTTTTATTTTTGTGTTCGTTAGCCTTTTTGGTTTTGATTCAGTTTAACTTTTTAACTATATGCCTCGGAATGTTTTCGATGGTATTTGCATTTTCTTATCCGTTTATGAAGAAATATACATACTGGCCTCAATTATTTTTGGGTTTTACATTTAATTGGGGAATAGTTATGGCATGGACCTCTATAACAAATGAAATCTCTTATTTACCAATAGCTCTATATACGGGAGCCATATTTTGGACACTAGGGTATGACACGATTTATGGTGTACAAGATATTTCAGATGATGAGGTAATAGGAGTAAAATCTACAGCAATTAAATTTAAAAATAATCTTAACTTATTTGTAATAGGATGTTATTTGATAAGTTTGATTGCAATAATATTTGTCATGATAAATTTAAAAATTAACTATTCATTAATCTTTTTAATATTTTTTATGTTCAGTTTACTTTATCAAATTAAGGTTTTTAAAATTAATGATTCTTCTAGTTGTTTAAAAGCTTTTAAAATAAATAATTTTTCTGGATTTATGGTTTTTCTTGGTTTTTTTTTATTAACTACTGATATTTAGTAATGAAGTTAAATGAAGTCATAATTATCGTAAAAAGATTATACAAAGAATACATAAGAAAATATTTTGGTAGATTAGCCTTAGCCTTAATATTGTCTATGATTGTAGCGGGATCTACATCTGCAATTGCTTGGCTTTTGGATCCGGCAGTTAAAAAAATATTTATTGATCAGGATAAGACTTTCGCAATATTCATTCCAATTTTTGTAATTCTTGCTTTTGCAGGTAAAGGTATATCTTTATATTGCGCAAGATTAATTGTCATAGTTCTGGGAAGTAGAATTAAGCAATCTATTCAAATTAAAATGGCTGACAATATTTTGTTATCTGACTCTCAAACTATTGAGTCTAAGCACACTGGAAAATATATATCTACTTTTTTATATGATGTCGGAATGATACAAGAGCTGGTTAGTACGGGTGTTTTAAATATCATGAAAGATAGTTTGACTCTCGTTACTTTGATATGTTTGATGTTTTATCAAAATTGGAAGCTTGCAATTTTTTCTCTAATCATGATGCCATTAGCTGCGGTAGTTGCAAAATCTCTTGGTAAGAGAATGGGCAAGGCTACAACTGCTAGTGTAATTTCATCGGGAAATTTTACAACTTTAATCTCAGAAATTTTAAGAAGTTCAAAAATTATTAAAATTTATCAAAGAGAAGAGTTTGAAAAAAATAGAAGCTCTGAAGCAATTAAAAATTTAACTGACACACAGATTAAAATTGGAAAAGTTCAGATTAGAGCTGCTCCTATAATGGAAACCTTGACTGGTTTTATGATTGCAGGATTTATTTACTATTCAGGAATTTTAATTGCCCAAGGGGAAATTGGAATTAATAATTTTTTCTCTTTTCTTGCGGCAATGATGCTGGCTTATCAACCCGTTAGGTCATTAGCTACAGTAAACATGTTAATTTATCAAGGCGCAGCAGCAGCTAGTAGATGCTTTGAAATAATAGATAGGGATATTCAAATAAAAGATGAGAATAAATTTCCAAAACTTAAGATTAAAAAATCTAACATAAAATTCGAAGATGTAAGCTTTCAATACAAAACCGGAAAGGAAAGGGCTGTAAAAAATATAAGTATTGATATTGAGGGAGAAAAAATCACAGCACTTGTTGGACATAGTGGCGCGGGTAAAAGTACGATATTAAATTTAATACCAAGGTTCTACGAACCTCAAAATGGTAAAATAATTCTTGATGATCAAGAAATTAATAGGGTTTCGCTTAAATCCTTAAGAGACAAAATGTCTTTGGTCAGCCAAGATGTAATTCTTTTTGATGATAGCGTTGAAAATAATATTAAATATGCAAAATTAGATGCTAAGGATAATGAAATTAAAGAGGCTTGTAAACTTGCGGCTGCAGATGAATTTATTGAAAATTTACCTGACAAATACCAAACTGTAATTGGTGAGAATGGTGTTCGTCTTTCTGGTGGACAGAAGCAAAGAATATCAATAGCAAGGGCTATATTAAAAAACTCACCAATTATTTTGTTGGACGAAGCAACTTCTTCATTGGACGCAGAGTCAGAAGAAAAGGTTCAGAATGCAATATTTAATTTAACAAAAAACAGAACAACCCTGGTTATAGCTCATAGACTATCCACCATAAACAAGGCTGATAAAATTATCGTAATGAAAGAAGGAAAGGTTCTTCAATCTGGAACTCACGGTGAGTTATTAAAGACCTCAAAAGAGTATGAGAATCTTTATAGAAAACAAATAATGCATTAGACATGCTAAAAATTCTTTACAATTTTTTAATAATACTTTTCTACGTTCCCTATATATTTTTAATTTTCTTTCGAAGATTTGTTAAAAAAGAACATCAAATAAAATATAAAGAAAAAATTTTTATTAGTAATTTTCAAAGGCCTGAAGGATTTTTGTTCTGGTTTCATGTGGCTAGCATAGGTGAGTTTAAAAGTATTTTGCCAATAATTGATTTTTATTTAAAACAAAATATAAAAAATAATTTTTTGATTACAACAGTAACTTTAAGCTCTTTCAGTGAACTCGAAAAAAAATACGGTTCCAACAATAGAGTTATGCATCAATTCTTGCCCTATGACTTTAAATTCTTAATCAATAATTTTTTCAAAAATTGGAGGCCTGATATTGTTTCATTTGTAGATTCTGAAATCTGGCCAAATTTTATTTTTAAAATTAAAGAAGAGAAGATACCTCTTATATTGTTGAATGCACGAATAACAAAAAAAAGCTTTCTTAGATGGAGAACGGTGAAGATGTTTTCTAATAAAATATTTGAGTCTTTTTCACTTTGCATATCTTCAAGCAAAGATGCATCTGATTATCTGAGCATTTTAGGAGCAAAAAACATAAAATTTTTTGGTAATATAAAATTTTGCTCTACTGTAGAAGATAAAACAAAAGAGACTGAACAATTTAAGTCAATCACAAACAAAAAAACCTGGTGTGCTGTAAGCACACATAAAAATGAAGAAGATTTGTGCGGAAAGGTTCATGGTATCGCCAAAAAATCGGTGGGGGATATTTTAACTATTATAATACCAAGACATATTCATAGGATAGAAAGAATTTATTCAAACTTAAGAGATCTTGGTTTGAAAGTTCAGATAAAAAAAGAAAAAGAACCTATTAGTAGTTCTGTTGATGTTGTTTTGGTTAACTATTATGGAGCTGTTTCAAAATATTTTAAATATTTTAAACAAATATTTATTGGAAAATCTATGCTTAAAAAATTTGAAAATAGCGGTGGACAAAATCCTATAGACGCTGCAAAAATGGGTTGTCATATATATCACGGACCATATGTTTATAACTTTAAAGACATTTATCAATTCTTGGATGAATCTAAACTGTCGGAAGAAATTAAAAATCCTGAAAGTTTAGCTAATAAGTTAATAAAAAATTTTCAAATAGATTTAAAAACAGATAATGAAAAAATAAAAAAATTAGATGTTTATAGTAAAAAAATTTTTGACAACATAATCAATGAGTATAATGCGTTTATCAAATGAAAATATTTAAACCTAAATTCTGGGACCAAAATTATTTTACTATTTTATCGCTGTTATTATTTCCTGTATCTTTGCTCTACAGGGCAATTATCTATTTAAAAAATGTAAATTCTAATCAAAAAGAATTTTCGATCCCCGTAATATGTGTTGGGAATATATATGTTGGGGGAACTGGAAAAACGCCAATATCATTAAAAATTTGTAAAATTTTGAAAGAGTCTGATCAAAATCCTGTGATAATAAAGAAAAATTATAAAAATCATAATGACGAAATATCGCTAATAAAGAAATATAATAAAATCTTGGTATCAAAAAAAAGAGCTGATGCAATTAATCAAGCTATAGAAAAAAAATTTAATTTTGCAGTACTAGATGATGGATATCAAGATTTAAGTGTAAAAAAAAATTTAAGCATTGTCTGTTTTCATGGTAAACAAAAAATAGGAAATGGACATCTTATTCCCTCTGGTCCGCTCAGAGAAAACTTGATGGCATTAAAAAACTGCCAAATTATTCTGATTAATGGAAAGAAAGATTTAGAATTTGAACAAAAGCTGAAAAGATATAATTCTAAACTAGATTTTTTTTACTATGATTATTGTTTAAAAAATATAGAAAATTTTAAAAATAAAAAACTAATAGCATTTGCTGGTATAGGTAATCCTCAAAACTTTTTTGATTTCTTAAAAGAAAACCACTTAAATATAGTAAAGGAAATAAGTTATCCGGATCACTATCAGTACAGTGAAAAAGATCTAGAGAATTTAAATAAGTTAGAGAACCTATATAAAGCTAAGCTAATTACAACTGAGAAAGATTTCCTAAGAATTAACCCTTTTGTTAGAAAAAAATTTGATCACATCCGGATAGAATTAAAGTTCGAAAATGAAGAAAGTTTTAAAAATAAAATTAAACAACTCATAAAATGAAAATAATTAAATATATAATTGAGGCAGTTTTTATTTATTTATTATTCTTCTTAATGAGACTTATAGGGTTAAATTTAGGAAGGAAAATCTCCTCATATCTATTTTTGAATATAGGTTTTTTTTTTAGATCAAAAAAATTGACAAAAAAAAATATTTCCAACGCTCTGGGCAACATAGCTGACGACAAATTAGAAGATATAATAAAATCCATGTGGAAAAATTATGGTTTAATTTTTGCAGAATATATGTACCTAAAAAAATTTCGTTTAAATAAATTTTCAAAACCTCATATCAGTGTTTCTGGAAAAGAAATTCTTGATCAAGTAATAAAGTCTGACAAGCCAACTGTTTTTATATCGGGTCATTTTGCTAATTTTGAACTAATGGCAATGGAATTAGAAAAAAACAATATAAATTTAGCCGCAATTTATAGACCTTTAAATAATTTTTTACTAAACCCTTATATGGTCTTTATTAGAAAAAAATATATTTGCAAAAATCAAATAAAAAAAGGGCTGGCCGGCACTAAAGAAGTGATCGGATATATGAAAAAAAAATATAGTGTTGCGTTAATGGTTGACCAGAGGCTTGGGGAGTCTGAAAGATACCCTTTTTTTAATAAGCCAGCGCATACAACAACCTTGCCAGCACAATTAGCTTTAAGATTTGATTGCAACATTATTCCGGTCTACCTGGAAAGAGATAAAAATAATTTTTTTAAAATGGAGATTTTAAATCCAATTGAAATAAATAAAACAGACAACTTAGAAAATGATAAAAAAACTATAACAATAAAAATTAATCAAATAATTGAAAAAATGATATTGAGAAACCCAGAACAATGGATTTGGACTCACGGTAGATGGAAATAATTATTTTCTCGATTTTATTTGTTCAAATCTTATCTTGGCTTCTTTGGGTGAATAATACGCTTCTTGTAGCTCAACATTCCAATAAGTAAGTTCATTAAGCGGTATGTTTTTTCCTGAAACAGCACATACCACATGGTCTCCTTCTTCGATAACTTCAAAAGTATTCGCCTGAAATTTAAGTTTTGCTTTAATTCCGTTCATGCTAACTTAGCCATTGATATATCTATAATATATGAATTTAGCCGTTATAGGAAGTGGGGGTCGGGAGCACTCAATCTGCTATAAATTAAAGCAGTCAACAAAAGTCAAAAATTTAATCTGTATACCTGGAAATGCAGGTACCAAAAAAATAGCTAAAAATATTAATGTTAATATCTTGGATTTTGATGAAGTTTATAGAGTAGTCAAAAATCATAACATCGATATTGTTATTGTCGGGCCAGAAGAGCCGCTGGTTAATGGTATTGTAGAATTTTTAAACAAAAAAGGAACAAGGGTTTTGGGTCCTGATAAATTTGCATCTCAGCTGGAGGGGTCCAAGGCGTTTATGAAAGATTTGTGCAAAAAAAATAATATTCCCACAGCAAAGTTTGGAGTATTTGAAGACTTCAATAGTGCTGTTAATTTTTTAATGGAAAACAACATTCCTATAGTAGTAAAAGCTGATGGTTTGGCTGCTGGAAAAGGGGTGACAATTTGCAAGTCTATTGAAGAAGCTAAAGAAAAAATTAAAGAAATTCTCGAAGGAAAGTACAAATCTTCGAGAAAGGTAGTTTTGGAAGAGTTTCTTGAGGGAGAAGAGTTAAGTTATTTTTCTATAGTTGATAAAAATTCCTATCAGTTTTTTGGATCAGCCCAAGATCACAAAAAAGTTGGTGAAGGAGATACGGGTCCTAATACTGGAGGTATGGGTGCATATTCTCCCTCGAATCTGCTAACTGATAAACTCGAACAAAAAATTAAAAAAAAAATTATAAATCCAACGTTAAAGGCAATGGAAACTTTGGGACATCCATATAGAGGATTCCTTTACGCCGGCCTAATGATTTCTAAAGGGGAGCCTTACCTAATTGAATACAATATTAGAATGGGAGATCCAGAATGCCAGGTTCTAATGATGAGATTAAAAACAGATCTACTGGAAATCATAGACTGTGCTACCAAAGATAAGCTAAATAATTTAAAAATTGAATGGAATAATAATAATTGTATTACAATTGTTTTGTGTGCAAAAGGTTATCCTGGTAACTACATTAAAGATAGCGAAATCAAAAACCTTTCTGAAATTATTTCTGATCAAACTAATCAGGTTTTTCATGCAGGGACTTATGAAAAAAATAAAAAAATATTTTCAAGTGGTGGTAGAGTATTAAATATTACAGCTTTAGGAAAAGATTTAATTGAAGCCAGAAACAAATCTTTAATAAAGTTAAAAAAAATAAACTGGATTGATGGATTTTTTAGAAAAGATATAGGTTGGAGAGCAATTAAAAAAAATGAGGATAATCAGCGGTAAATTTAAAAACAAAAAGCTTTGTTTTCCCAAAAATTTAAAAACCAGACCTCTAAAAGATAGTGTAAGAGAAAGTATTTTTAATATTTTTGAGCACTCAAATAATATTGAAATTAAAATAAAAAATTCTTCTATTATAGATTTATACGCAGGTTCTGGCTCATTTGGTTTTGAATGCTTGTCTAGAGAGTCGTCGCAAACTTTCTTTGTAGAAAACGATGGAGATGCTTTAATAAATTTAAAAAAAAATGTTAAAAGTTTAAATCTTGAGAATCAGGCAATAATCCATTCTATGGATGTTTTAAAATTTGTTGAGAATTCAAAGATAAAAAAAAAAATTGATATAGTTTTTTTAGATCCACCTTACAAGAATAAAGATTGTATGGAAGTTATTGAAATAATAAAAAAAAAAGACATTATGAATAAAAAGCACATTATAGTACTACATAGAGAAAAGGGGGTTGATAATAATCTGAAAGAGAATCTAAATATTCTTGAAAACAGAGTTTACGGTCGTTCAGAAATTTTCTTTTTAAAACTTTTTTGAATTTAAAAAATTTTTTGTCAAAATTTTAACTTTTTCAACTGCCGGCTGATCAAAAGGATTAACCTTCATCATCTTGGCTAGAACTATAGTCTCAAAAATGAATGAAAAAAATAATTTACCAATGGTATCTTCATTAAACTTTTTAACAATTATCTCTCTGAAAGGAATCTTCTTTTCTTTCAAGATTTCTATAAAAGCATTTTTTTGTGACAACTTAATATCATGATACTTTTTTTTATTTAAATGTTTCATTTTTTCTCCAAAAAAATTGGAGTCGATTTTCATGCTTTTTTGCTCTTTTGAACTAAAAACATAAAAAATTTTGTCCTTTGGCCCATCCAGGTATAATTGCAATAAACTGTGATGATCTTTGGGAGCATTAGAGATTACTGGTATAAATCCTTTTTGATTTTTTCCCAAACTCTCTGCTAAAAGTTGTTGAGACCAAAATAGAAAATCATTTAGCTCTGGCACATAATTAAAAAAAATTAATGTCTTAGATTTTTTAATATTTAATTTTGAGATTTGTTTGATGGAATTTGATAAAAAACTCCTGTTATTTATTAATTTGTTTAAATTTTTTTTAAAATTTTCTGGTTTTAATCCCATCAAATAAGCTGGCAACATTCCTACTTCTGAAAAAACAGAATATCTTCCTCCAATAAACGGATTGTGTTTGATGAAACTGAATCCTTTATTTCTTGCAAAACTACTTAAAAAATTATTTTTATTCTCAGCCACAACTATAGTGTTTGATTTTTTTAAAAAAGATTTGAAATAGCTTAAATTTACAATTGTTTCATTTGTGTTTCCAGATTTTGACACAACTAAAAAAAGACTTTTTGATAAGCTGTATTCTTTTTTGATTTTTTTTAAAAGACCTTGATCAAGATCATTTATAAAAACAAATTCTTTTTTAATTTTATATTTTAAAAAAGAGTATATAGCTTTGGCTCCAAGAATAGAGCCTCCCATTCCAATTACAATAACTGTCTGGAATTTTTTAAAATTTTTAATGCTTTCAAGGTTAAAGCTATAATTTGAATCTGGTAAAAAAGATTTAAGAAGATTATTATTTTCTTGGATCAGCTCATTAATGACTTTCTTGGAAGATATCATTTTATTTATTTTTTCTTAACTCTTTCAAAATTATATTTTCTAGATTTGATGTAGCTTTCGAACTGCTGCTTGTTTTTTTAGAAGAGCCAAGGGCTGACTCTACTGAACTTCTATTTGCTTTCTTATTCTTACTATTCGGTAAAGGGAGTTTTTCATATTCAGGTGGCAAAACAAGAGGATCCTTTTTTTTAATTAAAAACTCATCAGTGGTCACTACTTTTTCTCCACTCATTGCCTTTTTAAAATTGGACCAACCACCACAACTATTTAAAAAAATTAAAATTGAAAGAAGAAAAAAATATTTTTTGAAATAACTCATAAGTTTGTTTTAAAAAAAAATTCCTTAATTATCATAAGAAAGATTCCTATGGAAATAAAAATATCAGCAACATTAAAGGTAAACCAGTGATAATTTTGAATATGAAAATCAATAAAGTCTGGAACTGCAAAATAGGTCAGCCTATCAAACAAGTTTCCAACTGCACCACCTATTATAAGTGCAATGATAAATTTTCCAGTAGAATCAGATTTAACCATTAAATAGATTAGATATATAATTATTAACAAAATTAAGGCGGATATTAAGTGATGTATTGTAGTGGCGTCAAAACTCAACAAACCAAAGCCTATTCCTCTGTTCCAACTCAGAGTAATATTTAAAAAATCATTAACAAATAATTCTTTCTCATTACTTGCTATTAATTTTATAACATACGCTTTTGACAACCGGTCCAAGACAAATACAGCAAGTATTAGAAGAAAACTGTAAACATCAATTTTTTGAAATTTTATTTTATTGAACTGCATCTAGAACACTTGCCTTCCTTAACTTTTTCAACAATTTTCCAACATCTTGAACATTTTGTACCTTTGGCTTTTTTTACAGTCACAGACATTTCGCTTTTTTTATCTTTTGAAATATTTTGGGTCACATTAGATGTAATGAACAATTCTTTTGCGTCTATTTCTTTTAAAATATCAAACTCTGGCTTTGGCAAGACAATTTCAACATCTGCTTCTAGACTTGATCCAATTATTTTGCTTGATCTCTTTTCTTCTATTGCAATGTTAACTTGTTGTCGTACTTTCAGTAGTTTTTCCCATTTTTTAGACAAATCATCGTTTTTCCAACTATCAGGAATTTCTGGAAAATTTTCTTCATGAATACTCGTTTTTTTATTTTTTTGGGCTAATTCGCTAATTTCTTCGGTAGTAAATGATAGAACAGGAGCGTACCATTTAATCAAACATTCTAGAACTATGTTAAGTAAAGTAACACAAGATTTTCTTTTTTTTGAATTTAGATCATCACAATATAAAATATCTTTTCTTATATCAAAATAAAATGAAGATAAATCCAGAGCACAAAAATTTAAAAGTTCTTTTTGAAGTTTGTGAAAATTATAGTTTTTTAAATTATTTTTAATTTCTATATTTAAAAGAAATAGCTTGTGTAAAATTAATTTTTCAAGCTCAGGAAAATCGTCATGCTTGATTTTTTTTAAATCTTTTGGACTAAAATCATCTTTCAAATTACCCAATATAAACCTAAAAGTGTTTCTGATTTTTCTGTAAGACTCTGCGTGCTGTTCTAATATGGAATGATCTATCCTTAAGTCCTCAGCGTAGTCTGAAGAAGCAACCCATAGTCTTAGAATATCTGCACCATATTTTTTCAAAATTTCTTCTGGTGAGATAATGTTGCCTGAGGATTTTGACATTTTCATTCCTTTTCCATCAACAACAAAACCGTGGGACAAAATACTATCAAATGGAGCTCGACCTCTGGTTCCGCATGATTCTAGAAGAGATGAATGGAACCAGCCTCGGTGTTGATCGGAACCCTCAAGATACATAGAAGCGGGCCACTTCAAATCTTTTCTTTTCTCTAAAACAAAAGAGTGTGTTGAGCCGCTATCAAACCAAACTTCAACTATATCATTTGACTTTATGTAATCTTCCTTTTTATATTTTTTTCCTAAAAATTTTTGCGGATCATCATAAAACCAACAGTCGGATCCTTCTTTTTCATAAATTTTAGCTATATTTTCCACAACTTCAGAATCTCTCAAAGGTTCGTTTGTCTTTTTGTTTACAAAAATTGGCAATGGGACTCCCCAGGATCTTTGTCTCGAAATGCACCAGTCAGGACGAGTTTCGATCATGGCCCTTATTCTTGCTTTTCCTTTTTCTGGATAGAATGTAGTCTTATCAATAGAATCTAAAGCTTTCTTTCTCAGTTTGTGACTTTCCATTGAAATGAACCACTGGGGTGTTGCTCTGTGCACAAGAGGTGCTTTGGATCTCCAAGAATGGGGGTAGCTATGAACCAAGGTGCCGCTTCCCAAGAGATTTTTTTGTTCTTGCAAATTTTTTATAATAATTTCGTCTGCTTTAAAAACGTGCGTTCCCTCAAAAACAAGTATGTTCTTTGTGTATCTGCCATCATTATTAACTGTTTCAACAGCTTTCATTCCGTGTTTTAAGCATAAATTAAAATCATCCGGACCATGACTAGGAGCGCAGTGAACAATTCCAGTACCTTGTTCCAGAGTCACAAAGTTTGCTTCAAACATTGGAACATCAAAGTTGTATCCCAGGTTTTTAAAAGGATGCGAACATAAAGTGTTTTTGAACTCGTCTCCTTTAAAAGATTTTAAAATCTTAAATTTTCCTAGTGAACAACTTTCCGCTACAGAATTCACTAATTTTTCAGCAACAATGATCTTTTTGCTATCAAGTTCTAAAATGGAATAGTTGATATCTTTGTTGTAAGCCAAGGCCTTATTTGCTGGAATCGTCCAAGGTGTAGTTGTCCAAATAATAATTGAGGCATCTTTTAAAAAATCCTTATCTGATTTTTTTACCTGAAACGTCGCATATATAGTGTTTGATTTGTGGTCTTTGTATTCTACTTCGGCGTCTGCTAGCGCTGTTTTTTCTACTGTCGACCACAATACAGGCTTGAATCCTCTGTAAAGACTACCTTCTAAAAGAAATTTTCCCAGCTCTCTTACAATTTGAGCCTCTGCATCAAAGCTCATGGTAGAATAATAGTTATCCCAGTCACCTATAACGCCTAGCCTTTTAAATTCTTTTTTGTGAATACCAATCCATTTTTCTGCAAACTC